>Ga0256867_10000114_pt1 | contig 28780 bp, 28 predicted proteins | sample RVTome_15_FD_185939 | JGI IMG/M metagenome (GOLD analysis project Ga0256867, IMG submission 185939) | Soil microbial communities from uranium-contaminated site in the Upper Colorado River Basin, Wyoming, United States - RVT150D86 (HiSeq) ... | reverse complement strand
CCGGCGCAGGGCGTCGAGCATCTCCGGCCACACCGCGGCGTGGTGGCGCCGGTAGTCGGCGGCCATCTCGGGTCTGATCTTCAATGTGAATCCGAACCGGTTCACAGGCCACGTCCTCCCGGGCGCCGCCGTCCATGACGGGCCGGGCGGACGGCGGTCCCGTCCGCCCGGCCGCGTGCCCCTATGACTCGTCGATGTTCTCCTCGGTGTAGACCGTGAACGGCCCCATCACGATGCGCAGGCCGCTGTCGCGCGTCGGGTCGGTCTCGATCGTGTACTCACCCATCCGGCCCCCGGTGAACGTCTGCCCCTCGGCCGCCTCGATCTGACCGGTGGCGATGCCGTAGGTCGCGTAGTAGGTGAGATAGCCGAGGTCGACGAAGCTCCACAGGGCGAACTGCGGCGCGCACCCGCTCTCGGTGTACTCACGCATCTCGTCGGGCAGGCCCAGGCCGGACACCTTCACCCGGTCGCACAGCCCTTCGTCGGTCATGGCCTTGCCGGCGGCGGCGATGCCGACCGTGGTGGGGGCCATGATCAGTTCCAGGTCGGCGTGCGAGTCGATGAGGCCCAAGGCCTGGTTGTACGACTCGTCGGAATCGTCGTTGCCGTAGACCGTGTCGACCAGCTCGAGGGTGGAGTACTTCTGGTCCTGGAGTGCCTCCTCGAGCGCTGCGATCCACGCGTTCTGGTTGGCGGCATCGGGCGAGGCCGACAGGATCGCGAACTGGCCGCCGTCGTCGCCGAGGATCTCGAGCGCCATGTCGGCCATGACGACGCCGGTCTCGTCGAAGTCGACCTGGGCGACGAACAGGCTCTCGCCCTCACCCGACGGGATCGGCGAGTCCCAGCTCACGACCGACACGTCGGCATCGGTGGCGGCGTCGACACCCGACTGGATCTGCTCGCCGGCGTTGTTCGAGATCATCACTGCGTCGACCCCCTGGGTCGCGGCGTTGGTCATGGTCTCGATCTGCCCGGTCGGATCTTCACACGTCGAGGGGCCCAGGAACTCCGGTTCCGAGGTCCCGAGCTCCTCCGCCGCCTCCTGGGCGCCTTCGTTGGCCTGGTCGAACACGGCGATGCCCATGCACTTCGGGAGCAGGATGGCGTTCATGTCGTCGCCCGCCTCGATGGTGACGGCCTCGCCGGCCGCACCGCCTTCCTCGGACCCGCCCTCGCCCGACGTACCCGCTTCGGTGTCGTCGTCGTCACCGCACGCGACGGCACCCACGAGGGCCAGGCTCAGGATCACTGCCATCAACTTGTGAGGTCTCATCGTCCCCTCTCCTTCTCGTCGAGGGCCGCCCTCGACGTAGGTCTGTTTGTCGGCGCGCGCCCGCGCGCGGTCGTGTCTGTCATGCCTCCGCCTCCACCTCGCGCCGGCGGAGCGGCAAGCGGTCGAGGAGGTTCTGCGCCAGCACCGACGCGATCAGCAGGGCCCCGATGACGCCGGTCTGGGTGTTGGCCTCGACGTTCGCCAAGCCCAGCCCGTTGCGCAGGTTCAGCACGATGCAGATCGCCAGCGCGACACCGAGCAGTGTCCCCGAGCCGCCGAAGATGCTGACGCCCCCGAGCAGCACCATCGTGATGATGTCGAGCTCGAAGCCCTCCCCGATGTTGGCCCGCACCGAGCCGAGGCGGGCCGCGAAGAGCACTCCCGCCACACCGGCCACGAGCCCCGACGTCGTGAACAAGAGGAGCTTCACGCGGGCCACGTCGATGCCCGAGAAGCGCGCCACGTCGGCGTTGTTGCCGATCACGTACACCCGGCGCCCGAATGACGTCCGGTGGAGGATCACGCCGCCGACCACCAGCAGCACGAGGAACAGCACCAGTGCGAACGGCATCGGACCGAGGAAGTCGGCGCGACCCAGGTCCCCGAACCAGCCGGGGAAATCGCCGACCGACCGATCCTCCAGCAGGATGCGCGCCGCCCCCCGAAAGCCGATCAGGCCGGCGAGAGTGACCACCAGAGAAGAGATCCCCGTGCGCGCGACCACCATCCCCTGGACGAAGCCGGCGGACGCCGCCGCAGCCAGGGCGATGACGATGGCCAGCCCGAACGGTACGCCGGACTCGTGGGCGGCAGCGAGGACACAGGCGGCAAAGGCCATGACCGAGGCCACCGAGAGGTCGATCTCGCCGTTGATGATGACGAAGGTCATCGCCACCGCCACGATCACCTTCTCGATCGACAGCCGGAACAGGTTCACGAAGTTGTCGACGTCGAGGTAGACGGGCGACTGCGTGGCGTTGTAGACGATCGTCCCCAGGAGGATGACCGCCAGCAGCAGCTCCCAGCTGCGCGCGCGTGCCCAATCAGGCATCGGTCCCCTCCCCGGTCTGCTCGGAGCCGGTGAGCGCGGGAACCTTGGTTGTGTCGGGCGCATCGGCCGACGCATCGACCTTGGTGTGGGGGCGCGCCTCTGCCGACCAGCGCCGCCGGAAGCGCCGACCGATCACCACGTCCGCGATCACGGCGGCGAGGATCAGCGCCCCGAGGATCGCGTTGCGCCAGAACTCGCTCACCTGGGGGACGCGCACCAGGCTCTGGTCGAGCACGTCGATCAGCAGGGCGCCCAGGAACGCTCCGACCAGCGTCCCCGAGCCGCCCAGGACACTGACGCCGCCCACGACCGCCGCCGCGACCGAGTCCAGCTCGAGGCCCCGGCCGGCGACGACTGTGATGTTGCCGAAGCGGGACAGGAACAGGAACCCGGCGAACCCGGACAGGGTGCCGCAGGCGACGAAGGCGCCCAACACGAGCCGCCGTGTGGGCAGGCCCGCCTGGGCGGCGGCTTCGGGATTCGAGCCGATGGCGTAGAGCCGCCGCCCCCAGCGGAGCCGCTGCATCGCGATCTGCAGCACGGCGATGATCACGATGACGACCGCGAACACCACCCGGACGTCGAGGTCGCCGATGCTGAACACCGTGCGGGTCGGCAAGTCCACCACCCACGACGGCAGGGAGTCGGCGGTGATCGTCTTGCCCTCGCCATGCGAGATCAGCCAGCTCCGGTAGATCGCCAGCGTGCCCAGGGTGGTGATGATGGCCGGCACCCGTCCGTAGGCCACGATGACCCCGTTGATCGCGCCGAGCAGCGCGCCGAGCCCCACCGCGATGGCGATGGCGACCGCCGGCGAGGCGGAGGGATTGGACGACGCGAACTGGCCGGTGAGGTAGGCCGTCACGCCCACGATCGACCCCACCGACAGGTCGATGTTGCGAGTCACGATGACCATGGTCTGGGCAACGGCCAGGACCGCGGTGATCGCCACACTGGTCGTCACCCGGTTGAAGAACCGGCCGCTGAAGTAGTCGTCGACGAGGAATCCGAACACCAGCAGGGCGACGACGATCACACCCAGCAGCGACAACTCCTTCACGCGTTCGGGCCGGATCCAGACCGCGGTGCGGCCGGGACGGCTGCGTGCCCCGTCGAGGTGGGCGACGTCGGCGGCCGTGCTCATTGCTCATGCCACCCCGACGGCCGCCGTCATGACGCGCTCCTGCGTGGCCTCTGCCCGGTCGAACAGGCCGGTCTGTTCGCCCTCGCGCAGGACCAGCACGCGATCGCTCACCGCCAGCACCTCGGGCAGGTCGGAAGAGATCAGCACGATGGCGATGCCTGAGCGGGCGAGGTCGTCGATGATCCGGTGGACATCGGCCTTGGCGCCGACGTCGATCCCGCGGGTGGGCTCGTCGAGGATCAGCAGGGCCGGCTCGGTGTTGAGCCACTTGGCGAGCATCGTCTTCTGCTGGTTGCCGCCGGAGAGCAGCCCGACCGGCTGCGACAGCCCGGCGGTGCGGATGCTGAGCTGCCGCCGGAACCCCTCGGCGGCCGACCGTTCGGCGGCGCCGTCCACCAGCCCGAGCCGCGAGACGTAGCGCCGCAGCGACGGCAGCGTGATGTTCGCCGTCACCGACTGCGGCAGCGACAGCCCGACATGCCGGCGATCCTCGGACAGGTACGCGATCCCGTGGTCCAGGGCTTGGCGGGGGGTGGCGATCTCGACCGATCGACCGTCGAGCTCGATCGTCCCCGTCTCGGCCGGCGCGATCCCGAAGAGCGCCAGCGCGATGTCGGTGCGGCCCGCGCCTACGAGCCCTGCCAGACCGAACACTTCGCCACGCCGCAGGTCGAACGAGACACCGGCGAACTTGCCGGTCCGGCCGAGGTCTCGCACGCGCAGGATCACCTCGCCGGGGTGGTGCTCGTGCCGGGCATAGAAGTCGGACATCTGGCGTCCGACCATGGCGGCGATGAGCCGCGGGCGCGTGACGTCGTCACGAGCGTCCGTCGAGACGTGTCGGCCGTCGCGGAACACCGAGACGCGGTCGGCGATCTCGAACACCTCGTCCAACCGGTGGCTGATGAACAGCACGGCGACGCCCGAATCGCGGAGCTGTCGCACCTGGCGGAACAGCCGCTCGACCTCGTGGGCCGACAGGGCCGCCGTCGGCTCGTCCATGATGAGCACGCGCACATCCAGCGAGATGGCCTTGGCGATCTCGATCGCCTGCTGCGTGGCGACGGGCAGTCCGCTCGCGGGCATCCGGGGATCGATGTGGACGTCCAGCCGCGCCAGGATCGCCTCGGCGTCGGCGCACATCTGGCGCCAACGCACGACCCGGCCCCGATCCTGGTGACCGATGAAGATGTTCTCGGCCACGCTCATGTCGGGGAAGATCAGGGGTTCCTGGTAGATCGCGCCGATGCCCAGGCGCTGCGCATCGGCGGCGCTGCGCAGCGACACGGGCTCGCCGTCGACGAGGACCTCGCCCTCGTCGGGCGGATAGATGCCCGTCATGACCTTGATGAGCGTCGACTTGCCGGCCCCGTTCTCACCCACGAGGGCATGGACCTCGCCGCGGCGGAGCTCGAGCGACACGTCGTCCAGCGCGCGGGTCGCCCCGAACCGCTTGCAGATGCCGCGCATCGCCAGGACGGGAGCGCCGTCGGTCATCCCACCCACCGCCGCACCGGGCAAGCTGCGACGCCCTGCGAACGGACCAACCTGCACCCCCCTGCGGTCGACGTTCGTACGTGTTACTTCTCACACTAACTCACACACCGGGCACCGGGGCAACCCGGGTCTCGTGGAGGAACGCAGTGACCGTGGCTGGGCGGACTGGTCGCCACCTACGTCGCCCTCTTGCTTGCCGACATCCTGTCGGACGGCATCGAGATCGAGGGCATCGGAACGTGGATCCTGTCGACGCTCATCGTCTGGGCGGGCACCCTGCTCTACGACGTGGTCGACGACAAGGTCATCGCCGCCGCCGAGGGCCGCCTCGGCACCGGCCGCTCCCCCGCCTGACCTGACGGGAGCGCCGTCCGCAGCGTCTACGCGCCCTCGACCGACACCCCAGTAGCGTGGCCGCGATGTCGGCCCGGAGCGATCCTGCCGCTTCCGCCGCCACCGCCGGCGGGACCGGGCGCGCGCTTCAGGCCCGTGGCCAGCGCACACGCCAGCGACTGCTCGACGCAGCCGCCGACGTTTTCGACCGGACCGGTTACCACGCGGCGCGGGTCGACGACGTGGTGGCGGCGGCCGAGAGCAGCCACGGCACCTTCTACCTCTACTTCACGTCCAAGGACGACCTCTTCGAGCAGCTGGTGGGCGACGTATCCACCGAGTTGCACGGCCTGATCGTCGAGCTGGCGCCGGTGACCAACTCCGACCGGGGCCGGGCCGCCCTTCGGGCCTGGCTGGCGCGGGTGAGCGAGGCCTACGCCCGGCACGGCCGGGTGATCCGCGCCTGGACCGAGGCCGAGCTGTCCGGCGATCCCGTCGGGCGCCAAGGCGAAGACGTCCTGACGGGACTGGCGCTGGCCCTCACCCGCCGGATGCGCGTGCCCAAGCGCTCGGGCCTGGACCCCGCCATCGCCACGCTGGCGTTGATGATGATGGTCGAACGCCTCAACTACTACGCCGCCAGCGGCCAGCTCGACCTCCACGACGGCGACGAGCTGCTCGACACCCTGGCCGACGTCATCATGGCGGCTGCTTTCGGGTAGGTGGCACAGCGGGCAGGGCGCTCCGAGGGGCCACCACGCGTGGGAATTTGTTGCTGGGTCGCAGCTCAACAGCTGGGCCTCCTAGCAGCGCTGACCACCGCAAGCCGAGAGAACGTACTTATCCGGAATTGCTCTGGGCACCCCGACTAACCTGACGCAGCTGTCAGATTTCGGGAGGGCGACCGATGACCATGACCGAGGTTCCGGCGTCGATGCCCGCGGCCGTCTACCGCGGCTCCGGCGAGGTGGCGGTGGAGGATCGACCGGTGCCGGAACCCGGTCCGGGGCAGGTGCTGGTCGAGGTCGGCCACTGCGGCATCTGCGGCTCCGACCTCCACCTCATCGCCGAGCGGCTGGGCACGGCGGGCACCGTCCTCGGCCACGAGTACAGCGGCATGGTGGCCGCGCTGGGTGAGGGCGTGACCGGCTGGGTGGTCGGTGACGAGGTGGTCGGTGGCCCGGCGCCCCGGTGCGGCCAGTGCCGGCGCTGCCTCGAGGGCCAGCCGTCGCAGTGTGAGGTGCGCCGCCGGGTCATGACCGACGGGCACGACGGGGCGTTCGCCCCCTTCATCCTCGTCGACGCCCGGGCCCTGGTGCGGGTCCCGGAGGGGCTCGGCCGGCGCGAGGCGGCGCTGGCGGAGCCGTTGGCGGTGGCGCTGCACGGCATCACCCGGTCCCAGATCCAGCCGCGGGACACCGTCATGGTCATGGGCGCCGGCCCGATCGGCGCCCTGACGGTGGCGGCCCTCCTGGCCCGCGGCCTCGGTCCGGTGAGCGTGGTCGAGCCGGCCCCGCCACGGCAGGCGCTGGCGCGGGCGCTGGGGGCGGAGGTCCTCCACCCCGACGACCTCCCCACCTACCCGATGTGGGAGCCGGAGGAGATGTCGCCGCTGGCGGTGGATGTGGTGCTCGAGTGCTCGGGCCACAAGGCGGCGATGCAGGCGGGTCTGCACCAACTCCGGCGTGGAGGCCGGATGGTGCTGGTGGGGGCGGGCATGCGCGCGCCGTCGTTCGACCCCAACCGCATGCTGCTGAACGAGCTGACCGTGACCGGCTCGTTCGTGTACGACGCCGACGGCTTCGATCGGGCGCTGGAGCTGCTGTCGACCCCGGGCGCGATCCCCACCGAGGTGCTGATCGAGCCCGATGACGTCGGGCTCGATCGCGTCGGCGAGGCGGTACGAAGGCTGGCCGCCGGCGAGACCGCCGGCAAGGTCATGGTGGCACCGGGCCTCGCGCTCGCCGTGGGCCCGACGACGGAGGAGGCGTGATGCCGCATCCCTACTACCCGGCCGGCAATCCCACGTTCAACCACGTGGCCCTGAGCGTGCCGTCCGACCTGCTGGACGAGACCAACCGTGCCGACCTGTGCCGCTACTTCAGCGAGGTCCTCGGCTTCGACGAGATGCCGACGGAGACCATCGACCGGAAGAGACTGATCCTGGCGTGTGTCCATTGGGACCAGTTCATCTACCTGGTCGCCAACGACGAGCCCATGCGGTGCCCCCGCACCGACCACTACGGATTCGCCGTCCGCTCCCGTGAGGACCTCGTCGCGGCGCGCGACCGGGCGGTGGCGTTCCGGGAGCGCGACCCCCGCGTCGACCTCGACGACCTGGCGGTCGATGACCAGGAAGTGGTCAAGATCCACTCCATCTACGTCCGCTACCTGCTGCCCATGACCTGCGAGCTGCAGTATTGGCAGTTCCCTGAGTGACCCGACCGGCGGGTGGGCGTCACGCCCCGGGCGCCGCAGGCGCGGTCGGGAGGAATGGCGGGACCGACCCGTCGCTGGGGCCGAGGACCGCGTCGCGCTGGACCGCCACCGCGTCCAGCGTCCACGGCTTGTCGGACCGCACCTCGGTGACGGGATGCCAGCCCTGGAGCAGCTGGACCAGGCCGCCCTGCACCTTCACCACCTGACCGGAGATGCCGGACGCCAGGTCCGACGCCAGCCAACACGCCACGGCGGCGACGTTGGCGGGATCGAACCGATCGAACCCCGACTCGTCGGGCACCATGGCGCCGCCGGCCACGGCCTCGGTGAGGCGGGTCCGGGCCACGGGCGCGATGGCGTTGACGCGCACGCCGAGGCGCTCGAGCTCGCGGGCCAGCACGATCGTGAGCGCCGCGATCCCGGCCTTCGCGGCGGCGTAGTTCGCCTGCCCGGCATTGCCGTACAGGCCGGACTCGCTCGAGGTGTTGACGATGGCCCCACCGGTGGGGTCGCCGGTCTCCTTGAAACGCCGGCGCCACCAGGCAGCGGCGTGGCGGGCCACGGCAAAGTGACCCTTGAGATGGACGTCGATGACGGCGTCCCACTCGTCCTCGGACATGGTGAAGCTCATCCGGTCGCGGAGGATCCCGGCGTTGTTGATCACCGCATCGAGCCGCCCGAACTGCTCGACCGCCAGCCCGACGAGCGCCTCGGCGCCGTCCCACGTCGCGACGTCGTGGGCGCTGGCGGCGGCGGCCCCGCCTGATGCCTCGATCTCGTCGACGACCGCCTGGGCCGGCCCGGTGTCGGCGCCCGACCCGTCGGCGGCACCGCCCAGGTCGTTGACGACCACGGTGGCGCCCTCGGCCGCCAGCAGCAGGGCCTCCTCGCGCCCGATCCCCCGGCCCGCCCCGGTGACGATGGCGACCTTTCCGTCAAACAGCCCCATCCGACTCCCCTCGCTGTTCCTGACATGTCCGTCAGGTCCGGCCGACGCAGATTAGTGGGGTGGCTGCGAGCCACCCCACTAGCGACCCGGAGCTACCTTCCTTCCGTCCAAGACTGCTGCGCCGCCGCGGCGCGATCGTCAGATGCGACAAGTTTTGGGTCGCCGCTGCGTCGTAACAGGGAAATCACGGATGCATCGTCCCGAGGAGTAGCGCAGGCGAACATGCGTACGACAATCAGTACGGAGAAGCTGGTCCGCCAGTTCAACGGCCTCACGGCGGTCGACGAGGTGGACCTCGAGATCGAGCAGGGCGAGATCTACGGCTTCCTCGGGCCCAACGGCGCCGGGAAGTCCACCACCGTCCGGGTGCTCTGCACCCTGCTGGCGCCCACCTCCGGTCGCGCCGTGGTCGCCGGTCACGACGTCGCGACCAATCCCGGCCAGGTGCGGCTGAGCATCGGCGTGGCGCTGCAGGAGGCGGCCCTCGACCCCAAGCAGAGCGGCGAGGAGCTGCTGCGCCTGCAGGGACGGCTCTACGGCCTGTCCAAGGACGAGATCGATCAGCGCCTCGCCGACCTGGCCCAACTGGTCGACATCGGCGACGCGCTGGGCCGGCCCATCAGCACCTACTCGGGCGGCATGAAGCGCCGCCTCGACCTGGCCGCCGCCCTGGTCCACAACCCCCGCGTGCTGTTCCTCGATGAACCCACCACCGGGCTCGACCCGGTCAGTCGGGCCCGGGTGTGGGAGGAGGTCCGACGGCTCAACCAGGAGCTCGACATGACCATCTTCCTCACCACCCAGTACCTGGAGGAGGCCGACGAGCTGGCCGACCGGGTCGGCATCATCAACGAGGGAAAGCTGGTGGCCGAGGGGACCCCCTTCGAGCTGAAGCGCCGCATCGGCAACGACGTGATCTTCGCCCGCCTCGAGGGCGACGCCGCCGGGGCCTGCCCCATGGTCGAGGCCGTGGCCGGCGTTGCCGGCGTCGAGGCCCGCGGCAACGAGATGGTGATCACCGCCGCCGAGGGCACCGCCGTCATCGGCCCGGTGGCCGTCGCCCTCAACGGCTGCGGCGTACCGGTGCGCGACCTCACGCTGCGCACGCCGACGCTCGACGACGTGTTCCTCGAGCTGACCGGCTCGCACATCCAGACATCCGACGAGGCCATCGAGGCGGAGCTCGCCGAGATGACCGATGCGACAGAGAGCGACAATGACAGCTCGGAGGTGAGGTCGTGACCGCCATCGAGACCACCGTCACTGCGCCGGCCACGCCGAGCGCCATCCGCGCCCGCCCCGCCGGGTTCGCGCACGATGTCGCCTCCATCGCAGGGCGTGCACTGCGGGCCGTGCCGCGCGACGTGGAAGCGGTGATCCCGCCGATCTTCATCGCCCTGTTCTTCTTCGTGGTGAACGTCGGCACGCTGTCGGACCTCACCGAGAACAACATCCCCGGCTTCGACTTCACCGCGTTCCAGATGCCGACGGCGATCCTGCTCGGCGTCACCGGCGTGTCGCGCGCGTACGCCCTGGTGCTCGACGTCCAGGACGGGTACTTCGACCGGCTCCTGCTCACGCCCATCCGGCGCCTGGCCATCCTGCTCGGGCACCTGTGTGCCGACGTGACGGTGGCGTGCGCGCTCACCATCCCCATCCTGATCATGGGTTTCATCCTCGGCGTGCGGTTCGAGTCGGGGCCCCTCGGGGTCGTGGCGTTCATCGTGCTGTCCGGCCTGTGGAGCCTCGCCTTTGCCGGGTTCGGCTACGCCATCGCCCTCAAGACCGGCAACCCGGCGGCGGTGAACTCCAGCTTCCTGCTGTTCTTCCCATTCCTGTTCCTGACGTCGTCGTACGTGCCCCGCGAGGAGTTGAGCGGGTGGCTGGACACGGTCGCCTCGATCAACCCCGTCACCTATCTCCTGGAGGGCCTGCGCTCGCTGGTGATCGACGGCTGGAACTGGGCCGACCTCGGCCAGGCGCTGGTGGCGGTCGCCATCGTCGGGGCCCTCAGCATGTGGCTGTGTTTCGCCGCCCTGCGTGGCCGCATCAAGCGTGGCTGACGCCGGCGACGAACCCGGAGCCTGGCTCGCACAGAACGCCGGCGGCGATGTCTCGCTGCTCGGTGGATGGTCGTCCACCAGCGGCCGGCACCACTTCCCGCCCGCCGGGCTGTGCCCGTACTCCGGCGCCGACGACGTGGAGGTCGTGTCGCTGCCCCGGACCGGCAGCCTGTGGGCCTGGACGGCCGTGACCAGCGCGCCGCCGGGCTACGAGGGCCCTGTCCCCTACGGGTTCGGCATCGTCGAGCTGGACGGCATTGGCCTGCGGGTCGTCGGGCGCCTCACCGAGCCGGATCCGTCGGCACTGCGGTATGCGCAGCCGATGGTCGTGACCACGGCGACGTTGCCCGGCGGACGCGTGATCTGGGCGTTCGCCCCGGCGGACGTGGCGGAGGCGGCCATGTGACTCCGCCCGCACCTGGTTCGACCCGAGGGAATGGCGAACGGTCAGCGGAGCCCGAGGCAATGGCCCACGGCAACCGTTCGCCATTGCCTCGCGCCCGTCGCAGCGTTCGTCATTGCCTCGCGTTGCGTCCGGCGGCTGCACGATGAACGGTGTCGAGATCGCCGGGGTGGGGCTACACCCGTTCGGGCGGTTCGGTGACACACCGGCCACGGCGCTCGGCGTCAGCGCTGCCCGTGACGCGCTCGCCGACGCCGGCTGGACGCCGGCCGGGGCGCGCGGCCGGATCGGCGCCGCATACTGCGCCACCGCCTACGGCGGTGTGGCGAGCGGCCACCGGGTGCTCGGGGCGGTGGCGCTCACCGGCATCCCGATCGTCGACGTCGAGGCCGGGTGCGCGTCCGGCGGGGCGGCACTGTCCCTGGCGGCGGCGTCGATCGGCTCCGGCCAGCACGAGGCGGTGCTGGTGGTGGGCGTCGAGAAGATGCCCAAGGGGATCATCCGCTCGTCGTTCTTCGCTCCCTGGCAGGAGGAGGCGGGGTTCGCCGCCAACCCCGCCTACTTCGCGTTGCGGGCCCAACGGCTCCTGCGCGAGCACGGGCTGGCCGTCGACGACCTGGCGGCGTTGGTGGTGAAGAACCGCCGTTGGGGCGTCCACAACCCCGATGCCATGTTCCGGTCCGAGGTCAGCGTGGAGCAGGTGTTGGCCTCGCGGATGGTGTGCGATCCCCTGCGGCTCTGGATGCTGTGCTCTCCCAACGAGGGCGCCGCCGCGGTCGTGCTGCGGAGAGGTGACGAGGGCGTCCAGCTGGCGGCGGTCGCGCTGCGGAGCCACCTGCCGGGCAGCGTTCTGGACGAGTCCACCCCCCTGGCGGGCCTGGTCGACGACGGCGGCATCACGCCGCCGACCACGCTCGCCGCCGCCGACGCCTACGAGGAGGCGGGCGTTGGACCCGAGGATCTCGACGTCGTCGAGTGCCAGGACACCGACGCCGGTCGCGAGCTGCTGTCGTGGTACGAGCTGGGGCTGTGCGGCGCCGGGGACCAGCGCAAGCTGCTCCACCCCGACCCCGACGTCGGCGCCCCGCCTTGCCCAGCCGTCAACCGCTCCGGCGGGCTGCTGTCCAAGGGCGAACCACTCGGCGCCTCGGGGTTGGGCCAGGTGGTCGAGCTTGTCCGCCAACTCCGGGGTCAAGCCGGCGATCGTCAGCTGCCGCGTGCCCGTGTGGGCCTCGCGCACACGATCGGTCGCGGGGCCAACGCCAGTGTGACCATCGTGACACGCTGATCGCCGTCACGGGTCCTTGGGCAGACCCAGGAGCCGCTCGGCGATCACGTTGCGCTGGATCTCGCTGGTGCCGCCCGCGATCGAGAGCGCCCGGTTGCCGAGGAAGCCGGCGATCCAGGCACCCCCGGGCCCGTCGGTCAGCGCCGCCTCGGGGCCCAGCAGCGCCAGGCCGGCCTCCTGCACCGCCTGCTCGTGTTCCACCGCAGCGAGCTTGCGCACGCTGGCCTCGGGGCAACCCGCCCCAGTGCCCTGCGGCGCACCACCGAGCGCCCGCAGCGTGGTGCGGAGCCCCAGCACGGCGACGGCGTGGGCGTCGACGAACAGGCCACCCAGCCGGTCGAGGACCAACGGGTCGGACAGCAGGCCCTCGGATTCCGCCAGATCGAACAGGGCGGTGGCGCCCGGACCGAACGACGATGCCTCGGCCATCGACACGCGCTCGTTGGCCAGCGTGGTGCGGGCATAAGCCCAGCCCCCGGTCGGCGATCCCACCACGCAGTCGTCGGGCACGAACACGCCGGTGAGGAAGATCTCGTTGAACATCGCCGAGCCCGTCAGCTCCCGCAGCGGCCGGATCTCGATGCCCGGCGTGGCCATGTCCACCAGGAAGCAGCCGATTCCGGCGTGCTTGGCGGCCGCGGGGTCGCTGCGAGCCAGGCAGATGGCCCAGTCGGCCTCCCGAGCCATCGACGTCCACACCTTCTGGCCGGTGATCGACCAGCCGCCGTCCACACGCTGGGCCCGGGTGGACAGGGAGGCCAGGTCGCTGCCCGCCCCGGGCTCCGAGAACATCTGGCACCAGCCGATCTCGCCACGCAACGACGGCCCGATGAAACGTTCCTGCTGCTGCGGGCTCCCGTGGGCGACGAGGGTAGGTAGGACCCAGCCTGCGATCGCCAGGTGCGCCCGCCGGACCCCCGCGGCGCGCAGCTCCTGGTCGATCACCAGCTGCTCGACGGGCGACGCGTCCCGGCCCCAGGGCCGGGGCCAATGGGGCGCCAGGTAGCCGGCGTCGGCGAGCCGGCGGCGCCACTCGGACCGGTCACGGGCCCGCAAGTCCACGACGAAGTCGCGCACCTCGGCCCGCAGCGGCTCGGCCTCCGGCGGCAGCTCGACGGACAGGGAGCGGCGCTCGCCCGCGGCCACCGCCTCGGCCATGCGGCGCCGGGCCACCTCCGGCGGCGGCAGCAGGTGGCGGATGGCGGCGGCGCGCTTGAGGAACAGGTGGGCGTCGTGCTCCCACGTGTAGCCGATGCCCCCCAGGACCTGGATGCAGTCCTGGGCGGTGCGAAAGCCCGCTTCGGGTGCGAGCGCGGCGGCGGCCGACTGCGCAACCGTCCCGCCCTCCCCGGGGGATGCCGGAGCGTCGAAGCAACGGGCCGCATCCCAGACGGCGGCGCGTGCGGCCTCCAGCGTCACGAGCATGTCGGCGCAGCGGTGCTTCACCGCCTGGAACTGGCCGATGGGCCGGCCGAACTGCACCCGGACCGAGGCGTAGCGCGATGCCTCCCCCACGCACCAGTCCGCCACGCCCAGCGCCTCGGCCCCCGCCAGCAACTCGGCCAGGCGCACCAACCCCTCGGGGTCGGCGGCGCCCCCGGCGGTGATCGACAACCAGCGCGCGGGCTCGACGTCGACCCCGTCGAGCCGGACCTCCGCCAGCCCGCGCGTGGCGTCGAAGCTGGCCAGTGGCTTGACCTCCACATCAGCCCGGTCGATGACGCACCACGCCGGGGCCGCCGGCCGGGTCACCGGCAGCACGAACCGGTCGGCGAGTGAGCCGCCCCAGACACCACGCACGCGCCCCGACACCCGCCCCGCATCGTCGACCACCAGCTCGCCGGCGAGGGCGAGGCCACCGACCATCGTCCCGTCCACCAACGGGCGGGCCAGGCCGCCGTCACCGGCCCAGCGGTCCACGGCCACCGCCGCGATCACGGTCGGGAGCAGCGGGCCCGGCGCGCACCAGCGACCGAGCTCCTCGAGCACCACTGTCAGCTCGGCCAGGCCATACCCCTGGCCGCCATGCTGGGCCCCCACCGCCAGGCCGAGCCAACCCATCTCGGCGACCTCCGCCCACCACGGGGGCAGCGCCTCGCCTTCGTGTCCCGGCTCCGCGCCCAGTGGCTGCGGCGCCTCGAGCGCCGCCCGCGCCTCGGCCAGCAGGCCCCGGGCCTCGGCCCAGCGGCGCAGGGTCGCCGCCAGCTCGGTGTGGTCGTCGGTGACGGCCAAGCCCACTTAGTGGACCCTCGCGGAAGTCATCGTGGCGTCTCGCCGGCCAGATTCACCGCTGGACTTCGTCCTCGTCGTCGCCGCAGCCACGGCTGCGCCTTCCTTCTGCGTCCTCGCCAGCGACCAATCTGACACGGCGATACATCCACGGAACTTCCGCGAGCGTCCACTAATCACCCACCTGCCGGTGCCCGGCGTCGTCGTGGATGCTGATGGCGTCGACGGGGCAGCCCTCGATCGCGGCACGCAAGTCCGCCGGATCGTCGCCCGCGGGATCGAGCACCACCGACTTCAACTCGTCGTCGAGATCGAACGTGTTGGGTGCGTAGAAGGAGCAGTTGCCCGAGCCGATGCAGCGCTCACGGTCGACGACGATGCGCCTGCCACCCGGGGCGCTCATGTCGCCAGCTCGCGGTAGCGGGCATAGCGCTCGCCGACGGCGGCTACCCAACGCGGATCGGGATCGACCCGGCGCCCGTAGCGGGCCCATCTCCTGGCGTCCGCGGACGATTCCTCGAGCCCCGCAGTCACACGGGCCAGGTACGCCGCCCCCAGTGCCGCACCCTCGGGCACCGCCACCGGATCGACCGGCAGCCCCGTACCGTCGGCCAAGGCCTGCAACCACGCGGCATCGCGCACCCCACCACCCGTGGCGACGATTCGCCGGGCGTTGCCGGCAACGCCGCCAAGGTCGAGCATGTGGCGGGCGGCGAAGGCCGACGCCTCGTATGCCGCCCGGCGCACCGCGGCGGCGTCGAGCCCGATGTCGAGGTCGTGCAGCGACGCGCGCCGGTTCGGATCGTGCAGCGGCACCCGCTCGCCCCGCAGGTACGGCTGCCAGACCGGGACGCGCTGAGGGTCGACCGGCGTGTCGGTCGACCCGGCCAGCATCCGGCTGGCCCAGCCGACGAACAGGCCACCGGCATTGGACGGACCACCGATCAGGCTCTTGCCCGGCGCCGTGTGCGGGACCGTCCACACGCCGGCCGCCTCACGCCATTCGGGGATCACGGCCCAGACGATCAGCGTGGAGCCCAGAATCACCAGCACGTCCCCGTCGTGGTCGGCGCCGGCCACGAACTGCTCGGCGAGGGCGTCGATGGTGCCACCGCCCAGCGGCGCGCCAGCGGCGTGATGCACCCGACCGACGGGCTCCGTGCCCACCACGATCATCGGGAGCCTGGCGATGTCGTCGACGCCGGCCTTGGCCGCCACCGCTGCGTCCCACCCCTGGAAGTCGAACAACGGCAGGGCCGTCATGGCCACGGTCGTCTCGATGGCGGCCGTGCCGCTCAACGCGTGGTTGGCCACCGCCTGGGCAGGCCAGTAGCCGCCGGCTTCGGGATGCTCACGGGCCAGCCACGCCAGGAAGCGCACGAGCTCACCGGAGCTCGCCGGATCGGCCGCCGGGTCGCCGCCCGCACCGCGGGCGTCGCCATACAGCAGGCCGTCGGAGACAGGGATCCCGTCGTCGTCGACCGCGCACAGCGACGGCACCATGGCCGCCACGTTCACCCCGCGCACGTCGAGCGGCCCATCGTCGGCATCGCGCCCGGCGACCACCTGGCCGAGCGCCTCGATGACGCCGTCGCGCCAGGACGATCGGGCGTCGTGGGCCAGCTCGCCGGCGTGCCTGGCCAGCAGCGGACGGGTCACGCGGCTGCGCGCCAGCACCCGGCCGTCGCCGTCGGCGGCCACCGCCTTCACCGAGGTGGTACCGATGTCGATGCCGACGGTCACCTCGCTCGCCATTCCCACCCCCCAAGACTGACACTGGCGTCACTCGGAATGTATCGTGCGCCGCATGGCACGGCAGGCTGCGATCATCGCCGCGCTGTGCCTGACCGCCGCTCTGGGAGCATGCGGCGACGACGACGGCGGGGGCGAGGCCGGAGGCGAGGACGACCGGACGGATCAGGCCGAGCCGGGCACCACCGAGCAACGAGACCTGCGCCGGGAGCTGCTCGACATGATGGAGGCCGATCAGGCCGAACGCTCGGGCGAGAGCACGGCCAACAATGACGAGCCCCGCGCCGCTCGCCTGCGGGAGATCATCGACGAGCACGGCTGGCCGACCTTCGACCTGGTCGGCAGGGACGGCGCCACGGCCGCCTGGCTCACCGCCCAGCACGCCGACTTCGACGTGGCGTTCCAGACCGAGGCGCTAGAGCTGATGCGCGCCGCGCTCGAGGCCGACCAGGCCGACCCGACCGAGGTCGCCTACCTCGAAGACCGGGTGGCCGTGAACCGGGGCGAACCTCAGCGATACGGCACGCAGGTGCGGTGCCGGGAGGGCCGGCCGGACCCAGCGACCCCACTGGCCGACCCGGCGGCCGTCGAAGCGCTGCGGGCGGAGGTGGGCCTGGAGCCGCTCGCGGAGTACTACGAGCAGTTCGCGCAGGGTTGTGCAGCCGAAGGCTGAGGTCGCGCCGGCCAAGGGGTGTGGCCAGTGATGACGCAGGCGTCAGATACTCTCGCCGCGAGCCGAGGAGGGAGAGCCGAGGCAATAGGGACCGGGCCGACACTCTCGAGGCTATCGAGACCGGCCCCCGGACCGTATTGCCTCGAGAGTTCCTCGCCGGACCCGATTGCCTCGGGTGCGGGAGGGGAGATGTCATGAGCGCACTGCCGGCGCTGGACGGGACGAAGATCCTCGTCACCGGGGCGTCGTCGGGCATCGGGGCGGCGTTGGCGCCGATGTTGGCTCAGAGCGGCGCCACTGTGGCGATCGCCGCCCGGCGGACCGACCGGCTGTCCGGTGTGCTCGACGCCTGCCGGGAGGCCTCGACCGGTGACCGTGGCGGCGACGGTGCCGGCCACCGGATGTGGAGTGTCGACCTGTCCGACCCCGATGCCGCCGCCCGGCTCGCGATCGAGGCGTGGGATGCCTTCGGCCACCTCGACGCCGTGGTCAACGGTGCCGGCCGGCCGATGCGGCGGCCCGTCCAGCGCCTGTCCTTGGACGTCGTCGAGGATGTGATGCGCACCAACTTCCTCTCGCCGGTGGCGCTGAGCCTGGCCGTCCTGCCCCGCATGCTGGAGCGCGACCGGGGCGTCATCGTCAACGTGGGCAGCCTGGCCGGCCGCGTCGGCTCGCCGCGCGAGGCCGCGTACGCGGCATCGAAGTACGCGTTGCACGGCTGGTCCGAGGTGATGGCCGTCGACCTGTGGTCCACGGGTGTCGAGGTCCGCCTCATCGTGCCCGGGGCGATCGCCACCGAGATCTGGGACCAGCCCGGGAACGACCCCTCCCCCTACGACGGTCCCTTCGAACCGGCCGAGACGGTGGCGGCCGCGGTCTGCGAGTCGCTGGTCGGCGACGGGTTCGAGCGCTACGTGCCCGACCTCAAGTCCGTCGCCGAGTTCAAGACCGCGGACATCGACGCCTTCATGCAGGGCGCCGTCGACTACTTCGCGAGCCAGGAGCGATCCCAGTGAGGGCGCTCCAGTTCATGGCCGATCCCGAGCCCTGGCCTGACGAGCTGCCCGACGACGCGCCCCGGTTGCTGCGCAACCTGGCCACGACGCCCATGGCGCTGGTCGACCTGCCCGAGCCGCGGCTCCTGGGCGACGACTGGCTGGTGCTGCGCACCCGGGTGACCGGCATCTGCGGGTCCGACGCCAAGCAGGTGCTCATGGACTTCGAGGGCGGCACCGACAACATGATGACCGCCTTCATCTCGTTCCCCCAGGTGCTGGGTCACGAGGTGGTCGCCACCGTGGACGAGTCGGGGCCGGCCGTGGGCGGTGTCGAGCCGGGGCAGCGCGTCGTGCTCTACCCCAACCTCGGTTGCCGGGCCCGAGGGATCGCGCCGCTGTGCCCGGCCTGCGCCCGGGGCGACTACCAGATCTGCGCCAACTTCCATGGGGGTCGGCTGTCCGTCGGCATCCACACGGGCAACGCCGTCGAGGCCACCGGCGGCTTCGCCGAGCGCCTGCCCGCGCACGAGTCGATGGCGGTCGCGGTCCCCGACGGCATCGATGACGAGCTCGCGGTTCTGGCCGACCCGTGGTCGGTGTCGTTCCACGCCATCACCCGCAACCCACCGAGCCCCGGGACCCGGGCGGTGGTGTACGGGGCCGGCGCCCTGGGATCGACCGCCACGGCGATCCTCCGCCAGCTCTATCCGAGCGTCGAGGTGGCGACCATCGCCCGCTGGGCGGGGCAGGCCGAGCATGCGGCGGGGTTGGGCGCCGAGGTCTTCGCGCCCGAGCCGGTCGAGGAACTGGTCGAGGCGCTGGCTGCCTGGTCGGGCGCGACGCTCCGCCGCCCGTGGGAGGGACTGCCCGTGGCCTACCCGGGCCACATCGACGCCGTCTACGACACCGTCGGCTCCCCCGCCACCACGGAGGTCGCGCTCCGGGTGCTGCGGGAACAGGGGACGCTGGTGCAGCTGGGCGTGAGCTCGCCGGGGCGGTTCGAATGGACGCCCTGGTACTTCAAGGAACTGCGCCTGGTGGGCTCCAACGCCTTCGGCGACGAGACCTTCGAGGGCCGGCGCCAGCACGCCTACCAGCACTTCTTCGGCCTGCTGGCCGACGCCCGCATCGACCTTTCGGGGATGCTCACGCACCGCTTCCGCCTGGACGAATGGCGCGAGGCGTTCGGCACCCTCGTGCACCAGGGCGAGACCGGCGCCATCAAGGTGGCGTTCGACTTCCGCTAGGGCTTCTTCGGGCCGTCAGATGAGCGAGCGACCGGCCTCGACCCGGGCCCGGAGCAGGCCAGCGAGGCGGGCGCGGTGGTGGGTGGCATCGCCGAACGCAACCGCGTCGAGGTGGGCCCGCTTCAGGTAGAGGTGGAGGTCGTGGTCCCAGGTAAAGCCGATGCCCCCGTGGACCTGGAGCGCCGACGCCAGCACCCGGGAGGCGGCGTCGCTGCACCACGACTTGGCCGTCGACGCCGCGATCGCCCGCTCGTCGTCGGCGGCGTCGACGTTGCCCAGGGTCCAGGCGGCCCAGTAGACGGCTGACCGCATCCCCTCGACGTCGACCAACATGTCGGCACACCGATGCTTGACCGCCTGGAAGCTGCCGATGGGCCGCGCGAACTGGACGCGGTCCTTGGCGTAGGCCACCGTCAGGTCGAGCGCCCGCCGGGCCACGCCCAGCAGCTCGGCGGCGTACGCCACCGCGGCGACGTCGAGGTGGCGGGCGACCTCCGCCGCGCCCCCCACCTCCAGGCGCGGGGCATCGGCGAGCGCCGCCGACCGCAGCCAGCCGACCTGACGGGTGACGTCCATCGCCGGCTCGGCGGCCGGACGCCGATCCCGCAAGTCGATCGCCATCAGCCGATCGTCCTCGGGCACGACGACCAGGTGGGCCGCCGGTGCGTCGACGCACGGTTCGTCGAGGCGGGCGGCGCAGGCGGCCACCGCCTCGCCGGCGATCAACGGCGGTCCCCAGGCGGTGTCGGCCAGCGCGTCGAGTGCCACCATCTGGCCGAGCACGGGTGCCGGCGCCACGTGGGCGCCCACCTGCTCGAGGACGACGGCGGCCTCGACCCAGCCGAGACCCACGCCGCCCAGCTTCTCGGGCACGGCCAGGCCGCACCAGCCCTGGTCCAGCATCGCCCGCCACAGTGCTGCGTCGGGCTGCCCTCCCCGGTCGACGGCGCTCCGGACCACCGGCATCGGTGAGCGTCCCGCCAGGAGGTCGGCGGCGGCGTCCCGCAGCGCCTGCTGGTCCCGGGACAACTCGAAGTCCACGGGGGGCGAGCGTAACTGACGGTCACGTCACCTCCAGATGTGTGGGCCACCTACGATGCCGCTCATGAGCGAGCGTCCCGAAGGGCGAGAGAGCGAGTGTGGCCCGAGCGGCCCGGCCGAAGGCCAAGAGCGGGAATAATGGATCTCACGCCGACGGCCGAGCAGCAGCGCCTGCGCGCCGAATGCCGCTCGTGGCTCGAGGCCAACCTGCCGTGGGAGTACGGCATCGGCTTGCCGCCGCGGCACGCCTCGCTCGACGACGAGGTTGCGTTCGGCCGGAGCTGGCAGCGCCGGCTCGCCGACGGGCGGTGGGTTGGCGTGACCTGGCCCGAGGCCTACGGCGGGCGGGGTGCCGGCGCGCTCGCCCACTATGTCGTCCAGGAGGAGCTGGCCCGGGCCCGCGCCCCCGAGTTGGTTGGCCGCATCGGGGTCAACCTGGTCGGGCCCACGCTCCTGGCGCACGGCACCGAGGACCAGCGCCGGCGCTGGCTGCCCGGCATCCTGCGGGCCGACATCCTCTTCTGCCAACTGTTCAGCGAGCCCGGCGCGGGCAGCGACCTGGCGTCGCTGGCGACGCGGGCCCGGCGGTCCGATGCCGAAGACGGCTGGGTGGTCGACGGCCAGAAGGTGTGGACCTCCTATGCCCAGTTCGCCGACTGGGGACTGTGCCTGGCCCGCACCAACCCGGACGTCCGCAAGCAGGCCGGCATCACTGCCTTCGCCGTCGACATGGGCGCTCCGGGTGTCGAGGTCCGCCCGCTGCGCCAGATCACCGGCGAGTCCGACTTCAACGAGGTGTTCCTCGGAGAGGTCGTCGTGCCTGACGACTGCGTGATCGGCGAGGTCGACGCCGGCTGGCGGGTGTCGACGTCGACGCTGGCCCACGAGCGGGGGACAAACCCACGCCAGCTCGTGATCCACAGCCAGCACCTGGACGAGATGCTGCGGCTGGCGGCCGATCGGGGGGCGTTCGACGATTCCCACACCGCCCAGCGGCTGGCCCAGGCGTTCGTGGAGGTCAAGCTGTTCCAGCTCCACAACTGGCGCTCGCTGTCGCGGCTCGAATCGGGTCGACCGATCGGACCGGAGGGCTCGGCGCTCAAGCTGTACTGGTCGGAGATGAGCCAGCGGCTTCACCGGTTGGCGCTCGACGTGCTCGGCCCGGCCGCGCCCCTGGGTGCCGGCGCCACGGACAACCCCGGTGGGGGCGAGTGGCAGCGGTCCTGGCTGTACTACCAGGCGGCATCGATCTTCGCCGGCACCAACGAGATCCAGCGCACGATCATCGGCGAGCGGGTCCTGGGCCTGCCGCGGGAGCCACCGGCCGAGGCAATGACGAACGTTCGAAAAGGCGCGAGGCAATGACGAACCGTCTTCGTGCGCTATTGCCTCCGCCTCCTTCGACCGTGAGCGATTGCCTCACGACACCGGGGTCCCACCGGTGACCCTCTCTCGCATCGGCTACGACGTCGACGGGCCGGTGGCGACGATCACCCTGCGCCGGCCCGAGGTGGCCAACGCCCTCGATTCCGCCACCATCGACGAGCTCGACGGTGCCCTCGACCGCGCCGACGGAGACGAGGCCGTGCGCGTGCTGGTGCTGGCGGCCGAGGGCAAGCACTTCTGCTCCGGCCACGACCTCAAGGAGCTGATGGACGGTTCCGACCCCTGGGCGGACATGCGGACGACGGCCGAGGGCAAGCTGCGCCACGAGCAGGTCATGTACTTCGACCGCTGCGTGCGCCTCCGTGACTTCCGCAAGCCGACCATCGCCGCAGTGCAGGGTGCCTGCTCGGCCGCCGGACTGATGCTGGCCTGCATGTGCGACCTCATCGTGGCCGCCGACGACGCCCGCTTCTCGAACCCGGTGCTGCGCATGTCCGGTGCCGCCGTGGAGCTGCTGGTCGAGCCCTGGGAGATGGGTCCCCGCAAGGCCAAGGAGTTCCTGCTGTGCGCCCGTACGCTCACGGCCGCCGAGGCCGAGCGCTACGGCATGGTCAACCGGGTCGTGCCCCGCGAGCAGCTCGCGGCCGCGGCCCGGGCGATGGCCGACGAGGTGGCGCTCGTGCCGCCGATCACCGCCCAGGCCGTCAAGGGGTCCATCAACGCCATGGTCGACCGCATGGGACAGCGTGACTCGTGGCGGCACCACTTCATGGTCCACCAGTTCGTGTCCAACACCGAGACGGCACTGGGGCTGATGCGTGAGCGCACGGCCGGTGGCATGGACCACGTGAAGCGCGAGCAGGCCGGCGAGACGCCGTGAACGAGGCAGGCCCGCTAGCCGGGCTCCGCGTCCTCGACCTCGGCACCCGCATCGCCGCCCCGTTCTGTGCCGGGCTCCTGGGTGAGCAGGGCGCCGAGGTCGTGAAGATCGAGCAGCCCGGACGGGGCGACTTCATGCGTGACATCGGCCCGTTCGCCGGCACCGAGGGCGAGCGCTACTCGCTTTTCTGGGCCGTGGAGGGCCGCGGCCGCAAGAGCGTGACGATCGACCTACGCACGCCGCGGGGACAGGACCTCGTCCGCCGCCTGGCCGCCCACGCCGACGTGCTGTGCGAGAACTTCCGCCCCGGCACGCTCGAATCGTGGGGGCTCGGCCCGGTCGACCTCGATCCCCGGCTGGTGGTCGTCCGCATCTCGGCCTTCGGCCAGGACGGGCCCTACGCCCAGCGGCCTGGGCTTGATCGCACGGGCATCGGCTACGGCGGCCTGCTGCACCTGACCGGGTTTCCGGACCGGCCACCGGTGCGCCCCGGCATCACGACCAGCGACTACCTCACCGGCGTCTTCGCGGCGCAAGCGGCTCTGGCCGCGCTCTACCGCCGCGACGCGGGCACGACCGCCACCGGCAAGGGTGCGGTGATCGACGCGGCCCTCTACGGCTCGGTGCTGCGGATCCTCGAGTGGACCATCGCCGGCTACGACCGCCTCGGGGTCGTGCGGGAACGCGAGGGCAACCGCTTGGCCAACTCGGCGCCACTGGACAACTACCCCGCCGGTGACGGCCGCTACGTCTGCCTGGTGGCGGGCAGCGATGCCAACTTCGCCCGGCTGTGCGCGGCGATGGGCCGGCACGACCTACCCACGGACCTGCGGTTCGCAACCCTCGCCGACCGGGCGAAGCACGCCGACGAGATCAACGCCATCGTGGCCGAGTGGACCGCGGCCCGTCCTGCGGCCGACGTCGAGGCCGCTGCCATTGCCCACGGCGTGCCGGTCGCGAACGCCTACACCGCCGCCGACATCGCTGCCGATCCTCACATGGACGCGCGGAACGACCTGGTGGCGGTGGACGATCCCGTCCTGGGCCCACTCCGCCAGCAGGCGCCGTTCCCCCGGTTCGTCGGCGAGTCGTCGCCGATACCGGCCGGGGCGCCCCGCCTGGGCGAGCACACCCGGGAGGTGCTGGGCGGGATCCTGGGACTGTCCGATGCCGAGCTCGACGACCTGACCGCCGACGGCGTGATCTGATCGAACCCGAGGGGGGAGCGCGATGACCACGATCTTCTACACCGCCGACGCCGACCCCGGCGCCATCGAGGGCCAGCGCCTGGCGGTGGTCGGGTACGGGAACCAGGGGCGGTCGTGGGCTCTGAACCTGCGGGACTCGGGGGTCGACGTCCGCATCTGCGTGCGGGCGGACGACACCCGGGAGGCAGCCGAGGCCGACGGCTTCGCCACGCACGACGTCGAGGCCGCCAACGACGCCGACATCCTGTGCGTGCTGGTGCCGGACGACGTGATCCCGTCCCTGCCCCTGCGGCCCGGGACCGGGGCGCTGGTGGTCGTCGCCAGCGGCTTCTGCCCGGCCTTCGGTCGCCTCGAGCTCGACTGCGACATCGGCATGGTCGCCCCCCGGATGCTGGGCCCGGAGGTGCGGCGCTGTTACGAGGAGGGTGTCGGCTTCATCACAGCCGTCGGTGTCCACCGCGACCGCACCGGCACGGCCTCGGCGCGCACGCTGGCGGTCGCCAACGCCATCGGCGGCCTCCGGCAGGGGGCCCTGTCGCTGACACCCCACCAGGAGGCCGTGCTCGACCTCGCCGTCGAGCAGGCGTTGGCACCGGCGATGCGCCGCGTCAGCCTGTCGTTCGTCGAGGTGATGCTGAGCGAGGGCATCCCGCTGGAGGCGATCCTGACCGAGCTGTTCCTGTCGGGCGAGGTCGAGCGTTCCTACCGCCTCATGCGGCTGGAGGGCTACGCCGTCCAGATGGAGCACCATTCCCCCACCAGCCAATACGGTCAGCTGTCACGGGCCGATCGCTTCGACCACCTCGACATGGCCACCACCATGCGGGACATCGTGGGCAACATCGCCGGCGGCGCGTTCGCCGACGAGTGGGAGGCCGAGCACGAGGCCGGCCACCCCACGCTCCAGCGACTCAAGGCCGCGGCTGTGGGTCCCGACGTGGTTGCTTTCGAGCAGGACCTGCGCTCCCGCCTCGGCGAGCTGGCGGTCGAATAGGTACGTCCTTGCGGGCGGGTTGACCAACGGGAGTGATTCCGGTCAGACGGTGTGCGCCGTCGTTGTTGATTCTTTGCGGAGCCCGGCAAGATTGCGGGCGCAATTTTTGACCACGGGCGACTGATGGGCGAGGCCGTCCGTTTGGTCTTGTCCCTCGTTAGATGTCCCGGTCGTGCACGCGCATCGCCCGTCGGCGTCGGCCGCCGGTCACGATGACCATGCTTCTAGGTCTGTCGCCTTGACCGTGGCCCAGACGCTCACGCCGGGTGCGAGCTCGAGCTCGGCGACGGCGGCCGGGGTGACCTCGGCCGTGGCGGCGACGGGCCCGGTGAGGGTGACGCGGACGCGGTCGCGGTCGGCTTCGAGGTCGGTGACGGTGGCGGTCCAGGCGTTGCGGGGGCTGCCGTCGGGTTGGTGGCTGTGGAGCGCGATCGCCTGGGGACGGATGGCGAGGGCGATGTCGGAGCCGGGGAGGGGGTCGGCGACGGTGAGCTCCCCGCCGGTGTCGAGTCGCACGGTGTGCTCGCCGACCGCGGTGCCGTGGAGGAGGTTGATGCCGATGAGCTGGGCGATGTAGCGCGAGGCCGGTCGGGCGGTGACGGCCGCCGGAGTGCCGGTCTGGGTCACACGCCCGTGCTCGACGATGACGAGCCGGTCGGCGAGGACGAGGGCGTCGACGGCATCGTGCGTGACGAGGAGCCGGGCGCCGTGGAAGGTGGCGAGGTGGCGCCGGAGCTCGGTGCGGACCTCGAGCCGGGTGCCGGCGTCGAGGGCGGCGAGGGGTTCGTCGAGGAGCAGGAGGCGGGGGTCCGTGGCGAGGGCGCGGGCGAGGGCGACACGTTGGGCCTGCCCGCCGGACAGGGTGCGGGGCTTGGCGTTGGCGTGCTCGACGAGCCCGAAGCGTTCGAGCCACTCGCGGGCCCGGTTGCGGGCGCCGGCCTTGTCGTGGCCCCGGGCGCGCAGCCCGAAGGCGACGTTGTCGAGCGCGCTGAGGCGGGGGAAGAGCAGGTAGTCCTGGAACACCACCCCGATGGGGCGGTCGGCCGTGGGGACGAAAATGTCGGCGGCGGGCTCATCGAGCACGGTGCCGTCGAGCTCGATGCGGCCGTTGTCGAGGGGTTGGAGACCGGCGATGGCGCGCAGTGCGGTGGTCTTGCCGGCGCCGTTGGGGCCGAGCAGTGCGACGACCTCGCCGTCACCGACGTCGAGGCCGATGTCGAGCCGGAAGTCGCCAAGGTGGACCTCGATGGCCGCGTGGAGCACGTCAGACGGACAGCCACCGGTCGCGGAGCGGTAGCAGCACGGCCAGGGACACGGCGATCAGCACGAGCGACAGGGCGATGGCGGCGTCGCGGTCGGATTCGAGGGCGAGGAACACGGCGAGGGGCATGGTCTGGGTGCGGCCCTGGAGGTTGCCCGCGAAGGTGACGGTGGCGCCGAACTCCCCCAGGGCCCGGGCCCAGCAGAGTACGGCCCCGGCGATGATGGACGGCGCCGCGTGCGGCAGGGTGATGCGCCGGAAGATCATCGACCGGCTGGCGCCCAGGGTGGCGGCGGCGTCCTCGTAGCGGGTATCGGCGCCACGCAGCCCGGACTCGACCGTGAGGACCAGGAACGGCATGGCGACGAACGCGTTGGCGGCGACGACCCCCCACATGGAGAACGGCAGCAGGAAACCGGTCGAGTCATACACCGGACCGCCGAGCAGGCCGCGCCGCCCGAACGCGAAGAGCAGCGCGGCGCCACCCACCACCGGCGGCAGGACCATCGGCAGCGTGACCAACGCCCGCGCCGCCGATCGTCCCGGGAAATGCGTGCGGGCGAGCAGCCAGGCGAGCGGGATGCCGAGCAGCAGCGCGATCCCGGTGGCGGCGAGGGCGGTGGTGATGCTCAGCCGCAGGGCGTCGAGGACGATCGGCCTACTGATGAGGTGACCGAGATCGGACCACGGCGCCCGCTGCAGCAGCGCCACGAAGGGCACGGCGACATAGGCCAGGGCGGCGGCCGCGAGGGGGAGGATCAGCCACGGCGCCCGCTGCTGATTCACCCTCCTCGGGCCCGGGCGCCGCGGCCTCACGGCGCGTCGAAACCGTAAGAGCCGAGGACCTCCTGGCCCTCGTCCGAGAGCACGAACTCGACGAACGCATCGGCGACCTCGGCGTTGCCGGCGTCGGTGAGCGCGGCGATCGGGTAGGTGGCGATGACGTTCACGTCGGCGGGGATGTCGACGCCCTCGACGGCGTCACCCGCAGCGATGACGTCGGTGACATAGACGATCCCGGCATCGAGATCCCCAACCTCGACCTTCGTGAGCAACGACCGGACGTCCGGTTCGTTGGTGTCGATCGACGGCGTGACCCCGGCATTGGCCAGGGCCTCGCGGGCGAACTCCCCACACGGCACCTCCTCGGCGCACAGCCCGATGAGCAGATCGGCGTCGGCGAAGTCGTCCAGCCCGGTGACCCCGGCATCGTTCCCGGCGGGCACCGCGATCTGTAGCCGGTTGGTCACGAAGTTCTCGGGGTCGCTGGCGGCGCCGCCCTCGACGACCTGGTCCATGTTGGAGGTGTTCGCCGATGCGAAGACGTCGGCCGGGGCGCCGGCCAGGATCTGCTCGCGCAGCGCCGACGACGCTGCGAAGTTGAACTCGACGGAGACATCCGGGTTCTCCGACTCGAAGGCGGTCCCCGCCTCCGTGAACGCGTCGGTCAGCGATGCGGCTGCGAACACCGTGATGTCGCCCTCCAGCGCCGACTGCTCGGCTCGCGCCTCCGTCGTCGATGAGCCGGCATCGTCGTCGCCATCGTCGCCACAAGCGGCGAACACCAGGGCGGGCACGCCGACGACGGCCAGCAGCCCCAGCACTCCGAGCTTCATGGTTCCTCCAGACCCTCTTTAGTCGCAGTGAACCTAGCAGTCGCGCCCCGGGCGTGCCGCCGTGGCAACCTCGGGTTGTGGAACGCCGCCCGACCCTCTCGCTCAACGAGTGGGCGGTCCTCGGGGTGCTCGTCGACAAGCCTCGCCACGGCTACGACATCGCCGCTGCGCTCCGGTCCGGCGCCGCCATCGGCGACGTCTGGCACCTGACCCGCCAGCTCGTGTACCGCGCCCTCGAACGGCTCGAGGCCCTCGGCCTGGTCGAGCCTCGCCGCACCGAGGCCAGCATCGCCGGCCCGCCGCGCACCGTCTACGGTCCCACGGCCAGGGGCCGCACCAACCTTCGAGAATGGCTCGTCACGCCCGTCAAGCACATCCGCGACGTCCGCAACGCCTTCCTGCTCAAGCTCGTCATCACCGAGCAGCTCGGTCTCGATCCCGACGACCTGATCCGAGCCCAGCGGGGGGCGTTCGCAGATCTCCTCGACCAACGAGCCGTCGAACCTCCGAGAACGGACCACGTCGCCATGTGGCGCCACCATTCGGCCGCCGCCGTCGCGGCCTTCCTCGACGCCCTCGACAAGCCCAGCTGACCGGGCGAGTGGACCCGCGTTTGCCCCGCCGCGCTACGACAGTGCGGGATCGACCGCCGCGTCCCAAGACCTCGGGTGACCCACGCCCAGCCGGTCGCCGACGACCAGCGCGACCAGCAGGGCCGTGAGCAGTCCTGCCACCAGCAGTCCCGGGGCTTCCGCCGCCAACGGCACGGCCGCGACGAGCAGTACGGCCGCCGCCATTCGGGTCCACGGCTGGTGGCGCCCGACCCGAGCGCCGAAGGCCGCGACGCCGAGCAGGTACAGCGCGGCCCCTCCCAGGGTGACCAGGGCGCCCGCCGTCCCGAGCTCGTCACCGGGATGCGCGATCACGAGCTCGTCGCCCACGGCGGCGAGCAGGATCCCGGCGACGATGGGCAGGTGGAGATAGGTGTAGGCGTCGCGGCCCAGCTGGCCCGGGACCTCGGCGGCGGCCATGCGCCGAACCGCCCCGGT
>Ga0256867_10000113_pt1 | contig 28829 bp, 24 predicted proteins | sample RVTome_15_FD_185939 | JGI IMG/M metagenome (GOLD analysis project Ga0256867, IMG submission 185939) | Soil microbial communities from uranium-contaminated site in the Upper Colorado River Basin, Wyoming, United States - RVT150D86 (HiSeq) ... | reverse complement strand
ACTACGACGACGCGGGGACAGTGGTGCCGGTGGGGGCGACGGAAACCCCGGCCCTCCAGGTCGGCTACCAGTTCGTCGAGGGCAATCTGCAGCGCAACGAGGCCCTGTCGCCGCCGACCGCCTGCGCGGAGCCCGTCGACCTGTCGGTCGTGGTGGGCAAGTCGATCGCGTTCGGCACCGAGACATCGACGTCGGGATACATCTTCCCGACCATCGAGCTGCGCAACGCCGGGATCACCGACGATCAGTACGAGATCCAGTTCTCGGGTGGCCACGACGCTTCGGTGCAAGCCGTCTACGACGGGACCGCCGACATCGGCGTGTCCTTCGACGATGCCCGCGCGACAATCGCGGAAACAAGTCCCGACGTCGGCGAGAAGGTGATCGTGTTCAACATCACCTCACGCATCGCCAACGACGTGATCGCGATCCGCTCCGATCTGCCCGAGGACCTGAAGGACGCTCTCTTCCAGGCGATGACTGAATACATCGCTACCGAGGAAGGTGCCGCAGTGATGGAGGAGCTCTACTCCTGGACTGCCCTGACTCGCGCCGACGAGGTCACAGAGCAGTCACTGCTCCTCATCGGAGATGCAATCGACGAGCTTGGCTTCGCTGACTGAGTCGACCGAGTGTTGGGGCCGCTCGAGCGGCCCCAACACTCCTGACCTCGTCACATGATCGAATTCGAGAACGTCGATGTCACCTATCCCGGTGGCTTCAAGGCGCTGCACGACATCAGCCTGACCATTGGTGATGGCGAGCTGGTGGTGATCGTCGGTCTGTCCGGGGCAGGCAAGTCGACGATGCTGCGGGCGGTCAACGGATTCGTGCCGATCACAGCCGGCTCGGTGGTGGTCGACGGCGTTCACGTCGAGTCGGCGAAACCGACTGAGTTGCGCGAGCTTCGCTCAAACATAGGGATGATCTTCCAGACGTTCAACCTGGTCAAGCGAACCACCGTGATCAACAACGTGCTCATGGGTCGGTTGCCGGCTGTGCCCCGATGGCGTTCGCTGACCGGATCCTGGCCCAGGGCCGAGCGCGAGAAGGCACTCGACGCGCTGGAGCGGGTGGAGATCGTGGAGAAGGCGTACGTCCGCGCCTCGGATCTCTCGGGTGGCCAGCAACAGCGGGTCGGCATTGCCAGGGCACTGGCACAAGACCCAAGCGTGATCCTGGCCGACGAGCCGGTGGCCTCGCTCGACCCGGTGACGTCGCACACGGTGATGCGCGACTTGAGGCGGATCAACCGTGACCTCGGGATCACCACCCTCATCAACCTCCACTTCCTCGATCTGGCCCGCTCCTATGGAAAACGGTTGATCGGCCTTCGGGCCGGCGAGCTCGTCTACGACGGCGACATCGCCGACGTCACCGACGAGACGTTCCGGGACATCTATGGCCGAGCGGTGACACCGGACGATCTCCTGGAGGGTGCGGAGCTATGAGCGAGGTCGCCGTCATGCGACCCGCTCCCCCAAGAAGAGCCATCTCCCTGATGCCGGCGCTGGCCGTGACGACTTCCGCCATGGCCCTCGTCGGCGTGGTGGCCGGAGCCTTCGACGGCTTCTTCTGGGGAGCCCTGCTGGCGGCTGCCCTGGTGCTCGGTCTTCGGATGGCCGGCGAGAGGCCGACGTCCCTCGATGGGCTCGCCATCGGCTCGACCCTGGCGATAGCCGGCTGGCTCACCAATCGCTTCCTCCTCGATGCGGTCGAGCTGCTGACACCGTGGGTCGCCGTCGAAGTGGCTGCTGTCTGGATGGTGGCAGGTGGGTTGGTGGCTTGGGTGGTCAGGAGACACCGCCCCTCGTCGAACCCCGCTGCGCTCATGGCGATGTGGGGGTTGTCAGGTTTGGCCGTCGTTGCCATGCCGGGAGTTCTCGAACGGCTCACCGTCGAGGATGGGAAACTCGGTGCCGCCACGTTCGTGATCGCCGGGATCGCCATCGCCCTCGTCGCCGGCTCGGCCACGCTTGCCGCCGTCACCGGAGTTAGGGGGATTGGCATCGGTGGCGCGGTCTTCATTCTCACGTGGTTCGCCGGGGCTCGGGTGGGATTCACCCTCACCGGCTTGGTCGACAACTTTGCCAACATCGCCAACATCCCCAACTTCTGGCCACCGGACTTCTCCTGGGCAATCGGTGAGGGGGTGTGGTGGAACCCGGTCAGCTGGGACTTCGGGTCGCCCACGCTGGCCAACCCCCTCATCGAAACGTTCCAGATCGGCATCATCGCCTCGGTGCTTGGCTGTCTAGTGGCCCTTCCGGTGGCATTCATGGCCTCGAGGATCACTACTCCGAACACACCTACTTATGTGGCGAACAAGGGTTTCATGAATGTGATCCGCACCATCCCCGATCTGTTCTGGGCGATCCTGTTCAGGACCGGTGTAGGTGTTGGGCCATTGGCCGGTGTGCTCGCCCTCTTCTTCTTCTCCCTGGCCATCATGTCGAAGCTGTTTTCGGAGACCGTCGATTCGGTGGACACCGGGCCGCTCGAGGCGGCCAAGGCGACGGGTAGCACCCACTTCCCCGCGGTGCGCTCCTCTGTGCTACCCGAAGTGCTGCCCAACTACGTGGCATACGCCCTCTATATCTTCGAGCTCACCATCCGGGCCTCCGTCGTGATCGGGCTGGTAGGGGCCGGTGGCATCGGCCGGGTCATCGAGGCGCAGCGGGGGTTCTTCCAATTCGACAGGGTGTTCGCCATCGTGATCGTGATGCTTGTGATCGTCTTCGTCATCGAGCAGGTTTCGGTGTACTTCAGGAGACGATTGGTTTGACGGCCGCCACAGTCACACCCGATCTGGCTTCCCTCCGTCCCAGGCAGCCCCTCGCGCCACGACTGGCTCGCTGGGGCATCGCCGTGGCCATCGTCATCCCGGTGGTTTGGTCGGCGTTGGGATTGCAGATCTCCTGGGAACAGGTCAGATCGGCGCCCTCGGACATGTGGGCGATATTCACCGCGATGTTCCCACCGGAGGTCAGCCCGGAGGTCGTCGAGAGAGCCCTCCCGAAGTTGATGGAGTCGTTGTGGATCGCCTGGGTGGGCACCCTGATCGGGGCGTTCTTCTCCTTCTTCCTCGCCTTCGCCGCGGCCACCAACGTGACGCCAGGGTGGCTGGCATGGTCGATACGACAGATCCTCAACGCCATCAGGGCGGTCCCAGAGCTCATGTTGGCGATGATCCTGATCCCGGTCACCGGTCTAGGTGCCTTGACCGGTGCCCTGGCCATCGGGATCCACTCCATCGGGACCCTGGGCAAGCTCTCCTCCGAGGTCATCGAAGGTAGTGATGCCGGACCGGTCGAGGCGGTGGCCTCGGTGGGTGGCACCAAGGTCCAGCAGATGCGTTTTGGGATCGTCCCCCAGGTGATGCCCAACATCGTGGCGTACTGGCTCTATCGGTTCGAGATCAATATCAGGGCCTCTGCCGTGCTCGGGATGATCGGGGCTGGTGGAATCGGTGCCGAGATCGTCGCACAACTCCTCTTCCGTGACTTTCGGCGCGCCGGCACGGTGCTCTTGCTCACGGTCGTGGTGGTGCTTGCCGTCGATCTCATCTCGGCACGGGTCCGTCGTCGCATCATCACCGGGCGCGCCGAGCGGGGCCCATTGCAGGCACTCAGGTCGATGAACTGGTGGCGGAGGGTTCTCATGGTTGCGGTGGCGGTCGCCGCCATTTCCGCACTGGCATTCGTTCTCTTTCAGTTCCAACAGGCCTTGGTCGCCTGATGCTGCGTCGCATCCGTGGCGAGCGCGAGCGTCTCGAGCACGAGCTTCTCACCCCCGATGCGACGAAAGCCGACGAGTCGCGAGGGAGGGCCGAACTCGAGGACGACGACGAGTTCCGCACCGCCTTCCAGCGAGATCGCGATCGGGTGATCCACTCCAAGGCCTTTCGCCGGCTGAAGCACAAGACCCAGGTGTTCCTCAACCCCGACGGGGATCATTTCGTGACGAGGATGACCCACACCATCCATGTCACACAGGTGGGACGGGCCATGGCGGCCGCCCTCGGCTTGAACGAAGACCTCACCGAAGCGATCTGCCTGGCCCACGATGTCGGCCATTCCCCCTTCGGGCACACCGGGGAGGATGCCCTGACTCCGTTGGTCGACGGCGAGTGGCTCCACTCCGAGCATGGTGTTCGCACCCTCACTCTCCTGGAGCCACTGAACCTGACATACGAGGTGCTCGATGGTGTCCGCGGCCACACCTGGAGGATCGATCCTCCGCCCGAGACTCCTGAAGGTTGGCTGTGCCGATACGCCGACCGCATCGCTTATCTGACCCATGACGTAGCCGATGCGCTCCGGGCCGGCGTGCTCGAGTACCACGACCTCCCGGTGAAGGCCCTGACCACCTTTGGGGCAACCTCACGCGAGTGGATCGGATCGATGATCAACGCCGTCATCGACGCATCTGTCCGTGACGGTCGGGTGGTGATGGACGCCGAGCACCTCGAGGTCATGGGCCAGCTACGCGACTTCATGTTCGAACACGTCTACCTCCGCCCTGACGCAGAGTCACAGAAGCAGAAGTCGATCCTCATCATCCAGGACCTGGTCGGCTACTACCAGGCCCACCCGTTGGAAGTACCGAACTCGTACACAGTTCCCGACGCCGAACCGCTGACACGGGCCATCGACTATGTGGCGGGGATGACCGACCGCTACGCCATGCGCGCCCACGACCGGCTTTTCAGGCCGACTTTGTTTGACTAGACCCGCGTGATCGGCTACCTGATCTACTCGGTGCTCTTCGGGCAGAAGTCGGCCGAGTAGTCCCACTCCGTGCGTAATTGGGTACGAAGAGGGCGACATATGCCCTTTTCGTACCCAATTAGCGGGGGATAGGCTTCGCTCATGGGTTATCAACACATCGACGTCGATGTCGACGGTCACGTCGCCACCATCTGGCTCAACCGGCCCGAGAAGCTCAATGCCCTCTCCGAGGACATGTGGGCCGACATCCCTCAGGCCGTGTCCGATCTCGATGCTGACGACGCCGTCCGGGTGATCATCCTCGCCGGGCGGGGCAGGGCGTTCACGGTGGGCATCGACGTCGGCATGCTGGCTGCGATTCGACCCGACGGCCCTTCAGCCGCAGCCACCAACATGAAGGTGTACCAGGAGATCAAACGTCTGCAGAAGACGATCAGCTGCTTCGCCGACACCCCAAAGCCGGTCATCGCAGCAATCCACGGGTACTGCCTGGGAGCCGGAGCCAACATCATCTCGGCATGCGACATTCGACTGGCGTCGGCCGATGCGCTCATCTCGATACGCGAGACCAAGATGGGCCTGGTGGCCGATGTCGGTGCCTTGCAACGGCTTCCGGCCATCGTCGGTCTGGGCACGACGGCCGAGATGGCAATGACCGGCGGCGACTACTCCGCCCAATGGTGCCGGGATCGGGGCCTCGTCAGTGAGGTGTTCCCCGACTCAGAGAGTCTTTTGACGGGAGCACGGGAGCTGGCTGACGCCATCGCGGCCAACTCACCATTGGTCACGCAGGGTGTCAAACGGGTACTCCAGGCGAATGACGGGCGAACCATCGAACAGGCGCTCGATTACATGGCACAGTGGAACGCGTCGTTCTTGATGTCGAACGACCTTGCCGAAGCGATGACAGCCTTCATCGAGAGACGTGATCCCGACTACACCGGGACATAGCGCGGCCCGTTGAGCGAGTACGACGCGCTGGTGGTGGGCGCGGGCCCCAATGGTCTCGCCGCAGCGGTGACTATGGCTCGTGCCGGGCGGAACACTCTTCTCGTCGAAGCCATGGACAGCGTTGGCGGAGGCACCCGCACCGCGGAGCTGACTCTTCCCGGATTCCATCACGACGTGTGCTCGGCCATCCATCCCAGTGGAATCGCGTCACCGTTCTTCGCCGAGATCGGCCTCGAGGTCCCCTGGGTACAGTCCCCCATCCCGTTCACTCATCCCCTTCCCGGGGGACGTGTCGCCGCGCTCTACCGTTCGATCCCGGAGACGGCGGCGGGAATGGGCGGAGACGCCGACACCTACACCGGCCTGATGGAGCCGATCGTCGACCGTATCGACGACGTTCTCGAGGACGTCCTCAGTCCCATGACGCTCAATCCCAAACACAAGTCCGCATATGCGAGGGTGGCAGCCATTGGCGCTCTCCCGGCCGCCGTTCTGGCCACGAGGTTCTCCAGCGAGGAAGGCAAGGCGATCATGGCAGGGCTGGCGGCCCACTCGATCGCTCCTTTCACCGCACCGGCCACTGCCGCGGTCGGCCTGCTCCTCGGCGCCATCGGGCACCGCCACGGATGGCCCATGGCCCAAGGCGGATCCCAGACGATTGCGGACGCCCTGGCGGCCGACTTTCTTGCCCACGGCGGGACGATCGAGACCGGCACGCGCGTCGACTCGCTCGCCGGGTGGGATGCGCAGGTGACTCTCCTCGACCTGATGCCCCCAAATGTCCTCTCCATCGCCGGGAGCCGTCTCAGCGCCCCGACTCAACGCAGACTGTCGAGATGGAAACCCGGTCCCGGCGTATTCAAGGTGGACTGGGCCTTGAGCGATCCGATCCCTTGGGCAGACCCGCTCTCGCCAAGAGCCGCGACGGTCCATGTCGGTGGCACCTACTCGGATGTGGAAGCGGCCGAGAGGGCGGTGTTCAATGCCGAGCACCCGGAGCGGCCTTTTGTGCTCCTTGCCCAGCAGTCGCTCTTCGATCCCACCCGTGCGCCCCTCGGCAGACACACGGCCTGGGGCTACTGCCATGTCCCCACTGGCTCGAGTGTGGACATGACTGCAGCCATCGAGGCTCAGATCGAGCGTTTCGCCCCGGGTTTCGCCGACACCATCATCGAGAGACACACTCGCAACACCCTGGAGTACCAGGAGTACAACCCGAACATCGTCGGAGGGGACATCGGAGGAGGCGGGTTCGGTTTGCGGAAGCTCATGCAGATGGGGGCCAAGAGGCCGTACACACTGGGCAACGGGCTCTACCTCTGCTCGTCGGCGACCCCTCCGGGGGCGGGGATCCACGGCATGTGTGGCCATTACGCCGCCCGCGCCGCCCTCGACTGACAGACTCGTCCCCTCAAGGAAATCACCCTGCGTGCCGATCTCAACCGGGCAATGGCGACTTCAAACCCCGCAATCGAAGGTTGGGCGACTCAGTCGATCGGCAAGGCCGTACGCATAGCTACTGCGGTCCTGGGCATGGTGGCGGCAACGGCAATCATGGCGCTGTCTCCACTCGTGGCCAACGGCTCGTGGATCATGATCGTGACCGGCCTGGCGTTGGTCATCACCTCGGTCCGCGTCGCGGTCAAACCCACACTGTCGAGGATTGGCATGCTGGCCGTACCCACTGCCGTCATCCCTTTCCTCACACAACTCCTCTGAACCGAGAAGGCACCCGATAAGGGTCCGCCCGTCAACGGCCACCGGCTAACGGTGGCCGTTGCCACATGGGGGAAATCCCCCATATACAAACCGCGGTCGGTCGATCAGGATCGGGATGGGGGAACTTCGAGCCGATCAACCTCGAAGCGACAATGGGAGCCTCACCGGGAAGGAACGCGGGGGCGACGCCAGTCGCCAGCGATTGGCCTGTCGAGTAGGACTCGACCCTTCCCGGAGGCTCCGTCTTCGATCGCCACTCACCAGATCGAAACCCGGACAACACCCTGGCTCATACAACTAGGTTCCGGCCATGTCCCAGGGGAGGTCGACCAGGCGGGGCAGCCCCGAGCTGGAGACCACGCTTCGCCGCATGGTGGTGGTGTTCCGATTCCTCGGCTTGATCTGGATGCTGCTGCTGGTAGTGGTGACGCTGGTCTCCGATCCCCCACCCCGGCTCTGGATCGTCCACTCATCCCTGGGGCTGGCCACCTTCTGGACGTTTCTCACCGGGTACATGGCCTCACGTCATCCCCACCGCCTCGATGGGAGCTTCTGGTTCCTTCTCGACACTCTGGCGATGCTCGCCATCGGCGCAGCATCAATCGCTGCGGGCGCCAATGAGCTGTTCCACGGTGGCCTGCCACTTTCCTATGTGTTCGTGGGCGCCCTTTGGCGGGGCCTGAGAGGCTCCCTGGTCGCCGCCGTGCTCCTGGCCGTTGAACAGTTCGCCGTGCACGTCATCGCCGACCTCAATCCTGTGCGGGCGGCGGGAAGCATCATCTTCTTCATAGTCGCCGCCATCGTGGGCTGGACTTTTGATCGTCTTCGGGCATACGACAACGCCCGGGCGGCCGCCGAGGGGGAGTTGGCCGCACAGCGTGAGGCCGTTGCGGCACACGAGACCCGAGTCGAGATGGTGGACACACTCCACGACTCGGTCCTCCAGACACTCCACGCCATCCGGATGGGAGCAGACGACCCTTCGCAGTCCCGATATCTCGCCCGACGGCAGGAACGTGAGCTGCGGAGGAGAATCGAGGAGTGGACCGCGGAGTACGAACCGAGCTTTCGGGCTGGGCTGCTCAGCCTGCGAGACGACATCGAAGACATGCATCGGGTGGAGATCGAGGCAGTCATCCGCGATGACACCCTGCTGACCCCGAGTCTCGAAGCCGGCATCGACGCGGCAAGGGAGGCGCTGAACAACGCGGTGAAGCACTCGGGTGGCGCAAGAATCTCGCTCTACTCCGAGCTGAAGAACGGTCATGCCCTCATCCATGTCAGGGACAACGGGAGTGGCATGGACGAAGCCGACCGGACCCGGGTGACAGGTCGGCTGAGCCGGCGTCTCGAGGGTGTGGGTGGGCTGGTGAACCTGGAGACGGCACACAACAATGGCACCGAGGTGATGATCACAGTGGGTACCGGGTGAGGCGGACGATCTTCCTCGTCGACGACCACGACGTCGTCCGGGCCGGGATGCGCTCTGTGCTCAACGACTCGTTCGAGATAGTCGGCGAGGCCTCCGAGGTCGGCCCGGCGATTGCCGGGATAATCGACACCGAGCCTGATGTGGTGGTCCTGGACATCAATCTCCCGGGAGGGGGCGGCGCGGCCGTCATCGAGTCTGTCCGACCGGTGCGCCCAGACGTCAGGTTCATGGCGCTGACCGTCTCCACCAATCGCGACGCGGTGATGAGGATGATGAACGCCGGAGTCGACGGATACGTCACCAAGACCACTCAGGCCGAGGACCTTCCCGGGCTGATCGATCAAACGGCAGAAGGTCAACGGCCGGTGTCCCCGGACGTGGCGGGGTTCCTCCTCGACATCGACGAGGACATCGTCAGCGATTCGCCACGACTCACGCCCCGCGAGCGCCAGGTGGTGAACTTGATCGCTCGCGGCTACTCCTACCGAGAGACATCCTCCCGGTTGGAGATTTCGGTGAAGACGCTGGAGAAGCACATGGGAAGCATCTTCGAGAAGCTCTCGGTGGTGAGTCGGAACGAGCTGGCGGCCCTGGCATTCGAAGAGGGCTACCTCGAGGCGTAGTGGCATTCGTTTACGTCCTGGCCGCCGGCGTGTTGGTCACCGGGCTCATCCATCTCGCCGTCGGCTGGGCCTTCGCCAGCGGCCTTCACGAAGCAGCCCTTGCCGTCAGGGACCGACCACCAGAGCTCGGCGTGTGGGTGAGAGCCGTCACCACAACGAGCATCACGCTTCAGTCGGACGGGCCACGACAAGACATTGGCCACCCGGGGAAGCTGGGGGCGAGTTGGAACGGAGGTTATGGCTACGTCGGCGACGTGGTCGACGTCCAGGGATCCATTCTCGTGCGACCTTTTCAGCTGGCGGCAGGGACCTTGCCGCCCACGTGCGAAGACTTCGAATGCGAGCCGATAGCCCTCGACCCGTGGTACTACCCGACCGACCCTCACGATCTCGGGCTCGATTTCGACACGGTGACGTTCGAAACAGGACTCGGCGAGATGACCGCCTGGGAAGTACCGGCCGATGGGGACCGCTGGGCCGTGATGGTTCATGGGTGGACGGCGGAGAAGCGCGAGTTCCTACGGATGCTGCCCACTCTCCATGCCGCCGGGGTCAACTCATTGGTCATGAATTATCGCAACGACGCAGGCATGCCTCGAGACCCGGGCGGGCTGCACCGATTCGGGCTCACGGAGTGGCCAGACGTTGCCAGCGCCATCGAGCACCTGAACGGTCGCCATCCCGGCGGCCTGATTCTCTTCGGCTGCAGCACCGGTGCGGCGCTGATCATGCGGTTTTTGGAAAGGACGGTGCCAGTGGACATCCGGGCGGTGGTGTTCGATGCGCCCAACATCATGCTTGCCGAGACCATCCGCCACGGGACCACCGATCTCAGGTCGACACCTCTGATGCGTGAGGTCGGGTTGTGGCTCGCCGACCTTCGCTGGAAGGTCGATTGGGATACCACCAATTTCGTCGCCCGCGCCGAGGCGATCCTGACCATGCCGACCTTGGTATTCCATGGGACGTCCGACCTCACCGTCCCGATCTCGGTCAGCCGGCATCTCGCCGCCCGTCTGCCCGGGATCGTCGAGCTCATCGAGACCACAGCGGCCGGCCATGTGATGAGCTGGAACGCGGACCCCGAGAGATACCAGCGTTACCTCGGCGGATTCCTCGAGCGGCTCTAGAACTGGACGGCGGCGGCCGCCCAATGAAAACCGGCGCCGAACGCGGTGAGCACGACGAGGTCGCCTTCGTGGATGCGACCGTTGTTCACGGCCTCCCACATTGCGAAGGGGACCGTGGCTGAGCCCGTGTTCCCGTATCGATCGACATTGACATACACCCGACTCTCGTCGACACCCAACCGGTGGCGCACCGCATCGATGATCCGCTTGTTGGCTTGATGGGGAATTACGAGGTTGACGTCGTTGATCGACCTGCCGATCTTGGCGAGGACGTCGGAGGCGGCCTCGCTCATCCGCTTGACGGCCTCGACGAATACTCTCTTGCCGTCCATGACGAGCCGGTTGTAGTCGCCGCTCTCGAGTGACTTCTCATTGAAGGGGTTCCGAGTGCCCCCGGCGGCGAGGGTCAGGATCTCCGCAGCAGATCCATCAGTCCCCGATACCACTTCGAGCACCTCGGCGCGGGCGGGCTCGGGGCCCAGGAGGACGGCACCGGCGGCATCCCCGAACAGCACTGCAGTGGCCCGGTCCTTCCATGAGATCATGCGGCTGATCACCTCGACGCCGATGACGAGCATGACCTTGGGCTGGACCGCTATTCGTGACTTCGCCACATCGAGGGCCTGGACGAAGCCGGCACAGCCGGAGCCGCCCAGGTCATACGTCGGCACCTGACGACAACCAAGGTTTGCCTGGACCAGTGCAGCCGTATCCGGTGTCATCATCTCTGGGGTGTCAGTGGCGACGACGATCTCGTCGATGTCGTCCGGTGTCATGTCAGCATCCTTGAGCGCAGACATGGCAGCCTCGGCGGCGAGTGTCAGGGTCGACTCATCATCAGCGACGAACCGTCGCTCCTTGATGCCGGTCCGTTGGGTGATCCACTCGTCGGTGGTATCCACCATCCGGGCCCAGTCGTCGTTGGTGACGACACGTGAGGGGACATAACCACCGAACCCGAGGATGTGTGCCACGGAGCGTCACTGTAGGCCGCGAACCGGGGTCGGGCGGGGTCAGGTCTTCGGGACCTGACGCACCTCGATGCGCTGACCCAGGTTGAAGACGATCGAAGCGAGACGGGCCACGTCGTCGGGAGTGATCTCTTCGAGAACCGTCAAGCGATCGGTCAGCTCGGTCGTGGGCCGGTCGGGGTAGAGGTAGTTGGTGATGAGCGCCTCGGCCAGCATGAGGTTGTCGAAGAGCTCCAGCTCGTTGCGCATCTGCCGTACCGCGGTCCCAAACTGCGATTCGGTGGGGCCGTTTGCCTGTAGATCGGCGATGTCTGCCACCACCTCGTCCGAGATCCTCTGCAGGTCGGTTGGATCGCCACCGGAGTTGATCGAGGCTTCGGCAAATGGGTCTGGGTCCTGCTGGAGGTCGATGCCGGCCGATATCGAGTAGGTGGCCGACAACTCCTCTCTGATCCTGTTGCGCAATCTCGCGTTGAGAATCAGCTCGACAAGACGAGCCGTCACGCGATCCTCCAGGGTTGCCTCCATCGGGTTCGTGAAGAACATCCCGATCGCAGCTTGCTCTCCCTGACCCGCCTCGACTGTGAACACCTGCACAGAGCGCGGGGGCAGTGGTTGATTGTCCACGAACGTCTCGTCGACTGGTGTGCCTGGAAGTGTTCCGATGTAACTGGCAGCGAGCGAGGACATCTCCTCGACGTTGAAGTCGCCCACGAAAGCAAACGCCAGGCGGCCGGCGTCGCCGAACGTCGAAGCGTAGAGCTCCATGGCTCGCTCCAGGTCGAAGATGTCGACCTCAGCCTGGGGAGGCACGACCCAGTACCGGGGATCGTCGCCGTAGTAGCCCTGATTCAGGGCCTCCGAGAAGAGGATGTCGGGCACCTCGGACTTGGAGGCGTTGAGCGTGGACACCTCCTGCAGAACGTTGTCGACCACCATGCGATCGAATCTCGCCTCGGTGAGGGTGAGATGGATCAGCTGCATGAGTGTCTCGACGTCCTTGGATGACGCCTCACCAGTCAAGCCATGGCGTGTCTCGCTGATCCAGGGAAACACCTGCACGAGCCGGCCGGCCAACGCCCTGGTGAGCTCTGGTGACGAGAAATCGCCTGCCCCGCTTCGGTTGACTATGTCGATCATCAGCTCGGCCTCCGTCAAGTCGGCGACATCCACGACCGACGTGCCTCCAAACCCCTGGGCGAGGACCAGAACGCCCTCGACGGCGATGTCGGAGGCCCAGAGCGAGACCACCGCCCCGTTCTCGAACTCGAGGGTGCGATAGCCAAACTGAGGGTGGACTGTGATTGCCGCGATCTCGACCGGATCGGGTCGTGGCATCAGATCTGTCCGGTCTGTGGCGACCTCTTGTCTCGGCCCGATGTCGGCGACCGCGAGCTCAGCGAGGAGTTCGGCGATCCGCTCACGCGTGGGGATGATCAGACCTTCGTCGTCGGGACCGACGGTCAGCAAGACAGGCTCCTGGTCGACGACCGCAGACAACGCCGCCTCGATGTCCGCTGGCGTGATGCGCTCCAGTAGGTCCTGTTCGATCTGGAAACGTTGGACCGGGCTCATGAGCGGCTGGCCCGCCAGGAAGTGAGCGACGATCTGTGAGGCCAGCTCGGCGTCCTGGATCGAGTCGGCCCGATCGACCAACTGGCGCGACACCGCACTGAACGACGTGGTCACCCTGGCGAACTCATCGTCGGTTATCCCATGCCGGCGAAGACGCTCCACCTCGGTCAGCACGTGTGCCAACCCGTCGTCGGCCCTCTCGGGTCGCAACTCGACATCGACCCCGGCGGCTCCAATCGATCTGGTCCACGCCAAGTCGATGCGAGTGGAGGCGGTCAGCGGGCTGTCTTCGATGAATGCGTCCTCATCCAACCGGTCGGAGAGGATCTGGAACCCGAGGGAGCGGGCGACCAGCCGCTGATAGTCCCCTGCGGTGACCAGTGCGTCCCTGGGCATCGGCCACAGAACGGTGACCCCGGCCGAAGTGGCCTCCTCGTCCACGAAGGAGGCCAGTCTCGGTTCGCCCGGGGGTGCGTATGAGGGCAGCTCGAACGACCGCACGTTGTCGGCGGCGGGGAGATCGCCGAAGTTGTCAACGATCAGGTCTTCGATGTCGCTCAAATTGAAGTCTCCGACCGCGACGACGGCCATCCGCTCAGGCACGTACCAGTCGTCATAGAACCGTCGCAGCTCAGGTGGGCTCGTGGCCCGGATCGACTCGGGATTCCCTATCGGGAGGTGGTCCTCGTAGGCCGTCCCTTGGAAGACCAGCTCGAGCAACACGTCGTTGACCCGCGCCTGATATCCCTGGGCTCGCAAACGCCACTCGTCGAGCACTACCCCGCGCTCCTCGGTCACGTCGGCTTCGGTCAGGGTTGCCCGGCTCGCCCACTCTCGGAGGACATCGAAAGCCAAATCCACCAGCTCGTCGTCGTCGGTTCGGACATTGAGCTCGTAGACGGTCTCGTCGAACGACGTATAGGCATTGATGTCGGGGCCGAACCGGGGGCCGAACGACTCGAGCACCTCGGTGAGGTCGTTCCGAGGAAACCTCTCCGTCCCGTTGAACATCATGTGCTCCAGGAAATGGGCCATTCCCGCCTGATCCGGGTCCTCCAGCACCGAGCCCGCATTGACCACCAGACGCAGCTCAGCGCGACCACCCGGTGAATCGTTGCGCCGGACGTAGTAGGTCAATCCGTTGTCGAGAGTGCCCAACAGGATGTCGTTGTCGCGTGGGAGCGGAAGCAGCAGCGCCGGATCGATGGTCGTGGTGGTGACTGGAGGCAGCGATGTGGTTGTTCGACCGGAGTTGGTGGTGGTCGTCTCGGCCGCGGTGGTACACGAGACGACGACGAGCGAGACCACGGTGGCCAACGTCGTCAGGGTCCGATGTCTCAGGGGTGTCTCATCCGCGCTCCCTGACAGTACGGCCGGGCAACCGCCTAAGTGCTCTCATCGCACCAGTAGACACGCTCGATTGGCCATTCGACGGGCATCGCGGCAGTGCGTGGGGAGCGCAGCGAGGAGACGGCAGCAAAGATGCTGTGCCCCCGGGGACTTCGAAGACCTCGGCGTCGAACCGGACTTCCCGCATAGCCGTATCGAGCACTCCCGGCGTCTGTGATGCTCGCAACACCATGCGATACACGCCCGGCGTCACCGTTCCTTCGTCATCGAGGCCACGAGTACTTTCTCCCCGATGGACCGACTCGAATGGCTGCTCGACAGTGATCCCGCAATCCGGTGGCAAGTCATGGCCGACCTCGCCCAGACGTCGAGTGACGAGACTGCGCGCGAACGCTCCAGAGTGGCATACGAGGGTTGGGGGGCTCGTCTGCTGTCGCTGCAGACTGAGGATGGACAGTGGGGCGGCGGGGTCTATAGCCCGAAGTGGATCTCCACGACCTACACGCTGCTGTTACTCGAGAGTTTGGGCGCCCCACCCGATGCCGAACCAGTCAAGACGGCCATCGAGCGAGTCGACGACCAAGTGACCATGGGAGGCCTCTACCTCCCGTTCTTCTCCTATAGGGGCGAGACGTGCATCGCGGGAATGGTCCTGAACCTGTCGTCATACTTCGGCAAAGCCGGGACGAGAAGCGCCCAAACCATCGCATGGGTCCTCGACGAACAGCTCGAGGATGGGGGATGGAACTGCCAGACCGTCAACGGCTCCGTCCGATCCTCGTTCAACACGACTTTGTCCGTTCTCGAGGGGTTGGACGGCTATCGGAGGGCCGTTGACGCTGGTCCCGAAGTCGATGCCTCCCTCCGTCGCGGCCACGAATACCTGTTGGAGCGGCGACTCATGAGGGCACTTTCGACCGGCAGGGTGATCAATTCCCGTTGGAAGCTCTTCTCCTTCCCGCCCCGCTGGCACTACGACGTTCTCAGGGCACTGGATCATTTCAGAAAGGCCGATGTCCGCGACAGCCGGCAGCAAGAGGCGATCGAGCTCGTGGAGGGAAAGGAGTCCCGGGATGGCGTCTGGACTCTGCAGAACCCCCATCGGGGGCGGGTGCACTTCGACATGGAAGAGGGGGCCGGAAAGCCCAGTCGTTGGAACACACTCCGGGCGTTGCGTGTCCTCCAGTGGTATGGAAGCAGGGACTGAGGAGTCACTAGCCATCAGCCATCGAGAGAGCGAACCCACTGTGCTGATCAATCGTTGGGGTTTCACCGCCCATCGACCGTTACCTGACCGTGGCCTTGCAAGTGGTTTGTGGAGTCGAGGTCAGAAGGTGTCGCAGTGCGAAGGGTCGCCCGTGTCGTATCCCTGGCTGATCCAATGAAGTCGCTGCTCTGAGGAGCCATGAGTCCACGACTCAGGGTCGATCCTCCCTGTCGTCCGGCGCTGGATGTTGTCGTCCCCGACCGCTGCAGCAGCGTCGAGAGCTTCCTGCAGATCTCCCTTCTCCAACACCGCCGCCGAGGTCCCGGTGTTCAGTGTTGAGAGCCAGACGCCGGCGAAGCAGTCGGCTTGCAACTCCAATGAAATAGCTGCCTCCTGGCTGCCCGCCGAATCGGTCTGTCGCACTCGCTCAACTTCCTCGAGGATCCCGAGCTGGTTCTGCACGTGATGCGCTACCTCGTGGGCGACGATGTATGCCTGGGCGGTATCCCCCTTCGCCCCGAACCTCGCCTGGAGCTCTCGCAGGAAGTCGAGGTCCATGTAGACGAGACTGTCGAGCGGGCAGTAGTGGGGGCCCGTCTGGGCATACGCACCACCACATCCAGACTGGGTCGCTCCGTTGAAGACGACGAGATCGGTGGGCACGTAGTCGAGGCCGGACCTGGCAAAGACGTCTGCCCACATAGCCTGCGCATCGCTGAGGACATCACCTAGGAACCCGACGAGGTCGGAATCGGGGTCTTCCTCCGGGTTCAACGGGGCCTCGTTCCGTTGGAGGGTGGGCGAGACGAGGTCATCGACCAAGCCGCCCAGAGTCGGGTCGCCGGTCAGAAGGCTCACTATCAGGAAGATTGCCGCAATCACGCCACCGCCGCCTGCACCCAGTTTGAGCAGCGAGCCGCCGCCGCGACGGTCGATGACCGTCCCCGGGCCTGTGGGGTCACGTTTGAACCGAACCATGAGTGCTTCCTAGGGGTATGGAGAGATCCGCCGCCCCGGCTTCTCCGCGCCGACGCACAGGTACCCGGGCCCGCAGTCTCCAAAACTTGATGGTTTCGCTGGTTTTACCCACAGCGACATTGGGGTACTCCACGCCATCTCCACGGAAAGGAAGAGTCATGAGAACAGGTGGAATCGGAGGGAGTCTGGTACTCGCCGCAGCAGGAGCCATTCTCCTATGGGGTGTCACCGCCGAAGCCGAGGGCTTCAACATCAATACGATCGGCCTCATCCTGTTGGTGGTCGGGGCGATCGGCGTGGTGCTCACCGTGATCATGACGACGTCGTCGACCGTCGACAGCGGCAGGGACGTCACGATCGTCGAACGCGACTGACCGCCAAACGCACACGCGGTAACGAGGACGAGAGGGCGCAGCCGGGCGGCGCCGGCTCAGGCTCGGCCGCTGCGTTCGTCCAAACCCCGCCCACGGTGCTCAACCCACGACCGCACGTACCAAGGCGGCCTGACTGTTCCGGGTCATGTGCTGGTGAACGGGCGACCCGAGACTCGCTCCCGGTACCGGGGTCAACGAAGACCCGAAGCCTCGAGTTGCGCCAGAAAGCGCTGGAAAGTCTCCGCGTCGCGATAAGGAAGCTCGTTTCGGAGAGTCTCGGCACTCAGATCCGGCCGCGACCGCTTGACGTGTTCGATAGCCGCGGCCGCGTGACGCTTGTGGCCCAAGGCCGATTGGGCCGCCGCCAGAGTGAGCAGGGCCTCGACCTGGCTGTCATCATCGGCAACGACGCTCTCGGCGAGCTCGGCCGCCTCGTCGTAATCACCGGCCATGAGGTGGGCATTGGCGAGGGTGCTCTCGTACCACGAAGCGAAGAGCGGGCTGAGACGGATAGCCCGATTGGCGTGCTTCACGGCATCGTCTGTCTCACCTAGATAGCGCAGCACACTGGCGGCGACCCCGTAGGTCAGGTCACATGATGGGCGAGCCGCGGTCGCCGCCATCGCCGCTTCCAGGGCCCCATCCCAGTCACGACGCACCAATCGCACGTAGGCGAGCACCGTGTGGGCCAGGCCTGCTGGATCGCCTCGTTCGATGCCCTGACGGGCGTATTCCTCACCCTTGGCGTAGTGCGAAGCCGACTCCTCGACTCTTCCCCTCATGCCGATCAGCATGTGGTTCAGAGCGCCCATTGTGTATCCCATCGCCTCGTCGGGAGCCAGCTTTATGACTTCTTCAAACACCTCGGCGGCGTGGGCAAGGTCGCTCAACGACCCCCTGCTGAGGTACTGCAGCCCGCGGTACACGACCTCCACGGCGTCCGGGTCCATCCGCGAGCGGTACACCCTGGCCACCTCACCACCGATCACCTCGACGTCGAGGGCTGCCACGATCGCCGAGACGATGTCGTCCTGGGCGGCGAAGACGTCGTCGAAGGTCGACTCGAACCTGTCCGCCCAAGCGGTGGTCCTGGTGTCGACATCGATGAGTTGTGTCATCACACGCACACGATCGCCCGAGCGCTGCACTGCACCCTCGAGCACATACCGAACACCGAGCTCATGGCCCAGCTGCTCGGCAGAAAACGGATGATCGCGATAACGCAACGTCGAGTTCTCACTGACCAGCTCCAGCCCGGGGATACGCGTCAGGGCTATGGACAGGGCCATCATCAGCCCGTCTGCGAAGTGGCTATCGTCCGGGTTCCCCAGGTTGACGAAAGGGCTCACGGCCAGTGACGGGAGCTTGGGCTGGGCCAGTCGTCGACGCCACGATCGGTCACCGTCGCCCGACGCCACTTCGACAATCCGGAAGACGTTGACAGGATCGGGGATGTTCTTGAGACGCTTTCTGCCCAGTGCCTCGACTTCAACGTCGGCTTCTTCGGCACCATCGAGGGCATCGGCGGAGACGTTGATACCCCCTGGCTCGGCGAGGGACTGAAGCCGAGCCGCGACATTGATGGCGTCCCCATACCACTGACCGTCGGCTGTTGATATGGCGCCCACCTCGATCCCAATTCGAAAACGCATCTTCCGTCCCTGTGGCAGAGTCTCGTTCTCCGCAGCGATCCGCCGCTGTGCCGTGACCGCCGCAGCAATCGCTCCCGAGGGCGTCGGGAGCACGGCGAGAAACTCGTCCCCAACGAATTCGACGACCTCGCCGTCGTTGGCTACCACTTCGTCCTCGATGATGCGTCGAAGCGCTTGAAGTGTGTTGTGGGTCTCGATCTCGTTGTCGGCCATGAGAAGGCTGTAGCCGACGACATCGCCATGGAGCGCAGTAGCTCGCCGGGTCACCGCCGTTTGGCTGTCCACGTGCTGTTCCATTGGCCGCCGATCGTCGCGTTGTCGTGCTCGCCGAGCCGGGCCGTTGGGTGTCTTGTGCCAGTCAGGCTCCGGCATCACGGACTATACGACCGCCCTCGGACCCGGCACACCACGGAGAGGGTGGAGACGATGCAGCAGACGATCGATGTGAACCATCACATGCTGAAGCGAAGGGCTCGGGGTCCGTTTCGATGAGCAGCACCACTGCGTTTCGGTCTTCCAGGCGAGACTGGCAGGGGAAATCGTGCACCAACTGCGGGGGAGACTGTTCCTCGTCTGTAATCTCGCGCGATGAGCTTCGTCGTGGCTGCCGAGTCCTACGACCGATTCATGGGCCGGTACTCATCGATCCTTGCCCCATTGTTTGCTGACTTCGCAGGCGTGGAGCCTGGCCTACAGGTCCTCGAGGTGGGGTGCGGTCCGGGAGCCCTGACTGGCGAGCTGGTGGGTCGGATCGGCGCCGGGGCGGTCACCGCTGTTGACCCTTCTGAGCCGTTCGTGGCCGCCGTACGCGAGCGTCTACCGGCTGTCGATGTCAGGCAGGCGTCTGCGGAAAGCCTCCCCTTCGCCGATGCCTCCTTCGACCTCACCGTCGCCCAGCTCGTGGTCCATCACATGAGCGATGCGGTGGCGGGTGTCGGAGAGATGCGCCGGGTGACCCGGACCGGTGGGGCCGTCGCCGCTTGCGTCTGGGACCTCGCCGGCGGGAGAGCACCACTCAGTCCGTTCTGGCGTGCGGCGAAGCGGTTCAACCCCGCCACGATCGACGAGTCCGACTTCCCCGGAGCGCGTGAGGGCGAGCTCGTGAGAATATTCGGGGACGCCGGCCTGTCCAATATTGAAGGCGACGCCATCACCTTCGAAGTGCAGCACGCCACGTTCGAGGTGTGGTGGGAGCCTTTCACCCTGGGTGTCGGTCCGGCTGGCTCCTATGTGGTCGGCCTCGACGAGGACAGCCAAGCAAGGCTGGCCGAGCTCGCACACGAGGAGGCCGGGTCCGCGCCTTTCACGCTCTCCTTGCGTGTGTGGTGCGCCCGAGGGCAGGCGTAGCTCCGTGAGACATCAATGCCTGAAACGCTGCCGAGAATGGCTCCCACGACATGCCTGGCCTCGGGTGAACGGCAACACCCCTATCAGCTGACACTCACTCACGCAGGGATTTGGTTGGCGCGCTCGGGAGGACTTGAACCTCCAACCTCCTGATCCGTAGATCTCCAAGCCGCGTCCACAGGGTCCAGGAGGGTCGATCCGGCCCGGAACTGCGGGCTCCCGGGTCCACCGGCGTCCACGGCGCTCAAGAGGAGTCCACAGAGAATGGCTCCCAACTTGGCTCCCACGTCGGGTCTGCCAATGGCGCATGCTCCGTGGTCACGTCTCGAATGACGGCAGCTTGGGAGTGCTCCTCGGGCGCGCCACCAAGTTGTCAATCACGGGTGTGCCGACCGATGGGTTCTGGGAGCCCCTAAGGCGTCGCGACCGAAGGAGTCGATTGCGCGCGTCTAGGCGATCTCTATGTCGACTGTCGTGGGCACGGCACGCCTCAACGCGTCGGAGACTGGCGAGTGCATCTCCGCCCACTCCACGATCTCACGCAACGTATCCGGTGATACACCGTCCGCTCCGATCCTCACGTGGGTCCGCGCCTGCAAGGGCCCGGCTGGCAATGAATCGTCCATACCGAGGAAGCCGCGATCATCCGATTCGCTGGTGACGGTGACCACCAATGTCGACAACTCGATGCCCTCGGCGGCGGCCCTCATCGCGATGACCGTCGCATCGCAGCCGGCAACGGCCGCGCGAAGGAACCAGCCCGGTGTCGGCGCGGATCCTCCGCCTCCTACGCTCCTCGGCATGTCCGACACGAGTGACTCGCCGTGCTGACCTGTGACCTCTGCCCTCAACCCTTCCACTGTTGCGGTTGCTGGCCGATCGACATACCGCGCCTTCTTCGGCTGCTCGGTTAGGAAGATGACGGCTCGATCGATCGACTCCCTGATATGACCTGTGGTTACGGACAATTCCTCGTTACTCCTGACTTCGTGGTCAGGAATCGTACTCACGAAGGGACCCTGCACGCCCGGAAGGAATCGAACCTTCAACCTCCTACGCTCGATGGACCAAGCCGAGATCTTGGACGACCAGCGAGTGCCTCGAGGAAGACCCCCTTTCGGATTGTCCTCCAGGGGGTCTCAGTCTTTCAGCCGTCCTGTTGACGGTCTGTCAGTCCTCTTTCTCCGGGTTTCGAATGGTCCCGGAGATGCTGGACTAGATCGACTCGACTTCTTCGTTGAGCTCGATCCTCGGCGTACCGACGATGCCCGCTTCGGTCATCTTGGTCTTGAGGGTCGGGTTGTTGATGAAGGCCTTTGCCAACTCGAGGGTATCGAAACCGGCGACAACGGTCACCATGTTGGGATCCTCGACCGAGCGGTTCACTCTTGCGAACTTCGCTCCTTCGGATGTGGGGGTGAATGTGTCATACACGTTCTTCCACTTGCCATAGTCCGTCACTGAATGCCGGATTGCAGTTGTAATCATGAGTCCTCCTCATATCGCTGCTTGTGATGCATATTCTAACACATCTGTGGAATTCTATGTCTCTTACAGAATTCAGCCAAAGAAACGGAGATCGAGCTAGATTTTTTGTCGGAACCTCAATGCAGCTCAGCTTGAAGCGAAAAGGCGACTACGCCGTCAGAGCCATGATCTCGGTGGGCCGCCGCTACGAGACCGGGCTTCGTCAAGCCCGTCAGATCTCCACCGAGATGCACATCCCCTACAAGACCTTGACCCTGATCCTGGCCGGACTGGTCACCGAGGGACTGCTCGTGGCGGCACACGGCCCCAAGGGTGGGTATCGCCTCGCCCGACCCCCGAGTGAGATCAGTCTCCTCGACATCGTCGAAGCCGCCGAAGGACCAGCTACCTTCGACCATTGCGTCCTACGCGACGGACCTTGCGACTGGGGGGAAACCTGTCCCGTTCATGACGCCTGGGCCCGCACTCAGGAAGCTCTCATCAGAGAGCTGGCCTCGACGTCTCTCGCCGAAGTGACGGCAATCGATGCCACCATTGAAGCCGGTTCATACCAGCCGGAATCGCCACCACACAGCCGGCCCACGGAACGTCATGGCAACCGGATCTAGCCGACTCGGGTTGGACGGTTGGCAAGTGCGCAACGACGTCGTGCTATGAGCGAATAGCTCCCAAACGTCAGAAGGTTCGCGAGCCCGTCTCAGCGCCGACCCCTGAATACGCCGGATTTCGTCACCGCGCTCGGAAGGACTTGAACCCTCAACTCTCCTAATCCGTAGATCTCCAAGGGGTGTCCGCGCTGGTCCACTGGTGTCGATCCACGCCGGAACAGCGGCCTTCCCGGTCCACAGGCCTCCACGGCCGTCCGCAGGAATCCACGCGGAATGGCTCCCAAACTTGGCTCCCAAGCTCACGTCACTTGGCTGCGTCATCTCGATATCGCGATATCAAGAGGGCATGACCAGGCAAACCACCGTGCGCCTGCCCGAGGACCTCGCCGACGGCGCCGAAGCCGTTGCCCGCGTCAAGGGCACTAGCGTCAACGTCTCATCGTCGACGCCCTCAAAGCTGAGATCGAATTGGTCCGCCACAGCGAGGACTTCACCAGCCGCGCCAAGCGGCTTCTCGAACGCGTCCCAAAGGCCGCCCGGCTCGAAAGTCAGACGAGCACGGGACACGTGAGATCCCGTGCTGCTACTTCCGCGCCAGGGACGAGGGAGCCTCGGACTTTGCAGCTAGTGGTGTGTCGCAACAATGCTGGCGGCGTCTCCCCGGCGCTCGACGGCCGCTGGCTGGGTCGAGATGCCCATCGCAGGTCCCTGGCTGCGACTGCCCTTTTCCTCTTGCCAATTGACACCGACGACTCGGAGACAACGCGGCCCTATTTGACCGACACACCACTCGGGCTCCCTCGGCCTCGTCTAGCGAATCACAGGGTTCTCGACGTCCGCACCGGGTGGGACTCCACCGGTGGTCTGATAGCAGCCATCGGCCTTCCCAGGCTTACCAGCATCCGGCCCATGGTGGGCAGTCTCCAGCCCGTAGGCCGCTGGATCGCCACCACATGACACGCCGCTGACGAAGGGACCGTGGTTCTGGCCGTTGGCCAGTTGCACATCGCCCGCGTCAATCACCCCGTTCTGATTGGTATCGATCTGGTGTGGGTGCGCCCATGCCGGCGTGACCCCCAGGCTCATCCATGCCATCAACAACAGCACGACCGCGGTTCTTGTCAGGCGTCTTCTCATCGTTGTCTCCTTTGTCTCGAGCTGTGACCCCCACCTGAACGACCGGGTGGAACACGGTGACATCGGAGGCGCCGGTTGCGAGAATCCCTACCGCCCTCTCACCCGACGCGTCGGCATCGAATGCCCAACCTTGCACCAGTAACGCCACCCCGCCGGGAGCCTCGAGAATGGAGAGATTGGTGATCCCGAGATGACCGAGCTGACGCAACGCCTCAGCCTCTGGCCAACCTCCAGCCTCGTCGGTGACCACCAAGAGCATCGCCATCCCTATTCCCCCTGTCGTATGTGGGTTCAGGTTCGATTAATGCCAGATCGGCACCGACATTTCATCGGGGCATGCCCTCATTGATCGACGGTCGTCATCTTCGACAGCAGCCCGGCCAGCTCGACACGGTTCCTAACTCCCGCCTTGGCCAGGATGTTCGACAGGTGACGTTCGATGGTCTTTTTGGAGAGAAAGAGCGATTCGGCGATCTCCCGATTCGAGGATCCAGCCGCCGCCATCTGAGCAACCTCCATCTCCCTTCGGGTGAGACCGAGTACCTCCCCGGGGACAGTACGACGCCAGGTGCGGGCCCCTAGGTCCCGGAGGCCCTTCTCGGCAAGCAGTTGAAGCGTCACCGCCCCAACCTGCTCCGCCTCTTCAGCCACCTCACGATATGTATCGGCGGCCTGGACCCGACCTGCCTCCTCGGCCCTGGCTGCGGCGAGGTCGAGCCCGATCCAGAGCCGTTCGACCCGATAACCCATCTCCGAGAACCGGTCTCTGGCCAGTTGGAGCCGCAATATGTCCCGATCGATCAATGCCCCATTGAGCTGCAGACCTGCTTCGATCAGAGGGTTGTAAGGGACCCGGGTCTCACGGAACCGATCTAGCCACCGTTCCGCATCGTCGGGCATCCCGGCCCTGGCCGACGCCTCGGCAGCAGCCATAGCAAACTCCGACGTGCAGCGGGCACACCTGGCAAGTCCGACGTCATCCCAACCCGCATCCAGCACCCGGCTCACATCGGACGAAGCACGCGCACCCATCGTCCGGCTTACATAAGTCGCCACTCGATGCCACAGCGTCAGCCGGTAGTGCGGGTCCTCCTCTCGGTCCACACGGGCCCTCATCATATCGAGCCCGCCTCGCCAGTCCCCGCCGACCAGCGTCGAGAGGTCCTCAGTAGCTCGGGCGAAGTAGACGGACCGGGGAAAGCCGTGACGCTCGGCGAGAGGTATAACCTCCGCGGCCACCCTTGCCGCATCTACAAGACGTCCCGTCTCATAGAGGGTCGTTGCGTAGGCAGGGCCGAACCGGACGATCATCGTGACCAGGGCCATCTCGTGAGACTGCTTCCAGAGAGACTCGAGGATCGACAGCGCATTGGCCAGCCTGCCGACCCTCATGAGCGCCCTGCCCTGCTGGCCCAGCGCCACCAGTCTCTCCAGCTCGGAGCGCGCTGCATCCACCATCATCAAGGCGACCTCCAGCGATCTCAGCTGATCGGCCGAGATCATGGCGGAGTCGTAAGCAGCCTGGAGCACGTCGACCCTCACCGCTGGTGCTCTTTCCAGCGGGTCTTCCTCCGTCTCCTCTCCGAGCATCAGCCCCAGCTCACGTGCGTGCACCATTGCATCCCTGGCGATGATGTGGCCATCGTGTTGACGGCGTTCGCTTTGCATCAGCAGACCAGCTTCGAGGGTCGCTATCTCGATCCGGTTGAGCTGGTCGGTGTCTGGGACGGCTTTCGCCATGTCCAGCCATGTGCGACTCTCGGCAAAAGACTCGGAACGGAGGGCGATCCGAGACATCTGACATGCGGCCCAGACTCGTTCGATCGAGTCTCTTGATTGCTCGAAGACGAGAAGCCACCGACGTAAAGCTATGTCTGCTGCTCCGATATCGGAGGCGAGCTGCGCCACACCTCGCATGAGGAGAGCCGCCTCCTGGTCATCGAGCCCTGGCTGGTCGGCGGCTCGGGAGAGATTGGCGAGACCACCCTCGCCGAGCAGCTGCCGGCGTGGTGACCCCAGCAGGGCGAGTGCCTGAGACCGAGAAGGGGCACCTGCCTCCAATCGGTGGTGCAAGGCCTCGAGCAGGATCTCGGCCCGTGGAAGCTCGATAGCCTCAAGATATCGGGCGATGCGAAGGTGAGCCCCCTGCAACGACTCTCGGCCCGCCTGCGCTATGACTTCTTCCCGGATGAGATCATGGACGAACGAGACCTGGTCGAATCGCCGTCGTACCAAGGCACGGGACTCGAGGTCGTGCACCGCCTCCTCCACCCGCGCCGCGCCCCAGTCGAGCATCGGTTCGAGCCTCTCGACCGGCACGGGTCGTCCTAGAACTGCCATGTGTACCAACAAGGAAATGACGTCTGAGCCGGCCCCACGGAGCCGTGCAGTGAGCAGCTCGTCCGATGAGGTCTGCTCACGGTCCCCGGAGAGGGCGATCAGCCAGTAGGGGAGCCCACCACCACGCTCCCAGATCGAGCGCGCCGCCTCCCGGGAGAGGCCTGGTCTGATGCTCATGGCCAGCTCGACTCCATGGGCCTCGTCTAACGGGCCGACGTCGAGAACAATCGGATCGACCTGCGCCCTCATCACCGCTTCGAGGAAGGAGCTCGCGCCCACTCCGGGGCGCGAGGCGGCGACTACGTGTGACGGCTCTCTTGCATTCTTGAGCAGATAAAGGATCAGGCCCATGCTCAGATCGTCCAGCCAATGGCCGTCGTCGATGAGAAACGACCTGCTTTGCCCTTCTAGAAGCCGGCGGGCGGCTTCGAATAGCTGGATGGGCACGACCCGAGGTCCTGGGTCGTCTTCGAGTATCTGGCTCAGGAGATTCTCATCATCCCTCTCTTCGGCGAGCCGGTTGAGCATGCCCATCGAGGCGGCCAGCTCCACATGCCGAAGGGCTTCCAATCCTCCAAGGCTCAGCACCAAGCCGGGAGCCTTGGCTGCGGCGAACTCGAGAAGGGCGCTCTTCCCGCTCCCCGGGTCACCGCGAAGCAGCATCAACCGATGCTCGCCCGAGCCGTCTGCGAAGAACGCCTCGATCGAGGCTTTCTCCTGATCACGGCCGATGAGCTTCATTCAGGTGCAGGCTATCGCCGACTAGTGGTCTGTCGCTGAAGTAGGGCGAGGGAGAGACACCGTCAGTATTTCTGCGACAGCCACTAGAACTGCACTGCCCGGTGGTCGAAGGCCTGCCGGAACCGCCGACGCGTATCCGCTACTTCACCAGCCGCGCCAGGCGGCTTCTCGAACGCGACCGAGAGGTCTTGGAACGCCTCGCCGAGTGACTCGATACCTCACGCTGGCCGAGTACTTCTGGCTGGCCGAGCAATTGACAGGCGTTGACGCCGACATCTCACGAAGGCAGCGCGTTCGGGTCTCGCCGACTCGGCGTTGCATACCCCTCAGGCCTGGGTTCGGTGACGTAGAGTTCTACTCCGAGATCTACGACAAGGCCGCCGTGCTCGTCTGCCAGCTGGCTCCTCTCCCCGACGGCAACAAGCGAGCGGCGTGGGCGGATCTCGTCCCGGCACGTGGGACCCCGATTCACCGGACATTGACGAGGCCGAGGAAGCCATGCTCGCGATCGCCGGGCGGCGATATGGACGAGGCCTGGACTGCGGCGTGGCTGAGAGAACGCGTCCGGTTCGTGGACTCAGGCTGATCCGTAGAGCCGATGCCGCGCTCCATCAGGATGGCTCCCCCGCGTCAGAAGGTGCAGCGGGCGTCCTCGGTTGGAAGCCCTTGCCCCACAAGGACTTTGAGCAGCGCGCCCGGGGCGACTCGAACACCCAACCTCCTGATCCGTAGATCTCCAAGCCGTGTCCATGGGCGTCCACGGGAGTCCACACGGGCCGGATCGACGGGTTTTCGAGTCCACCGGCGTCCACGCGTGTCTGTCGGAATCCGCAGAGAATGGCTCCCAACTTGGCTCCCAACAGAGCTGGCGTTGCCAGGGGACGCGTCGCCATCATTGGAGGCGCCCACGACGTGCATGCCGGAGCCGACGAGATCGGTGGCGAGCTTCATGCGGCGCCCATCGTCGCAGAGCAAGTGGAGCGAGGAACGCCGGTCACACCTCCTCGACGACCGGTCGGATCTGAGTGGCGAACCGCTCGGCAGTCTCGTCGTCGAATGGGGCGGCGGTCTGAATGATGAAGTTGGTAACGCCGATCTCCCTCCAGGAGATCATCAGCTCCGTCATCCGATCTTGCGTCGTCACGTAGATGTCGGGGTCTTCGAGCACAGAGTCGTCGAGGCGATTCGCCGCCATCTGCAATCGAAAGAAACGCATCGCCTCCTGTTCGCTGTCCCGGACGACGGGGTTGAGGAACGCCGACCTCTCGATCGTCGTCGGATCGCGGCCTTCCTCCTCGCAGCGTTGGACGAAGACGGCGTGCTTTCTGCGCATGGCGGCCAGGTCGTCGAGGGCGACCCAATTCCAGATGTCGGCGTAGCGGGCGACGGTGCGCAGCGTCTTCTGCTCACCGCCACCTCCGATGAGGATCGGGATCTTCCTTTGGACGGGCCGGGGCAGGATCGTCGCTTCTCGCAGCGAGTAATGACCACCCGGCGGCGAGGAAACCGACTCTCCATCGAGGAGACCCCGCAGCGCAGCGACCGACTCGTCGAGCCACGCCAGGCGGTCCGCGAAGCCAGAGCCGAACTCGATGCCGAAGGAGATGTGCTCCCCCTCAAACCACCCGGCGCCCAGGCCGAGGACCGCCCTCCCGTTCGACACGTGGTCCAGCGTCGTCACCTTCTTCGCCAACAGACCCGGGTTCCAGAAAGTGTTGGCACCGGTCAAGACGCCCAGCCTCACCCGGGAGGTCACCTGAGACCACGCCGCCAGCAGCGTGTATGCATCCATGGTGCTCTGCTCCGGCGCCCCCATGCCGGCAAGGGCATGTTCCCAGGTCCACAGGTCGTCGTAGCCAAGCTGCTCGGCGCGATGGGCGGCTTCCTCGGCCTCGGGCCACGTGAAAACCTGATTCCAAGGCTGGAGCCCAAGACGCACCGCCACAGTGTCACACTAGGCAACGTCAAGCCATCGAAGGCGAACGACCAGTGCCGGATCAGCTCCCGAGGGACGGAAGCGGGTCCGAGCGAAATTGAGGTAGTCGACTCCCACTGAGGTGAACGGTGGTCCGCACCCCGACTCACAGACAGCCAACGCATTCGGAGTGAGATGCTGCGCGAGGAGCCCCTCAAGCCGCTCGCTCTGAGGCGCAGGATCGCACCGAGTACGCTCTGAGGCTCTCCAGATGCTTCGGCACCTCCAGCGCGTTCTGGATCAACGGCCAACACGGTGGGACCTCGACCACACCCAGCAGACCGAAGCCGATGAGGTCCGCCGGATCCGTCGTCATACCCGCGCTGTGTCAGGGGGTTGAAGCCTCCGTCCAGGTGCTGAGAACATCAAAAGGTCGACGTGGGCTGTCTCATGCGAAAGCCCCTGGGCAAGGGTTGGCCTCGCCCGCGACATCCTCATCGCTTGAAGAATGGCTCCCGAGGATCGCTCCCACGGCATGACCCACCACCGACTCACCGATGC
>Ga0256867_10000112_pt1 | contig 29388 bp, 27 predicted proteins | sample RVTome_15_FD_185939 | JGI IMG/M metagenome (GOLD analysis project Ga0256867, IMG submission 185939) | Soil microbial communities from uranium-contaminated site in the Upper Colorado River Basin, Wyoming, United States - RVT150D86 (HiSeq) ... | reverse complement strand
GGAATGGCCTGCGCCTGCATCGAGCCGCCCATCACGCCGAAGCTCATTACGGGCTCGCCGTCACCGGTGACGAACGCGGGAATGATCGTGTGGAACGGCCGCTTGCGCGGTGCCACCACGTTCACGTGGTCCGGGCGCAGCACGAAGCCGAAGCCGCGGTTCTGCATGCTGACGCCCGATGCCACAACGCCCGAGCCGAAGCCCGCGTAGTTCGACTGTATGTACGAGACCATCATGCCCGAAGCATCGGCAGCCGTGAGGTACACCGTGCCGCCGCGACCGGGGACGCCATGCTGTGGCGCCTGGGCCTTCTTCGGGTTGATCAGCCGCGCCCGCGTGCGCAGGTACTCCTTGTCGAGCAGATCGGCGCTCGTCATCCGCATGGTTTCCGGATCTGAGACGTGCTCGTCAAGATCGGCGAAGGCGAGTTTCATCGCTTCGATCTGAAGGTGGAGGCTGTCCGCGGAATCCGGCCGAAGCGAGGCGAGATCGAAGCCTTCGAGCATTCCGAGCGTCATGAGCGCGCCGATACCCTGCGTCGCGGGCGGAATCTCATGCAGGGTATAGCCGCGATAGGGGTGGGCAATCGGGTCCACCCAGTCCGCGGCATGCGCCGCAAGATCGGCGACCGTCATTGCCCCGCCGTGCTTCTTCGAATGCGCCGCGATTTCTTCCGCCAGGTCGCCCTCGTAGAAGGCCTTGCCCTTGGTCTCGGCGATGCGTTTCAGCGCCCTGGCGTGAGCGGGGGCGAGGAACTTCTCGCCGGCCTCGGGCGCCCGCCCGCGCGGCATGAAATGCTCGGCGAAACCGGGGACGTCACGCAGTTCCGGTACCTGCTTTGCCCACAGGCGGGCGATGGTCGGCGACACCATGAAGCCGCCCACGGCGTAATCGATTGCCGGCTCGAAAAGATCGGCGAAGGGCAGTTTTCCGAAGCGCTCCGAGAGCGCAACCCAGGCCGACACCGCGCCCGGAACGGTGACCGAGTCCCAGCCGCGCGCGGGCATCATCGCGTGTCCCTTGAAACGCTCAAGACTCCACGCCGCGGGAGAACGCCCGTTCGCGTTGAGACCATGGAGCTGCTTCCCGTCCCACAGGATGCAGAAGGCATCGCTGCCGATGCCGTTGCTCGTGGGCTCAAGCACCGTCAGCGAAATCGCGGTCGCCAACGCGGCGTCGACCGCGTTTCCGCCTTTCAGCATCATGCGCAGACCCGCCTGTGCGGCAAGCGGCTGCGAGGTCGCCACCACGTTGCGCGCCAGCACCGGCATGCGCTGCGACGGATACGGAAAATCCCAGGTGAATGGCTGCATATTTTTCAGAACCGTGAGCGGTAAATGGTGAACGGTGAGCGGACTGAACCGCGATCGCCTCTCGCTGCAGATGAACGCAGATCGGAAATGCGCAGTATCGAGGCGATGATACACCATTATCCCGGGCCGAATGCCGCGGAACCAGAGACCTGTGTCCGTCCGGGAGACGCCGAAAAAGCGCGCCGGGCGAGTAGAATGCGTAATCGCGGCGTTGCGAGCATACCGCGGCGCCGCTTTCAGGAGGAAGGCCATGACAGCGACCCGCATGACCATCATGGGAACCCGGCACATGATTTCCGCCGGGCACTACCTGGCAGCGCACGCAGGATTCCAGGTTCTCGAAGCCGGCGGCAACGCCGTCGACGCCGGCGTCGCGGCCGGCATCGCAATCGGTGTTCTGCAGACCGACAAGGTCAACTTTGGCGGGGTGGCGCCCCAAATCATCTATACCGCGCGCAACCGGAAGGTGCATTGCATCGACGGGCTCGGCGTGTGGCCGAAGGCGATTACCGCTGATTATTTCATGCGGAAGCACGGAGGGAAAATTCCGAAGGGCGTAGAGCGTTGCGTCGTGCCGGCCGCACCGGACGCCTGGATCACCGCGCTCGAGCACTTTGGAACATTGGGTTTCGGGGAGGTGGCCGGCGCCGCCATCCGTTTTGCGCGCGAAGGCTTTCCGATGTACCCGCTGATGTCGGAGTTCATACAGGACAACCGCGCCGAGTACGAGCGCTGGCCCTCCAGCGCGAAGGTGTTCCTGCCGAGGGGCCGTCCTCCGCGAGCAGGCGAGATCTTCGTTCAGGCGGACCTCGGAAGGACGCTTCAGTACCTGGCGGACGAGGAGAAAAAAACCGCGCGCCGCAAAGGGCGCAAGGCCGGCCTCAAGGCGGCGCGGGACGCGTTTTATCGCGGCGACGTGGCGCACGACGTCGCGCGCTTCATCAGGAAGCAGGGCGGGCCCATGCGCTTCGAGGATTTCGCCGGGTTTCGCGTGCGCTTCGAGCCGACGGTCCGCGCGCGTTTTGATGGCCTGGAGCTGCATGCGTGCGGGCCGTGGTCGCAGGGGCCGGTATTGCCGATGGCGCTCAATATCCTGAAGGGCTACGACCTCAGATCGATGGGCCATAACTCGCCCGACTACATTCACGCAGTAACCGAGGCGCTCAAGCTCGCGTTCGCCGATCGCCATCACCATTTCGGCGACCCCCGGTTTATCGATGTCCCGCTCAAGGGGCTCACCTCGGAGCCGTACGCGGAGTACCGCCGCTCGCTGATCAGCGTTGAAAAAGCCTGGCCGGGCATGCCGCCGGCCGGCGATCCCCTCACGCTTTCCCAGCTCAAGCATCGGTGCGTGCCGGCGCCGCAGCCCGAAGACGCGCCCGGACCCGGGGATACGTCCTACGTCTGCGTCATCGACCGGCATGGCAACGCCTTCTCGTGCACGCCGAGCGACGGCTCGGACAAGACTCCCATCATTCCGGGCGTCGGGATCCTGTGCTCGGGCCGCGGGACGCAGTCGTGGGCGGATCCGGAGCATCCCTCGTCCGTGGCGCCGGGCAAGCGCCCGCGGCTCACCCCGAACCCGGCACTCGCGTTGCGAGAGGGCAGAGCCTACATGCCGTTCGGGACGCCGGGCGGCGATGTGCAATGCCAGGCGATGCTCCAGGTCTTTTTCAACATCAATGTTTTCGGCATGGACCCGCAAAGCGCCGTGGAGGCCCCGCGTTTCTCCAACTACAGCTATCCCGGATCGTTCGAGCCGCACCCGTACTACCCGGGACGGCTCTATCTCGAGTCCCGGATCGATCGCGCGACGGGGGATGCGTTGGCGAGCCGCGGCCACAAGGTCTATTGGTGGGACGAGTCGACCTGGCTCGCGGGCTCCGTGTGCACGATCGTCGCGGATCGCGAGAACGGCGTTCTGCACGGTGGTGCCGACCCGCGCCGTCCGGCGTACGTCCTGGGGTGGTGACGCCGGCCCGTCCTTTACCCATGCGACTGCTGGCGATGCCGCGCATGTTGTTGAACGTGGTACTCCTGATCGCGCTGGGTTACGCCGCGCTGGTCGCGCTGGTGTACCTGTTTCAGGCGCGACTCGTCTACTTTCCGCAGATCGCCCGGGAAATTGCGGCTACGCCGCAGGCTTACGGGCTCGCCTACGAGCCCGTCACGCTGACCACCTCGGATGGCGAGAAACTCGCCGCCTGGTGGGTGCCCCACGAAGGCGCTGCCGGAACGGTGCTGATCTTCCATGGTAATGCCGGCAACATCTCCCACCGCATCGACTATCTCACGATGTTCAACCGCCTGGGCTACGCGACTCTGCTCGTCGACTACCGGGGCTACGGCCAGAGCACGGGCTCGCCCTCGGAGGCGGGCACCTATCGCGATGCCGAGGCGGCCTGGCAATGGCTGACAAGAGAGCGCGGCGTGCCTGCCCGGGATATCGTGGTGCTCGGCGAGTCCCTGGGCGGCGCGGTTGCAGTGTGGCTCGCAGCACGGGTCGCTCCACGGGCGCTGGTCGTGGCGTCTTGCTTCACTTCGGTGCCGGACCTGGGGGCGCAGGTCTACCCGTTCCTGCCCGTGCGCCTCATCAGCCGGTTCTCGTACGACAGCCTCGGCACGATCAAGTCGGTCAAAGCGCCGGTTCTGATCGCGCATAGCCGCGAAGACGATATCATTCCCTTCGCGCACGGGAAGGCGCTCTACGATGCGGCCCCGGAGCCCAAGCAGTTCCTCGAGATGCGCGGCGGGCACAACGATGGCTTCATCTTCATGCGGCAGGAGTGGGTCGCGCAGCTCGCAGCGTTCCTCGAAAGCACCCGCGCAAGTAAGCCGGAAACCGCAACCGCCGATGAACGCCGATAGGTTCCACATTGAACCGCCAAGATCGCCAAGAAAAGCAATTCGATGTCGAACCGCGCAGATGTGAAACTTGGCAACAACTCGATTTACGATTCACGTTTCACGATTCACGGCTCTTAAGGAGGAGACAATGGCACAGAAGAAATTCATCAATCCGCAAGGCATGGTCCGGCCGGGCGCCTATACGCCCGTCGTTACCGCTCAGGGCGGCAGGACAATTTACGTTGCGGGACAGGTATCGCTCGACGAGAAGGGGGAGGTCGTAGGGCGGGGCGATCTCATGGCGCAGGCCGAGCAGGTCTGGCGGAACGTCGGGCTTGCCCTTAAAGGCGCAGGCGCGACCTTCAACGATCTCGTCAAGATCAACGTCTACGTCGTCAACTACAAGCCCGAGTACCGGGACATGCTCCACCAGATGCGCCTGCGGCACGTCTCGAAGGAAACTCCGCCGGCGAGCACGCTGGTCGGCGTGCAGGCGCTCGCGAGGGACGGTTTCCTGATAGAAATCGAGGCGATCGCCGTGGCCGATTAGATCTTACTTCGTGCCGAGGACGGACTTCACGCTGTCGAGCAGGGCCTCGTTCTTGACCGGCTTGGTCATGAAGCCGTTCGCGCCGTAGACGAGCGCGGCGACGACGTCATCGTGCTGGGCCTGCGCGGTCACGACGATCACCGGCACCGACTTGAAGACCGGATGCTCGCGCAGTTTCGCAAGGACCTCGATTCCCACCAGGTCGGGCAGAACCACGTCCATCAGTATGAGATCGGGCGGCGGCTTGCTCAGTTCCGCCATGACCTCGTGCTCACGGGAGGCGCTGCGTACGTCGAAGTTCTCCATCAGCGTGCGGGCGAGGATCAGCGCGTTGGCCTGGTCGCCATCGATGATCAGGATCGAGTACTTGTTTCCCGACCGGGGTGCGATGCGCGTGCCGGAACGGCTGACGATGTTGACGAAGTAGCCCGCCTGCTTGAGCGCGCGCATGCTGGTGAGCGTCGCCTGCTCCGCCTGCTGCCTCTGCGCAGCCGTCGGCGCCGGTGTCGGCCGGCTCATGAAAGCGGCGAAATCGAGATCGCCGCTTGTCGCCGCGCTCGTAGCGGCCTCGAGATAGCCGTCAGTGACCAGCGCCTGGATGGCAAGCAGGAGCTTGTCGAGCGGGACCTTGTCGAGCTTCTTCTGCAGATCGTCGACGGTCAACTTCCCGTCGAACATTGCCAGCAGTGCCTTCAGATTGGGGCCGAGATTGCCGAGTGCTGCTTGAAGTTCCTCCCGGCCCTTTGCGGTCTGCGTGTAAACGACTTTTTCCGCCATAGATTGAGTGGTCTTCGGATGCGGCAATTATCGCATGATCCCGTGCACCCCGTCCCGGAACCATGCACGCAATCAGTCTTCGAGGACCGCTGCGACATGGTCGGCGATGGCGAGCGACGAGGTGAGGCCGGGCGACTCGATGCCGTAGAGATTGACGAGGCCCGCAATGCTGTGGACGCGCTCACCCTGGATCACGAAATCCTGCGCGGGCTCGCGGGGGCCGGTAATCCGCGGCCGAATGCCCGTGTAACCTGGCTTGAGCGCGCCGTCGCGCAGGCCGGGGTAATAGAAGCGGATCGCGTCGTAGAACGCCCGCTCCCGCGTTTCATCGAACCGGTAGTCGATGCGCTCGATCCACGAAAAATCCGGGCCAAACTTGACCTGGCCGCCGAGGTCAATGGTGACGTGCACGCCCAGCCAGTCCTGCCGCGCGACCGGGTAGATCAGGCGCCGGAACGGCGCCTTGCCGGCGAGCGTGTAGTAATGGCCGATCGCGAAGAAGGCAGGCGGGATGGTGTGCAAGGGGATGCCGGAAATCGATCTTGCCACGCCCTGCGCGTTCAGGCCGGCACTGTTGATCACGCTCCTGAATTTTAGGGACATGGGCTCCGCGCCGCCCACATCGAGACGGATGCCGTCGTCCTCGACGGCGCCCCCGAGCACGGGGCTCTCGAACGCGAGCGACGCGCCGTTTGCCTGCGCGTCTCCCAGATAAGAGAGCATGAGCCCGTGGCTGTCGATGATTCCCGTGGACGGTGAGAGGAGGCCCGCGATGCTGCGCACCTCGGGCTCGAGCTCGCGTAGGGCGGCCGCGTCCAGCCACTCGAGGTCCGCGACCCCGTTCAGGGCAGCCTGCGCCTGGTACTTCCTGAGGCCGGCGAGCTGACTCTCGTCGGAGGCCACGATGATCTTGCCGATCCGGCGATGGGCAACGCTGTGCTCCTGGCAGTAGCGATAAAGGAGTTCTTTTCCCGCGAGGCAAAGGCGCGCCTTGAGCGATCCGGTGGCGTAGTAGATCCCCGCGTGTATGACCTCCGAATTGCGCGCGCTGGTGTGCGTGCCGAAGGCCGTCTCGGCCTCGAGGATGACGACCTCGCGGCCAGCCATCGCGAGCTTGCGCGCGACCGCCAGGCCCACGACGCCCGCCCCGATCACTGCGCATTCCACGCGCTCCGCCACCATTCATAATCCGCGAAGAAAGGGCGTAAGTTTACAATGAACAAGATCGGAAAATGGCCGGAACCGCGTAGTTAGTGAGGAGCGAGGGGTAAGGAGTAAAAAGCGGGGCGCCTGGTCCTAGACGCGATAATTGGGTGATCCCCTTAAGTTGGCTTTCGGCTGTCGCTTTGACCTCGGTGGTCTCGGCGTCTCGGCGGTTCAAATGCTCCGCTTCCGGCTTCTGACATACGCTGTCCCTTCACCATTCGCAATTCACGCAGTTGAAGCAAATGGAGTGGAACCCGGAATTTCTCGCGTGCTCGCCGATGTTCGAGCCGCTGCGCGTCCATGCGCCGCAATCGTTTCCGGAGAATTGGCCTGAATTGCCGATGCTGCAGCAGCTGCTCGACCGGCGCGACCCGCCTGTGCGCGCCGCGAACGGTTTGCCACTGCGGGTCGTGCCCCAACCGCGCCGGGTCAGGCGAGCCGGGCTCTCCTACGAGGAGCGCACCTTCGTCAGGGCCGAACTCCAGGTTCGGCCCGGCAGCTGGCACGATCTTTTCAATTTACTGGTGTGGCTTGCTTTTCCGCAGGCGAAGGCGACCTTGAATGCGCGGCACTGGGCGGCGTCCCGCGAGCGGGCATCGACCGGCGCGGCCAATCGAGGACCCGTTGAGGACGCGCTGACGCTGTTCGATGAAGGAGGCGTTATCGTTGCCGCAACCTCGCCAGCGCTGGTCGAATGCCTGCGTGCCTTCGAGTGGAAGAACCTTTTCTGGCGGCGGCGAAGCGAGGTCACGAGGACCATGCGCTTCTGGCTCTTCGGGCACGCGCTGTACGAGAAAGCGTTGCGTCCCCACGCGGGCATTACCGGTCGCGGTATTTGCTTCGAAGTGGACACCGGGTTTCTGCAGGAGCCTCACGCGGTTCAGCTGCATGAGCTTGACCGGCGGCTCGCCGCGCATATCGGCGATCCCGTGCGGCTGGCTGCCACCCCCGACCTCGCGCACGTGCCGATTCTGGGCGTGCCCGGCTGGTGCGCCGCGAACGAACTCGAGTCCTACTACGACAATACCGAGTACTTCCGACCACGCCCTGAACGCTATGGCGCGTGATGAGTGATGTTCACAGGAATCAGGCGGAGTAAAGCGTGATCCGGTTCTTGCCGCCGTTCTTGCTTGCGTACATCGCGTGATCGGCCCGCTCCAGCACGGTTTCCAGGTCGTGCCCCTGATTCGGATAGCCCGCGATGCCGATGCTCACCGTGGCGTTGACCTTCTTGTCGCGCGTCGTGAGAGGACTGGATTCCACCGATTTGCGGATGCGCTCGGCCACGCCGAGCGCGCCATTGGACGGCGTCTCCGGGAGCACGACAACGAACTCGTCGCCGCCAAAGCGCGCCACGATGTCGCTCTGGCGGAGCTGGCCCTGTATGCACTGGACGGTCAGCTTGAGCAGGCGATTGCCCGTTTCGTGCCCCAGCGCGTCGTTCACCGCCTTGAGATGATCGGAATCGATCATGAGAACGCTGAAGGGTCGCGCGTAGCGCTCCGCCTGGCGGAACACGCGATCCGCCACCACACCGAACGCGCGCATGTTGAGCACGCCGGTCAGCTCGTCCGTTTCCGACAGGAGCTTGACGTGGCCGTAGGCACGGCGAATGTCGGCGGAGAGCATGGTGGTGATGTAGGCGACCAGCAGCATCGGGGCGAGCTGCGAGACGAGCGCGGTGCCGAACGGCAACGTCAGGACGTCGCGCTGGGGATATCCGAGCCAGATGTAGCAGAGCGCGATCAGGCCGAGCTGGAGCAACGTAATGAGCTTCCCGAGCGTCAGCGCGCTGACGATGACGACCAGCACGTAGAGGTCATTCAGGTGGCTATCGGCGCCGCCCGTATAGAGCAGCACCCAGGTAATGAACACGATCATGACCAGGGTCTCGATAACGAGCTTCCAGTGGCTCTCCCGGCGATAGAAGTTGGCGTAATGAAAAGACAGGACGAAGGCCGCGAAGAAGAACATCGCCATGGAAAGCGCCGCGGAGGCGACCTCGTCGGGTGACATGACCAGCTGGTAGAGCAGGACGAGGATCAGCAGAAGCCACTCGATCTCCGCCACCGTGCGCGAGAACCCGCGCAGCTCTTCCGCCGTGAGCGTGGGTTCCAGGATCAGCTTGGTCTGCATGGCGCTGGGGCGATGCGGGCTCGGGATCGGTTGTTTTTTTCGATTATTCGTGGCGCTGCAGCGCTCTTTGGAAGGGTTATGTTATTCGAAAAAGTCCACGGAGTGGGAAGAACGATGCCTCGCGTTTCGCCCGTTTTTACCGCCGCCGGCAATCGGTCGCGGCGAGGCGACGCCGCGGTGACTTAAATCACGGCACGAAAAACCCCGCGTCTCGAAAACCGCAGGCGCGAGGCGCAAGATAGACGGCGCGATTCCTGGCGGCGAGCATACCGGGAGCATAATGGCGGCCGACACCCGAAAAGGGGCGCGTCCGAGTTTCTCGAGCGCAGCACCGCCCGATGCGGGGCGTGCGATCTTTGAGCAACTTGTCGCGGCCGCACAGGCTCGTCACCCGCACGTCGCCTGCGGGCGTTTCGGGGCCGATATGAAGGTCACCCTTACCAACGACTGCCCGGTGACCTTCTGGCTTCAGGTGCCGCCCGGCAATTCCTGAGGCGGCGAGGAAATCAGGGCTTGTTATTCAAAGGGATAGCTGGACGCAGCCGCCATTGAACTCGGTCGACGAGCCCCCATCTAATGTGCGTTTCCACCCATTGAGGATGCAGCGGCCATGAAAAGAATCTTTCTGTTCCTGGCGACCAACATCGCCGTGCTGTTGGTGCTTTCCATCACGATGCGGCTGCTGGGAATCGAAAGCATCCTGGACGAGCAGGGGGTAGGGCTCAATCTAAACGCACTCCTGGTGATTGCCGCCGTAATCGGCTTCGGCGGCTCGTTCATCTCGCTCCTCATATCGAAGTGGTCCGCCAAGAGGATGACCGGGGCGCACGTGATCGAGACGCCCTCGAATGCCGCCGAGAGCTGGCTCTTCAGCACGGTGCAGCGCCACGCAGCCCAGGCGGGCATCGGCATGCCCGAAGTGGCGATCTACGATGCGCCCGAGATCAATGCCTTCGCAACGGGCTGGAACCGCAACAGCTCGCTCGTCGCCGTCAGTACGGGCTTGCTGCAGAACATGACGCAGGACGAGGCCGAGGCGGTCATCGGGCACGAGGTCAGCCACATCGCGAATGGCGACATGGTGACGCTTGCCTTGATCCAGGGCATCGTCAATACCTTCGTCATCTTCCTCTCCCGCGTGATCGGCCACATAGTCGATCGCGTCGTGTTCAAGGTCGAGCGGGGCCATGGCCCCGCGTTCTGGATCACCGCCATCGCCGCGCAGTTCATCCTCGGCATCCTCGCGTCGGTGATCGTGATGTGGTTTTCCCGCCAGCGCGAGTTCCGGGCCGATGCGGGCGGCGCGCAGCTCGCCGGCCGTCCGAAGATGATCGCGGCGCTGGAGCGGCTGAAGCTGAACCATGAGCAGCCGGCGCAGCTCCCGGACCAGATCAAGGCCTTCGGCATCTCGGGCGGGGTCGGGGGAGGCATCAAGCGACTTTTCATGTCCCATCCGCCGCTGGATGAGCGCATCGCCGCCTTGAGGGCCCAGGTGTAACGTTCCTACGGGAGCAGCACCGGCGTTCTGAGGCTGCCGCGCACGGCGAGATTTCCGCGTCCGACGACGATCGAGCCCGAGCCCACGTCGGCTCTGATCCGTCCGGAGAGATTTCCCCCCGGGCCGACCGTCACCTCGCCGTCGGCGCGCAGGGGCCCCGAGCCGAGACGGACCTGCTGGTACAGGAAGCGGTCTCCGTACACCTGGAGTGTCCCCGAGAGATCGTTGAACAAGGTCTTGCCGCCCCGTATGCCATCGGTGACCGGGGACTGCACGGCGCGCACGATGTCGACGTTGTTCAACGAGCCTTTCTCGACGGTAAAGGTCGCCTGCACGCGCGGATTGGCGAACAGGCCCTGTACGGTATCGCTTCGAAGGGCGTAGGTGCCATTCATGTTCAGTGCGCCGGTTGCAGTAAAGGCGTTGGTGAAGATCGCCAGCACCTCGCTTGTTTCCCCGTTTGCGAGGTTGAAATCCCCTTCGAGCACGATGGCACGGTCCCACGACGCGGTAGCTGATCCTCTCAGCGTGCCACGGCCCAATCGGGCCTCGATCTTGCCGATCCGGGCCTGCCGCCCGTCGATGACGATCGACGCTGCCAGGTCGTCAAACGGGATGGCCGGCCCGATCGGGGGCTCCCAGCTTCCGGCCTGAACCTCGGCCTCGAATGTCTGGCCCTTGGGCACGACGTTGACCGTCAACCTGCCGTCGAAGAGCGCCATGCGCTTGAACGCGCCGTCCTCTTCCAGGAGCACGTCCGCATTGAAACCGGGAATGTCAACCCCGCGGAACGCAATCTTGACCGCACGGAATTTGAGGCGGCGCGCGCCGAACGCCTGACCCTTATCCGCCGGTTTGAGCCAGGCGGGCAGCAGCCCGAGCACCTTTTGATCGGCTGATACCCCGGTGATCTCTACTTCGTCGAACGTGGTGGGGCCGCCAATCAGCTCGGTTGGAAGGGCGTTGACCTCGATTGTGCTCACCTTGATCTCCTCGTGCCTGCCGATGGCGATCCGCTCGAGGGTGAGACGCGGAGAAGGGATGAACGCGTAGCGCACATCGCCCACCTTGACCGGTGTCCGCAGGCGCTCCGAGATGGCCCGCTCGGCCGCGGGCACGTATACCGAGAGCGGCACGATGTGCACCACCGCCACAAACGCCAAGACAAGGACGACGAAGCCAATGCCCGCGACCTTCGGCCAGTTGACCTTTGCCCCCGGCGCGCGCACGGCGCTCGCCGCGGTCTCGCGTTCCTCTTCCTCGCGCCGTCTGCGCGCCGCAGCCGAGTCCTTGGCACGGGCCGCGGCTTCCTGCCGGTAGCGCGTGTCCGCCTCCATTTCCGCCACCTCGCGCGCCTTGAGCTCGGCGGCGACGCGCGCGCTGACTTCCTCCTGTGCCTTCTCGCGCAGCTCGCGCTCGTGCATGACGCGCGAAACCGCCTCGGCCTTGGCGCGGTCCTCGGCATCGGCGCGCGCGCGGCGCTCCATTTCCGCCTTTGCTTCCGCCTCCGCCTTGGCGCGGCCCGCCGCCTCCGCAATCGTGCGCGCCTGGGCCATCGCCTGCTCGGCCTTGCGCGCGATCGCTTCGGCTTCCATCTGCTGCTGGCGACTGGCGTTCGATTCATCGGCCTCGCGCGCTCTGCGGTCTGCTTCCTCGCGCGCCTTGCGCGCGATTTCGGCCTGCTGCAGCGCTTCTTCCTGAGCCTTCCGTTCCGCGGCCGCCTTGGCAGCGATCTCGGACTGCGCCCGGCGCTCCGCTTCCTCGCGCGCCTTGCGCTCGGTTTCGACCCTGGCCTCGGCCGCCTCGCGCGCCTGGCGCTCCTGCTCGATCATGTCCTGGACTTCGGCCCGGGCGCGTGCCTCGGCTTCCGTCTTTGCCTTAGCGAGCGCCTCCTCGCGTCCCTTGCGCTCGGCCTCGGCTTGTGCTTCCGCCTCCTCCCGCGCGCGGCGCTCTGTCTCGAGCCTGACTTCCGCCTCCTCGCGACCGCGCCGTTCGGCGTCGGATCGCGTGAGCGCTTCCGCGCGCGCACGCTGCGCCTGCTCTTGCAGCTCCTTCAGCTGCTCCTTCGTGCGCCGGTCCGCCACTTCGCGCTCCTGCCGGTCGCGCTCCTCGCGAGCCCTGAAATCCTCCTCTTCGCGCTGGCGTGCCTCGGACTCCTGCCGTGCCCGGCGCTCGGCTTCGACACGCGCCTGGCTTTCTGCGACCGCCTTGGCTTTCGCTTCCCCGAGCGCCTTCATCGCGGCTTCCATGCGTGCCCGGGCGTCGGAATCCCCGCCCACGGACCGCATCGCCGCCTGCATTTCGGCATCGGCCTTCGCGCGCGCGGCCGCCTCGGCCCGTGCCTGCGCTTCCGCGACCGCGTCCTCGGCCGCCTTTGCGCGTGCCTCGGCTTCCTCGCGCGCCTTGCGCTCGCGCTCCTCGCGCGCCTTGATCTCGGCTTCGACACGGACCCGCTGCTCGGCTTCCTGCTTGGCGCGCAACTCCGCACGGGCGAGCGCTTCCTGGAGCCCCTTCAGCTGGGCTTCGACCGCTGTCTTGGCATTGGTCTCGGCCTCGGCCAGCGCCTGCGCTTCGACCTCCGCACGCGCGCGAGATTCGGCTTCCTCGCGCGCCTTGGCCTCGGAGGCCGCCTTTTGCTCGGCTTCGGCTCTCGCGCGTGCCTCGGCGTCCGCGCGCGCTTTGGCTTCGGCGTCGGCCCGCGCCTTCTGCTCCATCGCGGTCTTTACACGCGCCTCGGCTTCCGCGCGAGCCTTGGCGTCCGCCGCTGCCTTGGCCTCGCCTTCGGCCTTGGCCCGCGCCTCGGCCGCCGCCTTGGCCGCGGCCTCCGCCTTGAGCTTCGCCTCGGTTTCGGCTTTGGCCTTGGCTTCCGCCATCGCACGGGCTCGCGCTTCGGCTTCCTGCCTCACCTTCGCTTCCGCTGCAGCCCGCGCCGCGGCCTGGGCCCTCGCCTTCGCCTGCGCCTCGGTCTTCGAGCGCGATTCGGCCTCGGCATTGAGCTTCGCCATCGCCGAGGGTGAGGTGAAGTCCAGATCCTCGCCTTCCTCCGCCGCCGGCGCCGGAGCCGCAACGGGCGCGAGGTTCATTCGGGGTTTCGTCTTCGGCTCGCGAGGGACGTCAGGGGAAGAGAAGACCCGGATGTAGCCGTCCGCGACAAGCCGCTCGACCGCTTCCTCGAGCTTTTTCGCGGAGATTCCTGACTTACTTACGAGATCGGAGAAGGTCGACTTGCCGTCCACCGCGACGAAGACCATCCCGAGGTCGCGCGGCAGCTTGATGGTCTTGTTCTTGACTTCCAGGACGCCTTTAGACGTCTTGGTGAATACGGTTTTTGGATGCATAACCCGCGATTTTTTCGTGTTCTGTGAGCCCGCGCAATGTCAGGCGGCACAATTACGCATCGGGAATGCGGATTGGCAAATGAGGGCGAACCGGCTCGGCGGCGCGCCGCCGGGCAAGCGCTCTTTCCAATCCTGCGTGATATAGGTCACTGCTATAATCGCGCCATTATAGTCTAATAGTGCGCTAAATCTCTATTACACATGGTGTTTTGGGTGCCCAGGGAGATTCATGAGCGAACGGCGTAACGAGTTCGACGTCACCAACAGCGTCGATACGACGAGCCCCGGGAACGTCTCCGAAACTGTCCGCGACATCTACCAGGACCTTTACCAGAAGGACGCCCCGCAGAATCTCGGCCAGGCGTTCTCGGACCTGGGCCTGCTCTATCAGGGCAGGTATCCGGGGTTCCACGAGTGCGAGACCGACTACCACGACCTCCAGCATGTGCTCGACGTGTCGCTGGCCATGGCCCGGCTTCTGCACGGTTGCGTGCGCAGCACCGGCGCCGATGCCATCGATGAGCGCCTGTTTCGATTCGGCATCATCACCGCGCTCTTCCACGACTGCGGCTACATCCGGCATCGCAAGGATACGAAGCACCTGAACGGCGCGGAATACACCCGGATTCACGTCTCGCGCGGCGCGCGTTTCCTCGAGGAATACATGCCTCTCCTCGGCATGGGCGAGCTTGCGGAGGCGGCGGCGCGCACGATCCACTTCACCGGGTATGAAGTCGCGGTCGACAAGATCAAGGTCCCGAGTCCCGAGTTCCGCCTGATCGGCAACCTGCTCGGCAGCGCCGACATTCTGGCGCAGATGGCCGACCGCTGCTATCTGGAGAAATGCTACGACCGGCTCTATCCCGAGTTCGTCCGGGGTGGAATCGCCCGCGCCCGGCGCCCCGACGGCTCGGAAGAAATCATGTTCGCCTCGGCCGCCGACCTGATCTTCAAGACGCCGATCTTCTACCAGGGAGCGAACCGGCGCTTGCGGCACGACCTGGGCGGGTGCTACATCTACATCGAGGAGCACTTCGGCGGGCAGAACCTGTATTTCGACGAGCTGGAGAAGAACATCAGCCACGCGCGCGCGATAGCCGCCGAAGGCGATATCTCGATGTTGCGCCGGCGCCCGCCCGCGCAGGCCGAAAAGGAAGGCCCTCCGGAGCCGCAGCTGCGGCTCATCTAGCAAACGAACGGGTAAGCGGCGAGCGGTAAGGAGCAAGCGGACGGCCCACCACGGTTCTTGGGATAACGGCTCGCGGTTTACCGCTCACCGCTTACCGCTCACCGACTTCAAGCAGGATCTTGCCGGTGTGCTGGCTTGACTCCATGAGGGCATGCGCTTTCGCGGCCTCGGCCAGGGGAAACGTCTTTCCCGTCACGGTCCGGATCCGGCCGCTCGAGACGTGCGGCCACACCTTTGCCTCCAGTTCCTCGGCAATTTTTGCCTTGAACGCAGGCGATCGCGTGCGCAGCGTCGAGCCCGTGTAGGTGAGGCGCTTCAGCATCACCGGCATCAGGTTGATCTCCACTTTCGATCCCTGGGGGAACGCGAGCTGAACGATTCTCGCGTCGTGACTGGCCGCCTTGAAGTTGCGCTCGATGTTCGGCCCGCCCACGATATCGAGTATGACGTTCGCGCCGCCTTCGTTGCGAACGACCTCGACAAAATCCTCGCGCCGGAAGTCGATCACCCGGTCAGCGCCGAGATCGCGGCAGATCGCGCACCGCCCCTCCGGGCTGTCGGTCGCGATCACCTTCGCCCCGAACGCTTTCCCAAGCTGGATGGCGGTGGTGCCGATACCGCCCGCACCGCCGTGCACGAGCAGTGTTTCGCCGGCCGAGAGGCCGGCCCCCATGAAGATGTTGCTCCACACGGTGAAGAAGGTCTCGGGCAAGCCGCCGGCATCCTGCAGGCTGACGCCACCCGGAATCGACAGGCAGTGACGGGCATCCACCGCGCAATACTGGGCGTAGCCGCCGCCATTCGTCAGGGCGCAGAGCCTGTCCCCGACCTTCCAGCGTGTGACCTCATCGCCTCTCGCCACGACCTCGCCCGAGATCTCGAGCCCGAGCAGATCGGTCGCTCCGGCGGGAGGCGGATAAAGCCCCTTGCGCTGCCAGAGGTCCGGACCGTTGACGCCGGCGGCCGCAACCTTGATGAGGACGTCACCAGGCTCGAACTTTGGCAGCGGGCGCTCGGCAGGCTGCAGGACCTCGGGACCACCGGGGCCTGTCGCAGCAACGACTTTCATTGATGCAGGAAGTCCTGTGCTCATACTCTCCTCGTCGGCATTTTTGCAGACATTGCGGCCGCGGTCGAAGGACCAGAACCTATTTCATATATAGGCGCGTGATGCGTTGCGGCCAGGACGGACCGGATGCAAGGCGCCCGACGAAGGCCATATGTCGATATGGTCGAGGAGGGCAACGACGCAGCCGACCGTCCTGGCCGCAACCCGGAGGGACGGGGCGATCCGGGCGCATTTCTTCGTCGGGGGCCCTCGAAATATCGACATATTCCTTCGGGCCCTCCTCCTCGAACTGCATCCCGCCTCGCCTCCGTCGCACACGTGCCTATATATGAAATAGGTTCTAAACGCCGGCAGCGATCTTCTTCAGCGCCTGGCGATCGATCTTTCCCACGCGGTTCTCCGGCAGGGCATCGAGCACCGTGACGCGTGCCGGCACCCAGGAGCGGGGCAGACGCGACGCAACCTGCGTTTTGAGTTCGTTCTCTGCGACCGCACGGCCATTGTGTATGACCACGTAGGCCACTGGCACTTCGCCCAGGTCCGGGTGAGGCACACCCACGACGCAGCAGACGCGCACCGCGGGGTGTGCCGTGAGTGCCTCCTCGATCCGTCCCGGCGAAAGGTTTTCCCCACCGCGGATGATGATGTCCTTGAGCCGCCCGGTCACCGTCAGATATCCGTCGCGATCGAGCTGTCCCACGTCACCGGTGCGCAGCCAGCCATTCCGTATGCCCGGTCCGTCGGCATGGGCGTCGGGCGGAACATAGCCTTTCATCACCGAAGGCCCCGCAATGCAGATCTCGCCCTCGACGTTCGCGGCCACCGGGTCGTCCGTCCCGGGAGCGCAGATGGCGACGCGCTGCCCCTCGAGGGCGGTGCCCACCGTGCCGATTCTGCGCGCGGCGGGCGGGTTCATGGTGCAGGTGCACGTCGCCTCCGACAGCCCGTACGACATGACGAGCGGCACGCCGAGATGCGCCTCGATCTTGCGATGGAGCTCCGCGTTGAGCGGTGCCGCGCCCCCGCGCGCGAAGCGCAGGCTCGCAAGCGCCCCGGGCGGCGGCGCGATTGCGAGCAGCCGCGAGTAGTGCGTCGGAACGCCGGTGATGTAGGTGGGGCGGTGGCGGACGATCTCCGAGTAATACGTCTCGGCGCGGAAGTGCTCGAGCATGATGACCGATGCACCGCATGCCCACAGTACGATGAGCTGATTATTCGTGCCGTTGGTGTGATGCATGGGCATGTTGTGCAGCACGCGGTCCTCGGGGCTGATGGCCGTGCGCTCCACAATGCCGCGCGTATTGGACAACAGATTGCCGTGCGTTAGCAGCACTGCCTTGGGGTGGCCCGTGCTGCCGGAGGTCATGACGAGCAGGGCGTCGTCATCGAGCGTGAGGTCCTCGGCGATGCGGGGTTTCGCATTCACGGCATCCTCTAGACGAAGCGCCACATCCGGTTTCATCGACGCTGCGAGCTCCGCATGGGTGCCGTCCGCAATGATCCACCCGATGCCGGCGCTCTGCAGCCGCGCGCCAAGCTCTGCAGGCGGGAGCCGCTCATCGAGCACGCAGACGACGCCGCCTGCAGCCATGATCCCGAGCACCGCGCATGCTGCGCCCGCTGTCCTGCCAGCGAGCAGCCCGACCCGGTCTCCGCGCGTGAGCCCTGATGCGAGCAGCAGGCCTGCCGAGCGCGCGATCGCGTCCTCGAGCTCGGAGTAGTCGAGCGAGCGTTCCCCGGTCCACAATGCCTGTCGTTTGCGTATGGCAGGATCGCGCGCGGTGGAGAGGACCCGCTCGGGAATGGATGCGGCGTTCAGCATGAGGCGCTGCGAGTTTATGGTAAGTTTAAACTCCGCTCAACTGAGCTTTATTCACCTGCGAGGAGGGCCGACATGGCTTCCCATCTCGTCCCGGGCCATTCCCGTTACGATTATTCTCCCATCACGGAGCGCAAGGACTACAGCTGGCCCGGAGGCAAGCGGCTCGCATTCTGCATCACGACCAACGTCGAAGTGTTCGCGTTCGGCAAAGGGCGCGGACACGACAATGCCAAGCACGGCGAGCCTCAGACGCAGCGCAACTATTCCTGGCGCGATTATGGAAACCGCGTCGGCATCTGGCGGCTGTTCGACCTGGCGGACGAGCTCGAGATGCCGCTCGCCCACAACGCCAACAGCCTGCTCTATGAGTATGCGCCGCAGATCATGGACCGCATCCGCAGCCGGCGCGACGAGATCGTGGGGCATGGCCGCACCAACTCGGAGAACCTGCACGATTTTCGCTGGGAAGCGGACGAAGCGCGGGTAATCCGCGAGGTGACCGATACCTTTGCGCAACACGAAGGGAGGCCGCCCAAAGGGTGGATGGGCGCCGGCACGTACGAGAATCCGTGGACGCCGGACCTCCTCAAGGAAGCGGGTTATACGTACATCATGGACTGGCCGCACGACGACCAGCCGATCTGGATGCGCACGCGCTCCGGGCCGATCCTCTCCGTGCCGTACCCGGCCGAGCTCAACGACTCACCGCAGGTGATTCACCGCCAGCACACGGGACGCGAGTTTTGCGACATGCTGGTCGACCAGTTCGAGGAAATGGTCGAGCAGAGTGTGAAACATCCCCTGGTCTGCAACATCTCGATTCATCCCTATGTCTTCGGCTATCCCTTCCGGCTGCGGCCGCTTCGCAAGGCACTCAAGCACTGCTTCTCGAGCGCGTTCGTGGACCGCGTCTGGAAGTGCAAGCCGGAAGACATCGCCGACTACTGCAGCTCGCTCAAGCCCGGGATCGTGCCGGGCAGCTAGAACAGGTTTCAAAACCCAAGAACGTCAAAGATCATTGACCACGGAATCACACGGAAAAACACGGACGAAGAACTGAACCGGGACCCACGTTGTTCAGGGAGTACGAATTCCGTGTGCTTCCGTGGCAAAGCAGTTCTCGCGACCGGCTGGAGACAGGGCGCCGGAGCGTCCGGCATCAGGTCGTGAAATTCGCTGAAAGGCTGCCGACCGGCTCGAGCTCGAAGCGGATGTCATCGCCGGGTTCGATCCAGATCGGCGGCGTGATGGAGCCGGTGATGCGTTTCTTGCGCAACGCGAGCTGGGCGCGCATGCCGCGCTCGACGCACGGATCAAGCCGGGTGGCACTCACGCGCGGGCGCAGCGACGCCGTTCAGTGCGTGCGCCCGCCTTCCACGGATTCATAGCCGGCCGCCTCGAGCGAGCCCGCGCCGCTCCAGCCCCAGACGAGCACGACGTCCTCGCTGGAGGTGTTCCTGAAGCCGTGCCAGTGGCCGCGCGGAGTGAACACAACGTCCCCTTCCTCCGACGGCACTTCGCCGTCTTCGGTGTACATGACGCCGCGTCCCTTGACGACGATCCAGAATTCGTCGCAGTGGAAGTGACGGTGCCGGTCGTGCTGGGCGCCCGGCGGCAGCACGGTCCAGCCCACCAGCAGCTTGTCGGAATTCGCGGTCTTCTGGTCGATCAGGAACTGCACCTGCATGTTGACCCAGCCGTCTTTCTCCTTCAGCCCCCCGACCTTCGGGACATCCCGCAGATTGGTGCGAAAGGGCTTGAGCACGGTGTTCGAGTCGGGTTTCATCCGGATTGTCCTCCAAGGCGGCGATAAGCTTCATGCGCGATCACGAAATCGTGGCGGTCGAGACCCAGGCCGCGGCAGGCATTCATCATCTCGTTTGCCGCTGCGGCGAGGAATACGGGTGTGCCCAGCTTGCGGGCGAGCTCCAGCACGAGAAGCATGTCCTTCTGCTGCAGGTTGACGTCCGCGAGCGGCACCTTCGGCATCTTGCCCTCGAGTATGAAGGGACCGCGATAGCCGAGAACTGGCGACGCGGCGACGCTGTTCAGCACGGCGTCCACCGCGATCTCGCGCGCGACGCCGCCCTTTTCGGCAAGCGCGATCGCTTCCCCGAACGCGATGACCTCGACCATGAGCAGGAGATTCACCGCGAGTTTCATCTGCGCCGCGAGCCCGCTCTCGCCGATGAAAGTCGCGCGCGCCGCGATGTCGAGCAGCACGGGCTGCGCGCGCTCGAAGCTGGCGCGGTCACCGCCGACCATGATCGATGCTCTTCCCTGCGCGAGCGTCACCGGACTGCCGGAGATCGGCGCGTCGAGCATCGTGCGCCCCGCTTTGGCAAACTCCCTCGAGATCGCGCGGCTTGCATCCGGCGCGATGGTGCTCATGTCGAGGTAGATGCCGTCCGCTCCCAGGCCGGAGAGGATGCCGTCCTTTCCCAACGCCACTGCGCGCACGGCAGGCGCGTCGGTCACGATCGAAAAAATGAGCTCCGATTGCTCCGCCACGGCGCGCGGAGTGTCGGCCCAGGTCATCCCGGCTTTCAGGAGGGGCGCTGCCTTCTCCGGGCTGCGGTTCCAGCCCGCTACGCGGTGCCCGGCGTTCAACAGGCGCGGGACGATGCCGGCGCCCATCGCGCCGAGACCGACGAAGCCAACTCTCATGGAAATCCTTTGTCGGGGCGCGGCAGGCTGAAAACGGACCACCGCAGCGAGTACGGGAAAGTTTACCGCGCTACGCGGGCCTGCGCTTGAGCAGGAAAGCCTGGATGCCCTCCTGTACCACCTCGCCGCGCTGGTTCAGCACCTCGAGTCGGCGCTTCATCACGCCGCGGTCGGGGTTGGAGGTCTCGCGCTTCTCCAGCACCTTGATCCGCGCGCGGATGGTATCGCCCGGCTTGACCGGCTTCGTGAACTTGAGGCTTTCGAAACCGAGGAAGGCGATCAGGGTGTCGTCGTAGAGATGAAGCTGAAAAAGCAGGCCGGCCGCGATCGCATAGACCAGCGGACCGTGCGCGATGCGCCCGCCGAAGACCGTCCCCCGGCAATACTCCTCGTTGACGTGCAGCGGATTGTAGTCCCCGGACAGTCCGGCGAACGCCACGATGTCGGCCTCCGTGACCGTCCGCGCCGGGCTTTCAAACTCGGCGCCGATCTCCCATTCCTCCCAGTACATCCCCCTCATTGTTGCGACTCCCTGTTTCGTCGAACGCGAAACGTAAAACGTGAAACGGTGGACCGTGAATGTAAATCTCCTCGCGGGCTTGGAGTCATGGCGGTGCGGTATTGTTTCTCTCCGCGTCTCCGCGGTTCAATTTCGGCATTACATTACTTGACCGCGCCCTGCTGGCGCAGCTCGGCGATGCGCTCCGGGGAGAGCGAGAGCAGCTCGTGCAGGATCGCTTCGGTATGCTCCCCAAGGCGCGGAGCCGGGTTCGAGATGGTGCGGCCCATGCCCGAGAACTTGATGGGATTTCCCGGGAGCCGGACCTTGCCCACGTCCGGGTGCTCGTATTCGACGATCATCTCGCGCTCGGCGACCGGTGGCTCAGCGAACGCGTGGTCGAAATGGTTGACGGGCGCGGCGGGCACGCCCGCGGCACGCAGCCGCTCGAGCCAGTCTGCCACCGTTCTTCGGCGGAAGACGCCCTCCAGGTGCGGAACCAGCACGTCCTTGTGCTTGACGCGGTTGGCGTTGGTGTTGAAGCGGGGGTCACTCGCAAGGCCCGGCTCCTCGAGCAGCGTGCACAGGCGCTGCCAGAACGACTCCTCGCGCGTTGCTACGACAACGTAGCCGTCCTTTGCGGAGAAAGCCTGCCAGGGCACCGTGTAGTCGTGGCCCGAGCCCGGAGGCTGCGGCAGCTCGCCATTGGTGAGCCACATCGTGCCCATGTAGCTCAGGAGGTTCAGCATCGCGTCGAACATCGAGATCTCGACCCGCGCGCCGCGGCCGGTGCGCTCGCGCGCGAAAAGCGCGGCGAGAATGCCCTTGCACGAGAAGATGCCGCCGCTCAGATCGGCAAGGGGAACGCCCACGCGCGCCGGGGGCCGGCCCGGCTCGCCCGTGATGGCCATGTGGCCGCTGATCGCCTGGATGATGATGTCGAGCGCCGGGTAGTCCTTGTAGGCTCCTTCAGCACCGAAGCCCGTGACAGAGCACTGGATGATGCGCGGATTGACACGGCTCAATGTCGTGTAGTCGGCCTTCAGGCGCTCGAGCACGCCGGAGCGGAAATTGTCGACGACGACGTCCGAGACCTTGACCAGCCCGTAGAAGATCTCGCGTCCGGCGTCGCTTTTGAGGTTGATAACAACGCTCTTCTTGTTGCGGTTGAAGGTGAGGAAGAGACCGCTTGCACCTCGGTAGGGAGCGACCGACGGGTTTCTCCCGAGGTCGCCCTCCGGCGCCTCGATCTTGATGACCTCGGCGCCCATATCGGAGAGCACCTGGCAACCGTAAGTGCCGGCGATGATCTGGCCGAGCTCGAGGATGCGAACGCCCTGCAGCGGATAAGACGGATCTGCGCTCATTATCGTGGTCGATACTTCAGTGACCCGTGACCGGAGTGCCGTGGCACGTGAAACGTAAAACGTGAAACGTGAATCGTCAAACGTGTCTTTGCTTCTCTCCGCGTCTCCGCGGTTCAACACTCGCTGTGATCGGCGTGCATCGGCGGCTGGAATTACAAGCCCAGGCCGCGCGCGATGATGTTGCGCTGGATCTCCGAGGTTCCGGCACCGATCACGGCGAGCCGCGAGTCGCGAAAGAAGCGCTGCATCGGGTACTCCATGCAATAGCCGTAGCCGCCGAGGATCTGCAGCCCCATGTCCGATATCGCCTTGTACGACTCGCCGGTATAGAGCTTCACCACTGCGGCATCCTGCCGCGTCGCCTTTCCCTGATCGAGGAGCCAGGCGAAGCGATAGGTGAGCATTCGGCTCACGTCGAGCATCATTTTCATGTCCGCGAGCTTGTGCGCGATGGCCTGGAACTTGCCGATCGGGCGGCCGAACTGCTCGCGGCCCTTGGCGTATTGGAGCGCGTAGTCGAACGCGGCGGTGGCCGCGCCGGTGCGCGCGGCCGAGAGGCAGAGCCGCTCGTACCAGAGGTACGCGTCGACCGCGTCCCAGCCGCGATCCACTTCGCCCAGCACGGCCGACGCGGGCACGGCGACATCGGTATAGAAGACCTGGGTCGTGCCGATTGCGCGTTGCCCGAGCGTCTCGATCCTCCGGATCTCTATCCCGGGAAGCCGGGTGCCAATGAGGAAGTTGGTGATGCCCGCCTGCTTCTTCGCGCCGATCGAGGTGCGGGTGACGAGGAGGCAGTAATCGCTGATGTCCATCCCGGAGGTGAACACCTTCTGGCCACTGATGAGGTAGCCGCCTTCGCTTGCAGTCGCGCGCGTGGCGAGCGCGGCCGCGTCCGATCCCGATTGCGGTTCGGTAAGGCCGAAGCAAAAGGAGAGCTCCCCGCGCGCAATGCGGGGCAGCAGCTCCGCCTTCTGCCCGGGCGAGCCGTGGAGCGATATGGCATAGCCGCCGTAGGTGAGCGTGCGGAACACCCACATCGCAAGCTCTTCGAAGTGACGGCCGCACTCCTCGAGCAGGATTGCAAGCTCGATCGCGCCGCCGCCGCTGCCGCCATGCTCGGGAGATATGTTGAGACCCAGCCAGCCGTGCTTGCCGAGCGATTCGTACGCCTCGCGCGGTGGCCGGGCCTCGCGGTCGCAGCGCTCCGCGTACTCTGGCGTGCAGACCGCGCCGAGCAGCTCCTGGAGGTGCGTCCGCAGATTCTCCTGGTCCGGCGTAAACGAGAAATCCATGCTACTTTCGATCGAGTTCCGACCAGGCCAGCACGCGCTTCGCGCGCTGATACATGGCGTAATCGATGAGCTTGCCGTCAACGGTAATGGCTGCCGCCTCGCCGGTCTTCTCGACGGCGTCAAACTCCCGCACCACGCGCTGGTAGTAGTCGACCTCCGCCTCGGGCACCGCGTAGGCGCGGCGCACGGGCGCAATCTGCTTCGGATGAATCACGGTGCGTCCAACGTATCCCAGGCGCGCGGAGAGCGTCGAGTCCCGGACGAGGCCTTCCTCGTCGGAGAGATCGCTGAAGACGCCGTCGAGCGGCAGGACGTTTCCGGCGGCCCGCGTCTCGAGCAGCACCTTGGAGCGCGCGTAGAGCAGCTCGGTGCCCTCGATCGACCAGTTGCAGCCGAGATCGGTCTGCAGGTCGCCGTCGCGGGCGCTGCCGAAGCAGGTCGCGGTCACCCTGGGTGATGCCTTGATGAGTTCAAGGCAGCGGTGCACGCCAAGGGCGCTCTCGAACATGATGATGATCTGCACGCTGCCTTGTTTCATTCCGGCGGCGGCTTCCTGCCGCTCGAGCAGCGCCGCTGTCTGCTGCACCTCCTCGATATGCTCGGCCTTTGGGAGGAATACCGCATCGAGACCGGGACGCACGATTGCTTTCAGGTCATCCGCGAGCAGCCCGGTTGCGACGGCGTTCGTTCGGACCGTGACGAGCGGCCGGCGTTGCCCGGACCCTGCGGCCGCCTTGTCGATTGCCTGCGCCACGAGACCGCGCGCTTCCGCCTTGGCCGAGACCGGCACCGAGTCCTCGAGGTCGAAAATTACGGCGTCGGCGCCGCTCTCGACGGCCTTGGCCATGACCCGATCCTTGCTGCCCGGCGCGAAGAGCGCGGTGCGAAACGGTTTCAAGGTTTCCTCCTTTTATCGGCGTGGCGAGAACGCCGCGTGCGGTCGACGTATCGCGGTGGCGGCCTGCGCGGGCTGGGCCGCGGGTCCGCCCGACGCCGGCGCGTGGGCTATTTTGCCAGCCGCGCTGCGTGCTGACCACCCGCGTTCAGCCGTTTACCTCTACTGCGAAGGCGCCGTCCGGGTCGAGATCGGCGAGTGCTGACTGCTCGCGCACCGTGGGTGGCACCGTCTCCCTGGCCATGTCCGCGTCGAGCACAAAGCCCGTGCGCTGCACGACCTCATCGCGGGTGACCTGTGGATTCCAGGATTCAAGCGCGAGCCGCCCATTGCGCTTCTGCAGCACTGCGATGGGCGTCACCACCGTCTGCAGGTTGCCCGCGGCGGTCACGAAATCGAGCTTCTCGACCAGCGCGCGCTTCGAATGCTCGGTGCGCCAGGTCGCTACGCGCTTTGCGGTCGGCATCATGACCGCGGCGCCTCCGCCGCCGGGGAGCCTCACCTTCGGGCGGTCCCACGGGCCGATCACGGAGACATTGGTGCGGCCTTCGGCGTCGACCTGCGCGCAGCCAAGGAAAACGAGGTCGATGCCGCCGCGCGCGCACAGGTCGTAGAAGTCCTCGTTGGGGAAGATGGCGGGCGAGCCCTCGACGACGCCGGGATCGCTGCTCGAATGCGGAATTTTCCGGGGCACGGGCTCGACGCCACCCGCAACGTTGATGTAGGTGAAGTGAAAATCATACGCGCGCTTTGCGAGCAGGCAGGAGAGCATCGGCAACGTGGAATTCACGCCGCTGAACGCAATCTCGCGCGGCCGGATCTGCCGCGCCAGGTTGATCACGATGTAGGAGAACGGTGTCCAATCATTCATAGAAGCGTGACCCGTGACCCGTGACCGGTGACCCGAAACTTCCACACAGCGGTTTTGGTCAGCTCACTGGTCACTGGTCACTGGTCACTGGTCACTGGTCACTGGTCACTGGTCACTGGTCACTGGTCACGAGTTTCGGGTGCTGCGGCGAGGTGTGCTTCGAGCGCGCCCGGCTCGTCCTTGAGGTAAGCCTCGACGGCGGGGTAATCGATCTCGTAGAGCGGATGCATCGAGCCGGGCCACGCGCCGCGCGGCACGATTGCTGCCGCCTCCACCATGAATCCGGGGATGAGAGTCAGCTCGGGCTGCGCGGCGAGCGTGCTCGATGGCACGAGCTTTTCGGCCGTGACGAGCACGCGCTTCGCCGCGCGTGTGAGCGGGTGGTCCCAGAACGGGGATCCGAGCACGCGGGCATTGCCCTGCTCGTCGATTTCATTGGCGTGAATGACGGCGATGTCGGGCCGTATCGCCGGAATGACGTAGACCTCCTCGCCCGAGCCATAAGGGTCTGTGATCTTGCTCCAGCCGTTGAGTCGGGCGATGTCGCTGCCGTGCACGCCTGCCACCGGCTGGAAGGGGATTCCGTATGCGGCTGCACGCAGCCCGGCGACGAGGGTCATTCAGGCATGCTCTTCGAGCTTCGCCTCCTTGCGCTCGATCGCGCGGCGATACCACGGGGCCAGGCCGAAATTGCCTTCCATCGCGACGATGCCGGCGCGGACGCGTGCAACCGCCCGCGACCGGCACAGGAGATCCAGGTCGTAGCCCGGCGAGGGCTTGATGATCTCGAGATTGCGCCGCCCCTGGCGCGCGAGCTCGCGCACCAGCGAGAACGGACCGCGATGGAGAAAGACGCCGCCCAGACCGAGCGCGCAACCGTCGGGGATGCGAGCGGCGAGCTCGGCGAGGCTCGTGAGCTTGGAAGGCGCCGTCGCGGTCATGGGGAGGCTTGTGAGGGCGTCGCGCCGATCATAGCATCGCCTTCGGGCGGCTCACAGTCCACGATGTGTGAGCGGACGGTTTCGCAGGCGCGTTCGAGTGCAATAATGTCCGGCCACACGAGGAAGGATCATGGCCAAGGCAAGAGGTATCAAGGAAATCGCCTACGTCGATGTCGGAGGAGGCGGTGGCGCCGCGCATGTTGGCAGTGCCCGGGGTGCCGGCGTGCAGCCGATGACGTGGTTCGATTGCGCTGGCGGCGGGCAGGTGGTTGTCGACAAAGGGATTGCCTACATGGGCAACATGCACAATCCCCACGGAACGCTGATCGTGGACGTTTCGGACCCGAAGCATCCGAAGCAGCTCGCCTCCATTTCGATGCCGGTCGGCACCCATTCCCACAAGGTGCGCGTTCGCGACGGCATCATGTTGACCAACCGCGAGATCCTGCGCGCGCAAGCTGCTCAGGGCGAGGCGCCCCCGGAGGGCTACCATGGCGGGCTCGGCATCTACGATGTTTCCAACCCCGCACGGCCACGGCTGATCACCAACTGGGATACGACCGACAAGCCGGGACCGGCCTACGCGCGCGGCGTGCACCGCTTTGATTTCGATGGGCGCTACGCCTACATCTCGCCGACCTGGGACGGCTATGTCGGCAACATCATGATGATCCTCGATCTCAAGGATCCGGCGCGGCCCGAGGAAGTTGGGCGCTGGTGGATGCCGGGTCAATGGGTGGGCGGGGGCGAGAAGCCGACGTGGGAGCGTGATGCGCACAAATGCCATCATCCGCTGCGCCACGGCAACCGGCTCTATACGAGCTACTGGCACGGCGGCTTCGTCATCCTCGACATCGAGGACATGTCGAAGCCCAAACTCGTCTCCGGACTCGATTGGAGCCCGCCGTTTCCGTGGCCCACGCATACGGCGCTGCGCATCCCGTTCAAGATCGGCAATCGGGATTTCCTGCTGGTGACGGACGAAGACGTGTTCCGGATGGAGCATTTTCCGAAGTACCCGGCGTCGTTCCTGTGGATGGTGGACATCACCGACGAGAAGCACCCGCAGCCGGTCTCCACGTTCCAGGTGGAGGACATGCCCGATGAGCCGCAACCGCGGATGACGGGCTGCCATCAGCCGTGCGAGAAGGTGACCGGCACCGAGATCCCGGTCGCATGGTTTGCCTATGGGTTACGCATCATCGACATCTCGCGCCCGCACGCGCTGCGAGAGGCCGCGTATTACCTGCCGGATGTGCCGCAGGGGTCTCAGCGCGTCCAGAGCAACGACGTGACAGTGGACGATCGCGGGCTCATCTATCTGCTCGACCGCGTGCGGGGCCTGCACATCCTGGAACGCACTGGATGAAAACGGCGTGAATAGTGAATGGTGAATGGAAAGAGCCGGGGGGCGCTCCGGTTTTATCCGCTCACCGCTCACCGCTTACCGCTCACCGCTTACCCCTCACCATTCACGGATCTTGAATATGGCTTCCGGAGTATTCGACGACGCGCTGCTCAAGCACATCTGGACGACTGACGAGCTGCGCGCGATATTCGACGACCGCAACCGCGTCCAGAAATGGTACGACTTCGAAGCCGCGCTCGCGCTGGAGCAGGCCGGGCTCGGAATCATCCCGCGCGCGGCCGGTGACGAGATCGCGGCGAAAGCCCGGGCCGATGATGTCGACATGGAGGCGATCGGCGCCGAGATCAGGAGAATCAAGCATCCGCTGGTGCCCGCGGTGCGGGCATTGCAGGCCAAGTGCAAGCCCGAGCTGGGGGAGTACATCCACTTCGGTCCGACGACCCAGGACGTGCTGGACACCGGCACGGTCCTGCAAATGAAGGACGCGCACGCGGTCTTCCTCCGCGACATGAAAGCCATCGGCAAGGCAATCTATGGCCTCGCCGAGAAACACCGCGCGACGCCGATGGTGGGGCGAACGCACGGTGTGCAGGCACTGCCCATCACATTCGGGCACAAGTGTGCTGTGTGGCTATCCGAGATGGGCCGGCATCATCAGCGCATGCGCGAGCTCGAGCCCCGCGTATTCGTGGGCGGCCTCGTCGGGGCCGTCGGCACCAAGGCTTCCTATGGCCCGCAAGCAAATGAGCTCGAGCGCCGGGTGATGAAGCGCCTGGGCCTCGGCGTCGCCGACATCTCCTGGCAGGCCGCGCGCGACCGCTTCGCCGAGTACGCCTGCGTGCTTGGCATGCTCGGGGCGACCCTGGGCAAGATTGCGAACGAGATCCTGATCCTGCAGCACAACGAGATCGACGAGCTCGCGGAGCCTTTCAGCGCCGGCAAGCTCGGCTCGTCCACCATGCCGCACAAGCGCAACCCCAGCACCGTGGAGGGCGTTTCCGGCGTGGCGCGGGCACTGCGCTACAACGTCGCCCTCATGCTCGAATGCATGGTCATCGAGCACGAGCGCGATGCGGCCTCCTGGCGCGCCGAATGGCGCGCGATGCCTGAAACATGCCAGATGGCGGGAGCGCTCCTTGCCAGCATGTGCTACGTCCTCTCCGGCCTCGTCGTGAATGTGGAAAAGATGCGCAGCAACCTCGATCTCCTCGGCGGCTTCCTCCTCTCGGAGCGCGTCATGTTTGCGCTCTCCGAGAAAGTGGGCAAGCAGACCGCGCACGAGCTCGTCTACGAGATCTCGATGCACGGCATCGAGCACGGCATGCGCTTCGAGGAGGCGCTGAGGCAGGACAAGCGCGTCGGTTCCGCGCTCACCCGCGAGGAGCTGCGCACGGTGCTGGATCCCACGACCTACGTCGGGCTCGCGCCGCAGATTGTCGATGACGTGCTCGCGCAAACTCGCGCCTCCGGCTGGCTCGACTGATCCCGTGAATATGAAGATCACGATACTCGATGACACGCTCGACGCCATCCGCCATCTCGCCTGCTACGACAAGCTGAAGTGTCATGATGTCAGGATCTGGACCGACCACACCAAGGATCTCGACATCCTCGCCGGAAGGCTAAAGGACACCGAAGCGCTGGTCCTCATCCGCGAGCGCACGCCGGTTCGTGCCCCGCTCATCGAGCGCCTGCCCACGCTCAAGCTGATCTCGCAGCGCAGCGTCTATCCGCATATC
>Ga0256867_10000111_pt1 | contig 29419 bp, 32 predicted proteins | sample RVTome_15_FD_185939 | JGI IMG/M metagenome (GOLD analysis project Ga0256867, IMG submission 185939) | Soil microbial communities from uranium-contaminated site in the Upper Colorado River Basin, Wyoming, United States - RVT150D86 (HiSeq) ... | reverse complement strand
CGAGGAACGAACGCGGTGGGCGATGACGATCCACGACGGGCTGACGCAATCGGTGACGAGCGCGATCCTGGAACTCCAGGTGCTTCGGCATCGCATCGAGACCGACCCGGCGCTGGCGATCGACAGCCTGCACGAGGTGGAAGAGGCGATCCGTCACGACCTGAGCGAGATCCGAGAGGTCCTCTTCCAACTGGATGCCGGCCGGCTGCCCGCCGACCCGGCGTTCTCGACGTTCGTGCGCGAGCTCGTCGAGCGGTGGAAACTGCCTGCTCGCGTCACGATCGAGGGCGACCTCGACACGATGCCCAGGGCCGTGCTCGAGGCCGCGCACGGCGTCGTGGCGGAATCGCTCGCCAACGCCGCCAAACACTCGGGCTCCAAGGACGTGACCGTGAAGGTCGCGTGCGAGCCCGGCGCGCTCCGTGTCGAGGTCACCGACCGAGGCCGAGGCATCGCAGCGGTGACCGACGACGACCCGCATTTCGGGCTTCGTTTGCTGCACACCCGCGTACACGAGATCGGCGGCTCGATCGAGATCGAGTCGACCCCCGGGCACGGCGTCCGCGTGATCGCCGTGCTCCCCGTCGGAGGAGAGAGCAGATGAGGATCATGGTCGTGGACGACCACGCGCTCGTGCGCCGTGGCATGAGTTACGTGGTGAAGGAAGGATTCTCGGACGCGGACGTGGTCGAAGCGGAGAGCTCCGCAGTGGCTCTCGACGTGTTGCGGGGCGGGACGAAGATCGATCTCGCACTCGTCGACGTGCGGATGCCGGATCTCGACGGCCTCGAGCTGTTGCGGGCCGTGAAGGCCGAGTGGCCGGACATGCCGGTGATCATGCTCTCGACCTACGAGAACGCGCCGTACGTGAAGCGCGCCCTCGCCGACGGGGCCGCCGGATACCTCCTCAAGGACGCTACCCCCGAGGACCTCTCCCAGGCGATCAACGTGGCGATGTCGGGCAGCGGCAACGTGCTCAGCCCCCGGGTGATCCAGAATCTCTTCGACGAGCAGCAGGGAGGCGGCACGAACGAGAACGGCCGTCGCAACGAATTCAACCTGACCCAGCGCGAGAACGACATCCTGGCCCAGCTCGCCGAGGGGCGGTCGAACCGCGAGATCGCGCAGTCGCTCTTCCTGTCGGAGAAGACTGTCAAGGCGCACCTGGCGGCGATCTTCCGCAAGCTCGGGGTCACGAACCGAACCCAGGCTGCGATGATGGCCGTGCAGATGGGCGTCGGCCCGATCCCGGGCGCCCTCGCGGTCAACGATTAGCTACGAACCTTCGCCGAAGTCACGGAAGAACCGGCTCGGTGTGGGGCCACGCTGGCCCTGGTACTTGTTGCCCGCCGAACCGTACGGTGCCTCGGCCTCGGTCGTGAGCCTGAAGAAGCTGATCTGCCCGATCTTCATGCCCGGGTACAACGTGATCGGCAGGTTCGCGACGTTGCTGAGCTCGAGCGTGAGGTAGCCGTCCCAGCCGGGGTCGACGTAGCCGGCCGTCGAGTGGATCAACAGGCCCAGCCGGCCAAGCGAGGACTTGCCCTCGAGCCGTGCGACGAGGTCGTTCGGCAGGGCGACGCGCTCGAGGGTCGACCCGAGCACGAACTCACCCGGGTGCAGGATGAACGCCTCGTCCGGCTTCGTCTCGACGAGCTCGGTGAGGTCGGGCTGCTCCTGTTTCACGTCGATATACGGGTAGCGGCTGTTCGCGAAGACCCGGAACTGTGAGTCGACGTGCAGATCGACCGAGGACGGCTGGATGCAGCGCTCGTCGAACGGATCGATCACGATGCGCCCGGCGTCGATCTCCTCGCGGATCGTGCGATCGGACAGGATCATCGGGCGCTGATGCTACCGGCTGCCGCTGTGGGCGACCCAGCGCTCGAGCGCGGCGGCCGCCGCCCCCGAGTCGATCGTCTCGGCCGCCAGCGCCACGCCTTCATCGAGGCCGGCGGTGTGTCCGGCCACCTCGAGCGCGGCCCCCGCGTTCAGCAGCACCACATCTCGCTTGGGTCCGGGCTCGCCCGCGAGCAGTGCGCGAACGATCTCGGCCGAGGCCTCTGCGTCGCCCCCCTGCAGGTCCTCGAGCGTCGCCCGCGACAACCCGAGTTCGGCCGGATCCAACCTGGTCTCGTTCGCCTCGCCGTCGGCCACCCGGAAAACGGTCGACGGCCCGGTCGTCGTGAGCTCGTCGAGTCCGTCTTCCCCGCGGAACAGCACGGCGCGCGTTCCACGGCGAGCCAGCACCTCGGCCATCAGCGGCAGCATGCGCCGATCGGAGCACCCGACCGCCTGCGCGAACGGCCGGGCCGGGTTCGTCAGCGGCCCCAGGAAGTTGAACACGGTCGGCACGCGAAGCTCCCGCCGCACCGGTCCGGCATGAGCCATGGCCGGGTGGAACATCGGGGCGAACAAGAACGCCAGGCCGGCTTCGCCGAGGCACGATTCCACACCGGCTGCGTCGAGATCGATCGTCACCCCGAGCGCCTCCAGCACGTCCGCGGAACCGCAGTTCGAGCTCGCGGCCCGGTTCCCGTGTTTGGCCACGGGCACCCCCGCCCCCGCCACGACGATCGCTGACGCCGTCGAGATGTTGAACGTGCCGCTGCGGTCGCCACCGGTGCCGACGATGTCGACCACCGGTACCGGCGGCCGTACCGGGTTCGCGAACTCGAGCATCGTACGAGCGAGCCCTTCGACCTCGTCGGCGGTCTCGCCCTTCGTGCGCAACGCCATGAGCAAGCCGCCGACCTGACCGGGCGTGGCCTCGCCGGCCATGATTCGACGCATCGCCTCGGCCGCCTCGTCGGCATCGAGGGCCTCGTGCCGCACGAGCCTCGAGAGCGTGTGCGGCCAGAAGTCGGGGTCCGGCTCGACGGGCTCCTGCGTCATGGCGCCCGACGCTAGCAGGTGTCACGAGGGCGCCGGAAGTGGTCGCCTCGCCGGCCCCGCGCTCGCTACACTTGGGCGTCCGGGCTCGCCCGGGAGTGGCGCCACGCGGGTGTGGTTCAATGGCAGAACGTGAGCTTCCCAAGCTCGAGACGGGGGTTCGATTCCCCTCACCCGCTCCGATGCCGTTCGAGCAGTACACACGTGAGCAGATGCCGTCGCTCGCGAGTGGGGTGGTGATCTTCCGCGAGAACCGAGCCGAGGTGCTGCTCGTGCATCAGGCCTACGGTCGGTATCTATGGACGACTCCGGGCGGCATGCTCGACGTCGGCGAAGCCCCCGTAGACGCCGCGGTCAGGGAATGCGCCGAAGAGCTCGGATGCGAGGTCCGTCTCGACCGACTCGTCGGCGTGTACTACGTGCGGCGACCCGCTCGGCGCCACAAGATCGGATTCCTATTCGAAGGCATCCTCGACGGAGCCACGCCGACGCTCGCGGACGAAGAGCTGGACGATCTCGGCTGGTTTCCGTCCGACGGGCTACCGACGAGGTTCTCCCCAGGACTCGACATCGTGATCGCCGACGCGCGGAGCGGCGCGACGGGTGTGTCGAAGATCATCGACGACACGACGTAAGGTCGATTCGTGGGCGGCCGCTCACAGGAACCGAGGCGCCGTCGGGCAGAGGTCCTTGAGCGGACATATCCGGCACCGTGGGGTCGGCGCCTTGCAGACCTCTCGCCCAAGCCTGATGAACCCGACGTGCATCGGTGTCCGGAGGCCGTCGGGGATCAGTTCGTGCAAGATACGGTCGGCACGCTCGGCGCTCGCCGTCGCCGGGATGAATCCCAGCCGCCTCGTCACCCGGTGCACGTGTGTGTCGACCGGCATCGCATCGCGGCCGAGCGCGAAGCTCAACACGACCGCGGCGGTCTTCGGTCCGATGCCGGACAGGGACATCAGGTAGCCGCGGGCCTCGGCATCGGACACGTTGCGCAGCGCTGACAGATCGAAGGCCCCCTCGCGGGTGCGCACCTCCCGCAGGATCGCCTGGATGCGGGGCGCCTTCGAGTCCGCGAGACCGCCGCTGCGGATAGCGTCGGCCACCGCCTCGGTCGGGGCATCGACGACCTGCTGCCACCCGAGCGGGAACGTTCGCCGCAGATCGTCGAACGCCCGCCCGGCGTTCACATCGCTCGTGTGCTGGCTGAGCACCGTGAGCACGAGCTCGTCGAGAGGATCGACGGCGCGGGGCCGCTCGAGCGGCCCGAACCGCTTGGCGAGGCGGTTGGCGACCGCACGGACCCGTCGGGGCCCGGGCGGTTGCCACGCCCCCGACTCGGCCAGGGGCTCGGCCCGCCTCGAGGGCGTCACCGCTGACCGCGCGCGCCGTTGCGGAACTGGGTGAGCGAGGGCTCGAACCCGAGCGGGATGTTGTCGGTGGGGCCGTTCCGGTGCTTGGCCACGATCAGCTCGGCCAGCTTCTTCTTCTCGGGATCGGCGTCGTCGCGGTGGATGAACATCACGATGTCGGCGTCCTGCTCGATCGCGCCCGACTCCCTGAGGTCGCTCAGCTGCGGTCTCTTGTCGGCCCGGGCCTCAGGGTTGCGGTTGAGCTGGCTTATCGCAATCACGGGTATCTCGAGCTCCTTCGCGAGCATCTTCAGCGACCTGCTGATCTCGGCGATCTCCTGCTGCCGAGAGTCGAGCCGCCGGCCACCCATGCCGGGGTGCCCCATGAGCTGCAGGTAGTCGACGATGATCAGCGAGAGCCCCCGCTTGCCCGTACGCATGCGGCGAGCCTTGGCCCGGATGTCGACGATGTTCGTGTTGCCCGAGTCGACGATCGACAGCGGTGCGTCGTGGAGCACCTCGGCCGCCTGCACGACCGCCTGCCAGTCGTTGGGCCCGACGCGCTTGTTGCGGATGCGATCCCAGGGCACGCGAGCCTCTGCACAGAGCAGGCGCATGCCGATCTCCCACCGCGACATCTCGAGCGAGAAGATCGCGACGGTGTGCTCGGCCACCGCGATGTTGCGGGCCATGTTCACGGCCAGCGAGCTCTTCCCGATGCCGGGCCTGGCCGCGAGCACGATCAGGTTGCCGGGCTGCAGCCCCGACGTGAGGTTGTCGACGTCGATGAACCCGGTGGGCAACCCGGTGTAGGCGGACTCCCGGGTCTGGATCGACTCGAGGTCGACCATGGCCTGGTCGATGAGGTCGCGCAGGACCGCCATCTCCTCGCGGTCCTCGCGGCGTGCCACCTCGTAGATGCGTTGCTCGGCCTCGTCGGCGACCTGTTCGGCCTCCTCGGTCGAGGCGTAGGCGCGGTCCATGATGTCGGCCGCGGCGGAGATGAGCCGACGGCGGAGCGCGGCCTTCGAGACGATCTCGGCGTAGTACCCGGCCGAGGCCGGGGTCGGCACCTCGTTCGCGAGGTCGGCCAGGTAGAGGCGGCCACCGACGTCGTCGAGCGCCCCCTCGCCCTCGAGCGTCGCCGCCGCCGAGACGATATCGACGGGTTCACCACGAGCGAACAACGCTCGCAGCGCCGTGTAGATGCGCCCGTGGGCGGAGCGATAGAAGTCGTCGGGCTCGAGGATCTCGACGACGTCGGCCACGGCCTCGTTGGAAAGGAGCATCGCGCCGAGGACCGAGGCCTCGGCCTCCATGTTGTGCGGCGGCAAACGATGCCCATCACCCGCGGGCAAACGCCGGACGTCGTGGGCCGTGCGCGCCATCTACCCCTCCCGGTCGCGGCCCCCGCCGACGGCGTCGGACACGCGTCTCAACCCGGGGACGCTACGCTCGTCGGCCCGGTGACGACAGTGGACAATCGCTGTGGATTGCTGCGGTGCAGGTCGCGGGCCGAGATTCCTTGTCACTCCGCCTCTGACCTGCGCTTTCCACATGTGGAGAACCATGTGGAACAGTGTGAATCACACGTGTGACATTCCACTGGCGTGTGACGACGTCGCCCGTACGATCGCTGGAGGCCGGAGGGCGAAGCTTCACGCCCGACGAGATCGTCGAAGCGTTCACGGTGGGATCGAGCGAACGCATGCTGGAGCATCTGCTCGGCAGGGCGGTGACCGAGGCCGAGCATGCCTCGTACCACCGCAGGCTGAACATCGGGGCCTCGGCGATGCGCCCGTATCCGGGTGTGGAACCCGCGCTCACGGCCCTCGCCGGCGCCGGCCTGCGGCTCGCATTGTTCACCGGCGCCGACGTGACGAGCCTCGACCTGTTGCTGGGCCGAACCGGCCTGCGCGGGCGGTTCGAGCTGCGAACCGGAGGCGACGAGGCCGGCCGAGCCAAGCCCGACCCCGCCGGCATCACCCTCACCTGCGTCCAGTTGGGCGTCGATCCGTCGACCTCGGCCTACGTCGGTGACAGCGAGCAGGACATGATCGCGGCGCGGGCCGCGGCGCGATGGCGGTCGGCGCCGGCTGGGGGAGCCTCTGGCGACAAGCGCACTCCGCCGATGTCGTCGTGAGGCGTCCGGTCGACCTGGCGACCGTGCTGACGGCCCGGTGAACGCCGGAAGCCGGGCGGTGCCCGGCTTCCGGATGATGCTGGGGATCGAGGGTCAGCCCTCGGGCACGACCTGCACCGTGAGGACTGGATCGACCTGGTGGAACAGGTGGATCCGCACTTCGTGGGTGCCGACGGAACGGATCGGCTCGTCGAGGTGCACGTCGCGTCTGTCGACCGTCACTCCCTCGTGCTTGGCCGCGACGGCCTCGGCGACATGCTCGGCGGTGACCGACCCGAAGAGTCTTCCTTCGTCGCCGGCGCGGGCTCGGACCTCTATCGGCCCGCCCGAGATGAGCCGCGATGCGATGGCTTCGAATTCGCCCTTGCGCGCGTACAGCCGCCTCTCGTGGGCGCGCCGGAGGTTCTCGGCCTGTTGGGCCGCTCCCTTGTGTGCCCTGACCGCGATCGAGCGAGGGATCAGGTAGTTGCGCGCGTAGCCGTCGGCAACCTCGACCACGTCGCCGGGATCACCGAGCTTGTCGACGGGCTTCTGCAGGATGATCTTCATCGGCTCGAATACGGCAGCAAGGCCATCTCGCGTGCGTTCTTCACGGCCGTGGCCACGTCACGCTGATGCTGGACGCAGTTGCCCGTGACCCGCCGAGCACGGATCTTGCCGCGCTCGCTCACGAACTTGCGAAGCATGACCGTGTCCTTGTAGTCGACGTGGTCGACGCGGTCCTTGCAGAAGACACAGAACTTGCGCTTGCCCTTCTTCTGCCAGCCCTTGTCGTCCTTGTCGCGACGGCGCTTGGGGCCTTCCCTCTTCTTCGGTGGCATTACAGCGGTGTCTCCTCCTGTTCGGTGCCCCCGCCACCCACGGGCGCAGCAACACGCTCGCCCCAGTCGCCGCCGGACGAGCTGCTGCTCGAGCGGGACTGGCGCTCGACGCGCGCGGTTGCCCATCGCAGGCTCGGACCGACCTCGTCGGCCTCGATCTCGATGGCGGAGCGCTTGTCGCCGTCCTGGTTCTCCCAGGAGCGGTAGTTGAGCCGGCCGGCCACGACCACGCGCGTGCCGCGCGTGAGGGACTCGGCGGCGTTCTCGCCGAGGCTGCGCCAGCAGTTGACCGTGAAATACGACGCCTCGGCGTCCTTCCAGCCACCGGCGCCGTCGGGGATGCGGCGGTTCACGGCGATCCGGAACTTGCAGACCGCGGCCCCGTTGGGCGTGTATCGCAGCTCGGGGTCGTCGGTCAGGTTGCCGACCAGGGTCACCTGGTTGTCACTCGCCATGTCACGTCACCACCTTGTGGGTGTCGCACCCCTCGCGCGTATGGCTCACGCGGGGGCGGGGGAAGCTTCGGCTTGCGTGTCGTCGGATACCTCGGTCGCGGGATCCGGCTTGGCCGCCTCGGCCGAGGTCGATCGCGGTCGCTCGCCGCGGGCCTCGGCGCGCTTGGCGTGTCGCCCCTTGGCCGGCAACGCGATCACCTTGTGGCGGATGACCTCGTCGGCCAGGTTCAGCACCCTGTCGAGCTCGGGCTGAACCGCGGGATCGGCCGTGAACGTGGCCACCACGTAGTAGCCCTCGTTCTGGTGGTCGATCTCGAACGCGAACCTCCGGCGGCCCCAACGATCGAAGTTGGCGACCTCACCACCGGCGGCGGAGACCGCCTTGGCGATGCGATCGACCGCCGTCGAGACGACCTTCTCGTCGGCCTCGGCGGGCAAGATGAGCATGGCTTCGTACTCCCTCAACCAGTCACCTCCTCTGGTCTGGACGGCCCCCTCTCGAGAGGGAGCAGTAGGGACTTGAGGGTCGCCCAGCAGTGTACGAGAACGGCTCGAACGCTAACACCGGCCCCTGACACGGGGGAGGCGGCGCCGGGTTTGACAACGGCGCGGCGAGCATCGATAAGAGACTGAACGAATGGGGTGTCATGACGAACGGGGTCGCCCACGCGCACGCTGTCGACGTGCTCGAACGGGAGCTGTCCGGACTGGAGGTTGTCTTCCGGGACCTCTCGTCCGAGCAGTGGTCGGCGCGCACGAACCTGGTTCCCCTCGACGAGGGGCAACCACACTGGACGATATTCGAGCTCGCGGGACACTTCGACATCTCGATCGGGCTGACCCGGATGCTGATCGCCGAACCCCAGGACGGGCACTCGGACGCGATCGCGTCAGCTTCTTCATCTTCCCTCGTTCCGAGGTGGCACCGATCGTATACGACTACGCGTACACGATGGTGGAGGGCAAGACCCCTGATGAGATGCCCGACGCGCTCCACGAGACGTTCTCGAAAACCGTCGCGGAGTCCCGAGCGACGCCGCCGGAGACGGTCGGCCCCGGGTACTACGCGCTGATGGAGCTGGGCGAGTTCGTGCCGAGCCGCGTCGTGGAAGCCGTCGTGCACGGGCTCGATCTGACCGACCCCCTGGGCATGGATCCGATCGCGACGCCCGACGGCATCGCCATCGCCGCGGAGATCCTCGACGAGCTGCTGGCTCGGCGCACGGTGGCCGGGCGTCCGGGTGACCTCGCCGACGACGACTTCGCATGGATCCGCGCGGCGTCCGGTCGCGGCGAACACCCCGATCCACGCCTGCCCGTGATCGGCTGACGATCGGCCGGGAAGCCTCGAGGCTTCCTCGTCGTTAGACTGCGACGACTGCCGTGCACTTGAAGGAGGCGCGAGCGATGCCCGACCGAACCGTGTCGATCCACGACCTCAGAGCGTGGAAGGGTGAGCAGCGACGCTGGGTCATGCTCACCGCGTACGACTTCCCCACCGCCCAGATCCTCGACCGAGCCGCCGTACCCGTGCTCCTCGTCGGCGACTCTCTCGGCCGCAATGCCCTCGGCTACGACAACGAGTTGCCGGTCACGATGGAGGACATGCTCCATCACGTGAAGGCAGTCTCACGCGGCGCCGAGCGCGCGATGGTGGTCGGCGACATGCCGTTCATGAGCTACCAGGCTTCCATAGAGGACGGTGTGCGCAACGCCGGCCGTCTCGTGAAGGACGGCGGGGCCACCGCGGTCAAGCTCGAGGGGCCGCAGGTCGACCTCGTGCACCGGCTGACGGAGATCGGGATCCCGGCGATGGCTCACATCGGCCTCACGCCGCAAGCCGTGCACGGCCTCGGTGGTTACAAGGTGCAAGGCCGCGGGGAAGCTGCCCACAAGGTGCTCGACGAGGCAGTGCAGCTCGAGAAGGCCGGCGCGTTCTCGATCGTGTTGGAGGCGATGCCCGCCGAGCTCGGCGCCGAGATCACCCGGGCGGTGCAGATCCCGACGATCGGCATCGGGGCGGGCAACGGCACCGACGCCCAGGTGCTCGTGATCAACGACCTGCTGGGGCTGACCGAGCATCCGCCGAAGCTCGCGAAGGCTTACGCGGACCTGCGCGGCACGATCACCGACGTCGTTACGACCTTCGTCGCAGACGTGGAAGCAGGAGCCTTCCCCGACGAGGATCACTCATACTCCTAGACTCGGTCCGTGTCCACGGCCGACGATCCGCGGAAGCGGGCCGAGCTGGTTTCGATGATCTCGCACGAGCTGCGAGGTCCCATCTCGACGATCAAGGGCATCGCGGCGACCTCGCGCTCCTTCTACGACCAGCTTCCCGACGACGAGAAGCGGGAGTTCCTGGAGCTGATCGAGCAGGAAGCCGACCGCATGCTCGCGATCGTGAGCGAGGCCTCCCTCGCGATGAAGCTCTCCGCACGCGTGCTCCCCCTGCAGCCCGGACCGGCCGACCTCGCCGAGATCGTGCGGGAAGGCGTCGGCGCCGCCGGGCTCCGCGACGACCGCCGCGTCGATCTCGAGCTCGACGACGTCGCCGTCGAAGCCGACCGCGCGCGGCTCGTCGAGGTGGTCCGCCAGGTCGTGCAGAATGCCGACGCGTATTCACCGCGGGACCAGCCGGTCGAGATCACGCTCGTGCGCAACGGTGACGACGCGGTGCTCACGGTCGTCGACCACGGTCCCGGCATCCCCGAAGAGCGGCGGGAACAGGTGTTCACGACGTTCCCGAACTGGCGGCCGGCCGGCTACGAGGAGGTGCAGGGAACCGGCCTCGGCCTCTTCATCTCCAGGGGTCTGGTTGCCGAACACCAGGGAGAGATATCCGTCGAGGACGCGCCGGGTGGCGGTACCATGCTCCGGATCCGGCTGCCGGCTGGGAGGGACCAGGCTCGTGGGTGAGGGCGACACCGTCACGCTGCTGATCTGCGACGATCACAAGATCCTGACCGACGCGCTGGCGACGGTGGTGGGGCTGGACGACACCCTCACGATGGTGGCCGACCCGGTGCACGACCCCGACACTGCGATCGAGGTCTCGAGCGAGCACCTCCCCGACGTGGTGCTGATGGACATCGTGTTCAAGGGAGGCGGGCTCTCCGGCATCGACGCGACCCGCAAGATCAAGGAGGTCTCCCCCAGCACCAAGGTCGTGATCATGACCGCACATGACGACGACCGGCTGCTGGTCGAGGCCGTGGAGGCCGGGGCCTCGGGCTTCCTCGGCAAGGACGAGGCCGCGCAGGAACTGCTCTCGGCCGCCAAGGCGGCCGCCGACGGCGAGGTGCTGATCGACCCGGCGACGCTCACTCGTCTGCTCGCCCAGGTGGCACGGGAGCGCGAGATCCAGCGGGAAGCCAGGATGCTCCTCGATGACCTGACCGAGCGCGAGCGCGAGATCCTGCAGCTGCTCGCCGAGGGCATGCGCAACGACGACATCGCGGCGAAGCTCTACATCAGCCCGCAGACCGTGCAGACCCACGTTCGGAACATCCTCGGGAAGCTGCGCGTGCACTCGAAGCTCGAGGCCGTGGCGTTCGCCGTGAAGTACGGCGCCATCACCGTCTGACGCTTCGCGGCTCGAGCTCGACCCACGGAGCCCTTCCTACCCGGACCTCGGTATGCAGGATTACCGCTGCCCGAGCATGCAGCGGCGACAGCCTCGGAGCCGATGACTGAGGCAGAACGCGAGCCACCGCCCCCTCGGTGGTCCGCCACACAACGAAGGGCCCGAGTCCACCCCTCCCGGACTCGGGCCCTTTTCCACGTCAGGGGTGGTTGTGGGCCCCGTTCTCGTGCGAGTATCCGCCCGGGTTCGATCCAGCCGGGCGCGCGGCCCGGTCCCCCCGGAACGAAGGAAGGGACACCCCATGCGTCGCACAACGATCCTGTTCCTGCTCGTCGGCTCCGCCGTGTTCGGCGTTGGCGCCATCTCCCCGGTGCAGGCGGCCGGAGGCTCCACGAAGGTGGAACCCCTGCCGGCGGCCGACGCGTACCTGATCGAGAACGTCTGCGAGTTCCCGGTCGCGTACACCGATCGAGGGGGGCGCACGCTCACCACGCGGTATGACCGCGCGGGCAGGATCGTCTCCAGGACGATCACGGGCACCTCGACGGTCGAGCTGCGCAACCTCGCCACCGACGCCACCGAGAGCTTCGAGATCCGCGAGCGGACCACCATCGTCTACCACCGCGACGGCACGGCCACGGTGGTCCAGCTCGGCTCGTCGGGCATCGCCCTCGACCCGGGCACGAGCACCCGGACGCCCGAGCTCGTCTGGTACGGGGGTCTCGTGCTCAGCCGCGGCGCGCTCGACGAACGCACGCTGCTCTTCGTCGACGTCACGCGTCAGCAGCGGGTCGGCGTCGAAGCCGACATCTGCGACATCCTCGTGACGGGGCTGAAGCCCCGCCACTGAGCGAGCGCCTCGGGACCATCAGCCCAGGTGTGAGCGCCTGACCTTGCCGCCGGGCGTGCGCGGGAGCTCGGGAACGAGCACGAGCTCCCGAGGAGCCTTGTGCCGCCCGATGACCTCGCTCGCGTGGTCGCGGATCTCCTCGAGCGATGGAGGATCGTCGATCGTGCGTGGCACCACGAACGCGACGACCTGCTGACCCCACTCGGGGTGCGGCCGGCCCGCGACGCCGACCTCGGCGACCTTCGGATGGCTCTCGATCGCCCGCTCGACCTCTGTCGGCCAGACCGTCTCCGCGCCCGTACGGATCGCATCGTCGAGCCGGCCGGTGACCTGGAGGCCCTCGTCGTCGAGCCTGCCCGCGTCGCTCGTTCGGAGCCAGCCACGCACGTCGAAGGCGGCCCCGGTGGCCGCCGGGTCGTGACGGTAGCCACGCATGACCGTCGGACCACGCAGCTCGATGCGGCCGGCATCGGCGATCCGGATCTCGGTGCCGTCGAACGGCACGCCGTCGTAGACAACACCGCCGCACGCCTCGGTGAGACCGTAGGTCTCGACGATCGTCGCGCCGAGCGACTCCGCCTGCGCGCGCACGTGGTGATCGAGCGGCGCGCCGCCGACGAGCATCGTGCCCAGCCGCGCGAGGTCCGCCCGGGCGCGCACGAGCCGCGAGACCATCGCGGGCACGAGCGAGACGATCGCGCCGACGGGCGCGTCACGCATCAGCCGGTCGGCGTCGAACCGCTCGTGCACGACGACGGGCACCTCGGCGATCTCGCTCCGTACGAGGACCAGCAGCCCGCCGATGTGCGCCGGGGTGAGGCAGCACAGGTGCGGCGCGCCGGCCTCTTGACCGGCCGCTTCGAGCGCCGAGCGGGACCCGGCCACGGCCGCGACCACCGACGCGCGTGAGAGCTCGACCAGCCGCGCCTGCCCACCGGTGCCCGACGTGGCCATCACGACCGCGAGGTCCTCGTCGACCGGCGCGGCGCCCGCGTAGACGGTGAGCGCGCCGCCGGTGCCGAGCACGGCCGCGGGTCGCGCGAGGTCGAGCAGCCGATCCCGCTCCGATCCGGTCAGGCGCTCGTCGAGCGGCAGGAAGGTCACCTGCTCCGACCACAGCCTGTGCAGCAGCGGAACCCACGCCGGTCCGGCCGGCACATCGACCGCGAGCAACTCGCCGGGGGCGATGTCGAACGCGCTCGCCATGGTTCCGAGCCTACCGAGGACGACGCGTCGGACCATGGCGCCGAGTCCGGCCGGTTCGGTAGCCTCGCGGTTCCGCTAGCCTTTGCTCGACCCTGCGAGCGCCGACTCTCGGAGTGAACGGTCATATGGATGACATCGCCGCGCAGCCGACCCGGTCGATCGAACCGGCGCTCGAGTGGAACCCCGGCGGCGCATGGACCGACATCCGCTACGAGACCGCCGAGGGCATCGCGAAGATCACGATCGACCGGCCCGAGGTGCGCAACGCGTTCCGGCCGCAGACGACGGCGGAGCTGATCCGGGCGTTCGACCTCGCACGCGACGACCCCTCGATCGGGGTCGTGATCCTCACCGGGCAGGGCTCGCTCGCGTTCAGCTCCGGGGGCGACCAACAGATCCGCGGCGACGACGGCTACGTCGACGAGCGCGGCGTCGGCCGGCTGAACGTGCTCGACCTGCAGATCCAGATCAGGCGGCTGCCGAAGCCCGTGGTCGCCATGGTCGCCGGGTATGCGGTCGGTGGTGGCCACGTGCTGCACCTGTGCTGCGACCTCACGATCGCTGCCGACAACGCCCGCTTCGGCCAGACCGGCCCGCGGGTCGGGTCGTTCGACGGCGGATACGGCATCAACCTGCTCGCACGCCAGATCGGCGAGAAGCGGGCGAAGGAGGTCTGGTTCCTGTGCCGTCGGTACGACGCCGGGACGGCCCTCGACTGGGGGCTCGTGAACGCCGTTGTGCCGGTCGAAGATCTGGAGCGGATGACCGTCGACTGGTGCCGGGAGATGCTCGCGCTCTCGCCGCTCGCCCTGCGGCTGCTGAAAGCGGGGTCGAACGCCGGCACCGACGGCCTCCCGGGGGTGCAGCAATTGGCCGGCGACGCAACGCTCCTCTACTACATGAGCGAGGAAGCGCAGGAAGGCCGCGACGCCTTCAAGGAGAAGCGCCCGCCCGACTTCTCGCGGTTCCCGAAGCGCCCGTGACGGCCACGGCGTCGCGCCCGAGCTCGCCGTCGGTCTGGTGGCACGGTGCACGCCCCCGCACGCTCGGGGCCGGGCTCGTGCCGGTCGTGCTCGGAACGGCCGCCGCCGGCGAGGTGATCTGGTGGCGGTTCGCGGCCGCCCTGGCGGTCGCGGCGGGCCTGCAGATCGGCGTCAACTACGCCAACGACTACTTCGACGGCGTGCGAGGGGTCGACACGCACGAGCGCCTCGGGCCCCCTCGGCTCACGGCGAGCGGTGCCGCCAGCCCACGATCGGTGCTCGTGGCCGCGTTGGTCGCGCTGGGGGTCGCGGCGGTCGCCGGCCTCGCACTCGCGCTCGTCACCGAACCCGCGCTGATCCTGTTCGTCGGCGCGCTCGCGTTGATCGCCGCCGTGCTCTACAGCGGCGGCCCGCGCCCCTACGCCGGTCTCGGCCTCGGCGAGGCGATGGTGTTCCTGTTCTTCGGCCTGATGGCGACGTGCGGCACGGCGTTCGTGATGGTCGAGTCGGTGCCGGCGGCGGCGTGGTGGAGCGGGGCGGCGATAGGCCTCCTGGCCGTGGCGATCCTCGAGGCGAACAACCTCCGCGACATCCCGACCGACGAGGCGAGCGGGAAGCGCACGCTCGCCGTGCGCTTGGGCGACCGCGCGGCCCGGCGCCTCTACCGGGCGACCGTGGTGCTCGCGTTCGCCACGCTCGCGCTCGGGGTGCTGGTCAGCCTCGCCGACGAGGCCGCCGGCCTGCCGCAATGGGCGCTGTTCGGCCTCGGGGCATGGGTCTTCGCGATCCGTCCGATGGACGCCGCCGGCTCGGCCGTCGGCCGCGACCTGATCCCGGTGCTCACGGGCACGGCCGCCACCCACGCCGCGTTCGGCCTGCTCACCGCCCTCGGACTCGTGCTCTGGCACACGTCGTGATGGAGGGAGCCGACCTCAACCTCGCGTGCGCGTGGGCGCTCGTCGACGGCCTCGTGGGGGGCGGCGTTCGGCAGGCGTGCATCTCCCCGGGCTCCCGCTCGACGTCCCTCGCCCTGGCCCTCGCGCGGCACCCCGCGATCACCCTCCACGTCCACCTCGACGAACGCTCCGCCGGGTTCTTCGCGGTAGGCGTGGCGCGCGCCACGCGCGAGCCGGTCGCGACAGCCTGCACGAGCGGGACCGCGGCCGCGGAGCTCCTGCCGGCCGTCGTCGAGGCGTCGCAGTCGCGGCTTCCCCTGCTCGTGCTCACCGCGGACCGGCCTCCGCGCGTGCGGGGCACCGGCGCCAACCAGACGATCGACCAGGTCGGCCTCTACGGAGGGTATGCGCGCGAGGACCTCGACCTGCCGGTGCCCGAGGCGGCCGGGCAGGAAGCGTGGTGGCGCCAGGCCGCCCGAGAGGCCCTCGAGGCCGCGTTCGGCGATCCGGTCGGGCCCGTGCACGTGAACTGCCCGTTCGAGGAGTCCCTGAGCCCGTCGCTGGAGGTGGAGCTCCCGGACCCGAGCGGCGAGGCGCTGTCGCTGCCGCCGCGGCCCGACGCCGACCTCACGGCCGAGGAGTCCGATCGCCTGGCCGAGCTCGTCTCGGGCGCCCGGGGCGCCGTCGTGCTCGGCGGCTCACCCGACGACCTCACCGACGTGGCCGCGTCGTGGTCCGGCACGCTCGGCTGTCCGGTGCTGGCCGAGCCCGTGTCGAACGCTCGCGTGCCCGGCGCGACCCTGCTCACGGGACAGGCGTTGATCTCCGACGGGGCCTGGTCGGCCGGCCACCGCCCCGACCTCGTGATCCAGCTCGGTGCGGCGCCGACGACGCGCGCGACGCAGTCGTTCGTCGCGTCGGCCGAGCGGCTGGTCGTCGCGGACCGTTGGCACCTCGACCCCGACCCCGAGCGCGCAGCGACGTGGCGGCTCGCTGTCGACGCCGACGTGCTCACCGATGCGGTGCAGGAGCGGCCGGTCCGCGTCCTGGCCGCGCCCGACGACTGGACGGGCGCGTGGGCCGAGGCCGACGGGAAGGCCCGCGCCGCGCTCGACGGGTACCTCGACGGCATCGACGACCCGTTCGAGCCGCGGATCGCGCGCGACGTCGCCGCCTGTGTGCCCGACGGCGGCACGCTCTTCGTCGGCAACTCCACGCCGGTGCGCGACCTCGACCTCGCGATGGCTCCCCGCGGCGGGCTCCGCGTGCTCGCGAACCGCGGTGCGAGCGGCATCGACGGGCTCGTCTCGACCGCGCTCGGCGTCGCCGCCGGCGGCGAGGGCCCCACCGTGGCCCTGCTCGGCGACCTGTCTTACCTGTACGACCTCGGCGCGATCGTCTGGAACGCGCACCGCGGCGTCGACGCGACCCTCGTGGTCCTGAACAACGGGGGCGGGGAGGTCTTCTCACTCTTGCCCCAGCGCGAGCTGCCGGAGCACCGCGACCTGTTCGTGACGCCGCACGGGGCGGACCTCGGCGAGCTGACGAAGGCCTCGGGCGCCGGCCACACGCTCGTGGAGCGATCGGACGAGCTCACGCCCGCGGTGCTCGCCGCCATCGAGGCCGGCGACCTGCAGGTCGTGGAGATGGCCGTCGACGCGGAGCGCTCGCTGGCACGCCGAATCGAGCTTCGCGGCGCGATCGCGGCCGCCCTCGCCTGAGCGTCGACGCCAGCTCGTCGCGGCGCAGTCTGACCCGGCCTACGATTCCCGGGTCCGAGGCGTGTTCCGCAACGAGGTCATCGGAGGAAGCCGTGTCGCACCGAACGTCCCGAACGATCGACGTCGTCCTGCTGCTCTGGCTGCTGCTGTGGTGCCTGATCGGGTACACGCTCGGGCGCACCGTGAACGAGCTCTCCGGCCTGAGCGACGGCGTGATCGGGGCGGGCGAAGGCGTCTCCGACGCCGCAGGGGTGCTGGGAGGCTTCTCCGACGTGCCGCTGATCGGGGGCGGCATCGAGGCGGTCGCGGAGCGGATCGATGCGATCGGTCAGGGCACCGTGCAGAGGGGGGAAGCCAGCAAGGACGCGATCTTCAACGTCTCGCTGCTGATCGGCCTCGTGGTGGCGCTCGGCCCGACGCTCCCGCTGATCATCGGGTGGCTCGTGGTCCGGGGACCGCTCACACGCGAGCGCCGAGCGATCGGCAGAGCCCTCGACGCGCGCGACGACGGCCTCGAGGGCTACCTGGCGCTGCGGGCGGCGACCCGCTTCCCGTACACGCGCATCGCGAGGGTGACCACCGACCCGTGGGGCGACCTGCGGTCGGGACGGCACGCCGCGCTCGCCTCGCTGGAGCTGGGAAGGCTGGGACTCACCCGAAAGGCTGCGAAGGCCGCGCTTCCACCGTGATGTCTGTCACGGGACCGGGAGGTCGTTCCCTTCTCGGCCTCTCGCCCAGCGGATCGACCGGGGCGTGACCGCGGTCGCGAGCACGATCGAGCCGAACGTAGCCAAGGGTGCTCCCAAGAATGCGTCTCCTGGAGGGATCCCTTGATCGTCGATCGTCAGCGCGCCGCCGGCGACGACGGCGATCACAGCGATGAACACGATGACCGGATACGCCCAACGATGTCCGGCGATGATGGCCGCGCCGACGATCGTGAGGATCGCACCCGCGATCAGAGGCGGCATCCGCGAACGGTCGCTCACCGCCACGGTCACGGACGAGAACCATTCGACGAACTGGGCCGTGCCGACCAACAGCACGAAGCCGGCCGACACACGCAGGTACCAAGGCGCGTTTCCCATGTCCGAAGGACGCATCGTCACGATCCAGCGGTCACATGACCCCGCCCGTGCCGACCTTCTCGGGCAGCAGATCGGACACGATCGATCACCCCCAGCGGAGAGAGTCCAGGAACGCGCGGAACTTCCGGTCGGTCTCCTCGAGCTCCTTCTCGGGGTCCGAGCCGGCGACGATGCCGGCGCCGGCGTGGAGGGTCGCCTGCTCGCCGTCGAGCGCCGCGCACCGCAGCGCGATCGCCCAGTCGCCGTCGCCGCGGGAATCGACCCAGCCCACCGGGCCTGAGTATTCGCCCCGATCGAACCCTTCGAGCTCGGTGATACCTGCGCGCGCCAGCGTCTCCGGCGTCCCACAGACGGCGGGCGTGGGGTGCAGCTCGGCCACCAGATCCAGCGCCGACACGGACGCGTCGCGCAACACCCCCTCGAATCGGGTCGCGAGGTGCCACACGTTCGCGGTCGGCTCGAGCACGGGCTCGGCGTCGAACGTCAGCTCGTCGCAGAACCCCCGGAGCACGTCGGCGACGGCGTCGACGACGATCGCGTGCTCCTCGCGGTCCTTCGCTGAGGCCACGAGCGCCTCGGCGTGCGCCCGATCCTCGTCGGGGTCGCCCGAACGCGGCGCCGTGCCTGCGAGCGGCGTGGACCGCACCCGGTCGCCCCGGCGTGACAGGAGCAGCTCGGGGCTCGCGCCCACGAGCGTGCCCCCCTCGGTCGGGGCGGCGAACGTGTAGCAGTGCGGCTCGACCGCTCGGAGCCGGTGCAGCAGCCTGCGGGCGTCGAGGTCACGCCCCGCGTCGACGCGAACCGTGCGGGCGAGCACGACCTTCTCGAGGTCGCTCGAGCCGATGCGCTCCACGGCGGCCGCCACGGCGTGCGTGTAGGCCTCGCTCGTGGGCTCCTCGCGGAGCTGCTTCGGGCGGAAGGCTTCGTGGGGAAGCTCCCCGATCACGCGCTCCGGGCGGAACGGTGCGGGTTCCTCGCCCGGGTCGGCGAGATCGACCAGCCAGGTCTCCCCGTCGTCGCGCCGCACCACGGCGCGCCGCGGCAGGAACAGCGAGGCCGGATCGTCGGCGAAGGGCAGGGCCCCGATCGCGACCGGCGCCACCCGATCCGACGCGCCGAGGCCGCGCAATGCCGCCGACACCTCACCGGCCAGGGATCGCAGGTCCGATGCGGGCCCAACCCGGAGCGCACCGGCGAGCGAGCCCGTCGCGACCCCGGACCCTTCCCGCTCGAAGAAGGCGCCGTCCGGGACCTCGTAGGCGGCCAGCAGGTCGAACGCGGCGCCCAGCGGCGTCACGCGAACCGAGCCGGTCATGCGCGGGTGCCCACGAAGAGCTGCGTGAGCCCGCCGGAGAGCTGGAGGCGCTCCGTGCTGGGGAACCCCGCACCGGCCAGCAGCGACAGCATCTCCCCGGCCGACGGCAGGTACGCCATCGACTTGGGCAGGTACGAGTACGCGGTCTTGTTCGAGAGCGTGCCGCCGATCACCGGCACGATCCGGTTGAAGTACAGGCCGTGCCCGGCGCGCACGATCGGGTTGTCGGGCTCGCTCGCATCGAGCAGGGCGATGCGTCCCCCGGGCCGCACGACCCGCCCGAGCTCCCGGAAGAGCCCGGCGAGCGAGACCACGTTGCGCAGCGCGAACCCGCACGTGACGCCGTCCAACGCGGCATCGGTCACGGGCAGCTGCAACACGTCGGCCTCGACGAGCGGGGCCTCGGTTCGCGCGTTCACGAGCATGCCGTGGGAGAAGTCGAAGCCGACGGCCCGGTATCCGCGCCGTTCCAGCTCACGGCAGAGATCGCCGGTGCCGCAGGCGAGGTCGGCGACGAGCGATCTCCCGGGAAGCCGCAGCGATGCGACCGCCTCCCGGCGCCACCCGATGTCCATGCCGAACGTCATCACGCGGTTCACCAGGTCGTACCGGGGCGAGATCGTGTCGAAGAGCCGGCGGACCGCGCGGCGCTTCTCCTCACCCCGGGGAAGCTGCGAACTCACGACGCTCCCTCGTCCGAGGCTTCCTCGATGTGCTCCTCGGCGGCCTCGAGCAACACGCGCCGGAAGTGGTGCGACACGAGCGTCGTCACGGCCGGCAGCAGCTCGCGGAACGCCTGCACCATCTGAGCCGACGCCTGCTCGGCGTCGCCGGCCGTGTCGCGGATCGGCTTGCGAACGTGCTCGTCGAACAGGTCGACGGCGCGCCCGGCCAGCCCCCGCATCGCGGTGTCGGCGTCGCGGGCGAGCCCGAGCAGGTCGGGGAGCGGCAGACCGAACTCGAGCAGGCGGAGGGCGGTGCGGACGATGTCGATGTCGGCGGCCGTGTATCGCTCCTCGCCGTCGACCGGGCGGCCGAGGCGGATCCCCTCCCGCTCGACCGCCTGGATCAGGGAAGCCGGCACGCCGCTCATCGCCGAGAACTCGTCGAGGGTGAGCGACTCACCGGCCAAGTCCTCGTTCCGTGCGCCCGCCTCTCCCCGCGCCACGGCGACGGCGGCGGCGAGATCGGCGTCGGCGGGGCCCAGCTCCCCCGTGACCACCCGCCGGATCGCGGCGAGCGTCAAGCCCTTGCGCTGCAGCGAGCGGATCTCGGCGATGCGCTCGGCGTGATCGGAGCCATACCAGGCGACGCGGCCTTCCCGCTCGGGCGCCTGGAGGAGCCCACGGGACTGGTAGTAACGCACGGTGTCGACCGAGACCTCACACACCGCGGCCAGCTGCTCGACCCGGTACCTCACGACCGAACACTCTACGAGTCGGCACTCGCACGGTCACGGGCAGTGGCGTGACGGAGCCCCGACCTGACAGGATGCGGCGCGTGAGCCGCGCGGCGCGAACCGCTCCGAGCCTCGGCGTGGTGCTCGCGTGCGTCATCGGGATGATGGCGCTCGGCGCGGCGTCGAAGGCGCCCTGCGCGCCGGGGGACTGGCGCGATCTGCGTCAGTACCGGCTGCTCTGCTACACCGACGTGGTGCCGCTGCTCGACACCGAGCAGCTCCGCGGGTCGCGGCTGCCGCTGCTCGACGAGTGCCAGCCGGTCGAGGGCCGCAACTGCGACGAGTACCCGGTGCTCACGATGTACGTCATGCGGGCGGCGGCATGGATCTCTGGCGACGACTACGCCCCCTTCTACTGGGTCAACGCCCTGCTGCTCACCGGCTTCGCGACCGCGACCGCCGTGATGCTCTACGTCGCGAACGGGTCTCGGGCGCTGTACTTCGCGCTCGCCCCGAGCCTGCTGGTCTACGGCCCGATGAACTGGGATCTCGTCGCCGTGACGTTCGCGACCGCCGGGCTCCTCGCGTTCTTCCTGCGGCGCGACGGCATCGCCGGAGCATCGCTCGGCCTCGGTGCGGCCACGAAGCTCTACCCAGCGTTCCTGGCGGTGCCGCTCGTCGTTCAGCGGTTGCGGGAGCGGCGAGCAGACGGGGCGATCGTGCTGGGTTGGACGACGATCGGCGCGTGGCTGCTCGTCAACCTGCCGTTCGCAGTGCTCGCATTCACGGCGTGGTTGACGTTCTTCCGGTTCAACGGCGAACGCGGGTCGGACTTCGACAGCCTGTGGCACATCGCCTGCCGCCACCTCGAGGTGTGTCCGTCGACGCGGACCATCAACGCGATGTCGCTCGCGGTCTTCGTCGCCGCGGTCGCACTGGTCTGGAGTCTGAAGGCGCGGCGACATCCCGACTTCCCACGGTGGACGCTCGGCTTGCCGCTGATCGTGCTGTTCCTGATCTCGAACAAGGTGTACTCGCCGCAGTACGGGCTGTGGTTGCTGCCGTGGTTCGCACTCGCGCTGCCGCGGCTGTGGGTGTTCATCGCGTTCTCGCTGACCGACGTCGCGGTCTTCGCGACGCGGTTCACGTGGTTCGGACGTCAACAGGGCGCCTCGGGCGCCTCCCAGGGCATGTTCGAGGCGATGGTGCTCCTGCGAGCGGTGGTGCTGGTGTGGTGCGTCGTGTCGTGGATCCGTCGCGAGCCCGAGCCGATCGAGATCGAACGACGCTCTCGTGACGTGCCGCGCGAACCGGATCCCGAGGTCGTGCCGGCGTGAGCGAGCCGGCTGCCGGCGCGTCGGTGAGGTTGCGCGACGGCGTGCGCGACTCGCTCCTCGTCTTCGTCGGGGTGCGGATCGGGTTCTCGGTGCTGGGGCTCGTGGCCGTGGGGCTGATCGCCCCGCGCGAGGGTCTGCCCGAGGTGGCCGGCTGGCCCATCGCGCCGGTGGCGCACGGATGGCACGCCCTGGTCACCGCGGCCGAGCGGCAGGACGCCGCCTGGTTCCTCACGATCGCGACCCGCGGATACGACCCCGCCGACGTCAGCGCCGCGTTCCTCCCGCTCTATCCCTTGGCGATCAGGGCCGTGGCATCGCTTCCGGGCATCGGCCCGCTGGGGGCCGCCCTGCTCGTGTCGAACGCGTGCTTCGCCGGTGCGCTCGTGATGCTGCACGGTCTCACCCGGCTCGAGGGCATGTCGACGCGCTCCGCGCGGCTCACGGTGCTGCTCGTCGCGATCTTCCCGACGGCGTTCTTCTTCCTGGCGCCCTACACGGAAGCTCCGTTCCTGCTCCTGTCGGTCTCGACGTTCTGGTTCGCGCGGCGTGATCGCTGGGCGCTCGCAGCCCTGGCGGGGGCGCTGGCGGCGAGCACCCGCAGCGTCGGCGTCCTGCTCGTGCTCGCGCTGGGGGTCGAGGCCGTCCACCGCTCCCGCCAGGACGGCCGATCGATCGTGCCCCGGCTCGTCGCCGCGCTCGCCGTAGGTCTCGGCCCGCTGTTGTACCTGGCATGGTGGCGCATCGAGCAAGGCGACGCCTTGGCACCGTGGACCGCCCAGCGCAACTGGCAGCGGGAGATCCAGCCGCCCTGGGCCACCCTGGGCGATGCCGTGACCACCGCATGGCGCCTCGGGGGATACTGGCTGGTCGACCTCGTCGTCGTCGGCGTCGTGCTCGTCGCGGTGGTGGCCGGGCTGCGATGGATGCGCCCCACCTACTCCGTGTACGCGCTCACGAGCCTGGCGGTCCCGCTGGTCTACGCCTGGCCCACGAGACCGCTGCTCTCGTTGCCCCGGTTCGTCGTGGTGATCTTCCCCGCCTTCTGGGTGCTCGTTCGGGCGGTCGAACGGAGCCGGGTGCCCGCTCGGGCTCTCGTCGCCGCGTTCGCAGGCGGATACGCCCTGCTCGGTGCGTTGTTCGTGACCTGGTGGGACGTGTTCTGATCCAGTTCGGCCCTCCTCGCACGGCTCCCATCGGCGGGTCGCCCGAACCATTAGGATGAGCGCAACTCGGGGGGCCCTTCAGGAGGGGAAACGTGACGATCAAGGTTGCGATCGCGGACGACCACTCGCTGGTACGACAGGGCCTGCGGCGGTACCTCGACATGGCCGACGGGATCGAGGTGGTCGGCGAGGCCGCCGACGGCAAGGAGCTGCTCGAGCTGATCGGATCCGAGGGCCCCGACATCGCGCTCATCGACATCCGCATGCCCGAGATGGACGGCCTCGAGGCCGCCCGTGAGATCCGCGATCAGTGGCCCGACATCGGGGTGATCATGCTCACCGCCTACGACGACCGCCAGTTCGTCGTTGAAGCCGTTCGCTCCGGCGCCCGCGGCTACGTGTTGAAGGCGCGCGATGCCGAGCACTTGATCCAGACCGTGCGGCTCGTCGCCGGCGGCAACATGGTGATCGACCCCCAGCTCGTGGTCGCGCTCGCAGAGGAACTCTCCACGGCCAAGGAACGCGATCGCAAGGCAGAGACGCTCACGGCGCGCGAGATCGAGGTGCTCCAACTGCTCGCGTTCGGGCACACGAACCGCGACATCGCCGAACGCCTGTACATCTCTCCCGACACCGTGAAGACCCACCTCGAGCACATCTTCGAGAAGCTGGGGGCGTCGGATCGCACCGCTGCCGTGGCCGAGGCGCTGCGTCGCCGCCTCATCGAGTGACCGCACGGTACCGACCCTCCGCTCGGGCACGGCAGCGGTCCCCTCTACGGGCTAGTCCTTCCGGTCGGCAACGACCCCCGGTCGGGTGATGGAGTCGGGTGTCTTCACCAGGCATCATTGAGTCCACATGAGCGACGCCGTTCGCCCGCGTGCACGCATCGCCACGGGCTTGTTCCTCGGCGCCGCCGCGGTGGCCGCCGTCGTGACCTACCTGGCGTTCCCCAGCGGCTCCCGGGATCAAGGCCTAGCCTCCGAGGCCATGGTGGCCGGTGTCTGCCTGCTCTCCGGCGGCATCATCCTACGAGCCGTCGGCAAGGGCGTGGCATGGCGCGGCACGGTGCACTTGGCATACGCGCTCTTCATGATCGGAGCGGTGTACATGCTGCTCCTCGCCGCCGACGTGAACGACGTCGAGACGATCAGACCACGGGCGACCGATCTGGCGTTCGCGTTGTTCCTCGCGCCGCTGATCATGTTCGCCCGGGCGGAGTTCCGCGACCATTTCGACGGTCGCGACGGCATCGAGATCGGCACCGACGTGTTCCTCATCGTCGCGTCGATCACCGCGCTGATGTACGTGTTCATGCGCCCGACCGACGCGACGCCGCAGGCGTCGATGACCGCCGCGATCTTCAGCCTGCTCACCGCGACCCAGATCGCCGCGTTCGGAGCCCTGATGCTGTGGGCGCCGTCCCGGCGCCATCTCGTCGTGCTCGGCATCTTCTTGGTGACCGCCGCCGCCACGGCCACGCTGGGATGGCATTGGACGGCGGGGACCTTCGACAACGCCGATCCGTCGATCGTCCTGCCGTTCCTGCTCGCGCCCCTCGCGTTCGCGGCGTGGACGGTGTTCACGGGCGCCCCGGCCGACTCGAACCCGGCCGCAGCGCCGCCACGACGCTGGGCACGCCCGGTGCTCACCAGCGTTTCGGTGGTCACCGCGTGCGCGGCCCTGGCGGTGGTCGCGATCGTCGGCGACGGCCGCGGGCTCGACGGTGAGCACTCCACGACGATCATCCTGCTGCTGGGGTTGGGGATCGCGGCGCGCATCCTGTCGAACCAAACCGCGAGCACGATCGCTCACCGCCAGACGAGCGAGGCGTTGGAGGTGCGGGAACGAGCGCTCGCCGAGACCGACCAGGCGCTCGAACGGGTGCGGGAGGCGAACGAGACGCTCCGCCGATCTGAGGAGCATCTCCGACTCGTGTTCGAGACGGCCGAGGACGGCATCGTGGAGCTGGACGAGCGCGGCGTCGTCCTCCGTACGAACGAGGCGTTCGTCGAGATGGTGGGCCTGCCTCGCGAGTCGATCGAGGACCAGCCGTGGACGGCGCTCGCCTCGGTGATCACCGGTGCCGACGAGTCGTTCGCTGCGCTACGGAGCGGTGGACAGTCGCAGATCTCGAGGTCGGGCGGTCAAGTGCTGTACCTGGAATCGCGGACATCGGCCGTGCCGACCGTGCCGCCGAGGACCCTGCTGCTCGTCCGCGACGTCACGGCGGCGCGAGTGGCCGACCAGACGATCCGGTCGTTGTTCCAGTTCCTGCAGGACCGCGACGAGGACCGCAGCCGCCTGCTGCGCCGTACCAACGCGGCGATCGAAGCCGAGCGCAACCGCATCGCCCGTGACCTGCACGATGGCCCGGTGCAGGGCGTCTCCGCCGCCTCGCTCTCACTCGAGGCGGCACTGCTCATGATCCGCGCCGGCGACGTCGACGAGGGTGTCGCGGTGCTCACGAAGATCCGCGAGGAGCTCGCCGGAGAGGCCGACGCGCTGCGCCGTCTCATGTCGGGCCTGCGGCCGCCCGTGCTGGAGGAGCGTGGTCTGCTGCCGGCGCTGCGAGAGACGCTCGTGCGATTCGGCGCGGAGCAGGACGTCGACACGGACTTCGCGGGGCGCGTCGACACGCAGCTGCCGGAGGACCTCGAGACCCTCGCGTTCCGCCTGGTTCAGGAGGCGCTCTCGAACGCCGCGAAGCACTCCGAGGCCACCCAGGTGATGGTCACGGTGCAGGCGAACGACTCCCTGCTCCGTGTCGAGATCGAGGACGACGGGAAGGGGTTCGACGCCGGCCTCGCTCGCGACTTCCTCCGCGAAGGGCGTGTCGGGCTCGCCTCGATGCGCGAACGGGTCGAGCTCGCCAGCGGCACGCTCGTGGTGCGCTCCTCACCCGGACGAGGCACGTCGATCGTCGCCACGTTGCCCCTCGACGAGCTCACGCCGAGACGCGGTGGTGGGGCGCCCCTGCACGAGGCCTCGTAGCGTTCGGTCCTCCGGCGGTTCCTCACTCGGAGAGGGTTCCTCGCTGGGCGGCGGTTCCTCACTCGGCGATGGATCCTCACTGGGCGAGGGCTCTTCGCTCGGCGAGGGCTCCTCGCTGGGCGAGGGCTCTTCGCTGGGCGAAGGCGGCGCGGGAGAGGAGACCGGCGCCTCGGGGCCGAGCGTGCCGCTCAGCTCGAATTCGGTTGAGAACGGTTTCGGTTCCCACCCCCATCGATCCTGCCCGTAGGCCATCGCCTCGGCCATGTAATCGTGCCAGATCGCGGCGGGGATCGTGCCGCCGTAGACCACCGGCACCGTGCCGTAGTCGGTCTGCACGTTCAACAGCGGCCGCTGCTCCTCGGGGTGGCCCACCCAGACGCACGTCGACAGCTGCACCGTGTACCCGCAGAACCAGGCGTCGACGTTGTCCTGGGCGCTGCCGGTCTTCCCCGCTGCCGGCCACGGCCAGATCGACGCGGCCGATCCGGTGCCGCCCGAGATCACACCCTGCAGCGCCGAGGTCACCGCACGCGGCACGGCCGGCGAAGGGAACCGCTCCTTGGGTCGGGAGCTGACGTTGCGTTCCGCCGGCTGGCCGTTCGCCCGGTCGACCTCCAGGAGCGGGTTCGCCTTGTGATAGACCCCGTCGGCGGCCAAGGTCGAGTATGCGTTGGACATCTCGAGGGCGTTGGTCTGCACGCTGCCCAGTGTGATCGAGCAGACCGCGGGCAGGTCGGACTCGATGCCGAGTCGGTGGGCCATGGAGACCACGTCCGCCGGGCCGCCCTCGAGGGTGGCGACGAGCTGCGCGTATACCGTGTTGACCGAGTTCACGGTGGCGCCGTACAGGTCCACCGTGCCCGCGGAGCTGTCGCCCGCGTTGGTCGGCGTCCACAGTCCGTCGGGCCCGGCGCACTGCTCGTCGGAGATGGTCATCGTCGAGGGTCCCTGCCAGTACTGATCGTGCAGTGCGAACCCCTCTTCGAGGGCGGCAGCGAGCGTGAACGGCTTGAACGCCGATCCGGCCTGGCGGCCGCAACCCTCGCACGGCAGCGTCGCGAGGTTCAGCCGGGACTCCTCCCAGTCCCGGCCGCCGACCATCGCGAGCACCTCGCCGGTCGCGTTGTCGATCGTCACGAGCGCCGCGTCGGGGTTCGGCTCGGTGTCGGGAAGGTTCGTCGCGACGGCGTCCTCGGCCATGCGCTGTAGCCTCATGTCGAGCGTGGTCGTGACCTGCAGACCGCCGCCGTACACGCGGGCGCTGCCGTATCGCTCGAACAGCTGGGAGCGGGTCCACTCCACGAAATACTCGGAGCCAGCCGGGCTCGAGATGCGAGCCTGCGCCTGGCGCTGGGACTTCGGGATGCCGCAACACGGCTCGGCCTTCAGCCGGTCGGCCTCCTCGCGTGTGACGTAGCCGTGCACCGCCATCTGGTCCAGCGTGTAGTCACGGCGGAACTTGTTGTCGTACCTGCTCTTGATCGGGTCGTACAGGCTGGGCGCGTGCAGCACCGCGGCGAGCACCGCCGACTCGCTCACCGAGAGCTCCGACGCAGGCTCGTCGAAGTAGGTCTGTGCGGCCGACTCCGCGCCGTACGCGCCGTGCCCGAAGTACACCGTGTTGAGGTACTTCGCGAGGATCTGGTCCTTCGAGAGCTCCTGCTCGACCTTGATCGCGAGGAGCGCCTCACGGATCTTCTCCTTGATCGAGCGCGGAGGCACGATGTAGTCCTGCGCCCCGTTCGGGTGCTCGATGTACTGGCCCGCGTAGACGTTCTTGACGAGCTGCTGGGTGATCGTGGATGCGCCGACGACCGTGTCACGCTTCACGAGGTCGGTCCAGGCCGCCGAGACGATGCCGCGAACGTCGATGCCGGGGTGATCGTAGAACCCGGCGTCCTCGGTCGCGAGCACGGCGTGCTCGAGGTTGTCGGAGATGCGGTTCAACCCGACGATCTTGCGATCGACCGCACCGTGCAGCGACGTGAGCTCCACACCGTTGCGGTCGAACAGGAAGCTCGTCCGGATCGGCGGAAGGGTCTCGGGAAGGTCGATGCGAGCGTAGGCGACGTACAGCGATCCGAACATCGCGAGGACGACCAGCAGGGGCACGAGCACCAGCACCCACCAGAACCGGCGGACGAAGCCCTTCCTCCGGCTGCCGGGGGCGTGTTTGGGAACGTGCTTCGCCCCTCCAGGGCGCGTTGGGGTTCGTGTCGACACGACCCACGGATTGTATCGAGCGGGTTGCATCGCCACGCGGCGTGGCATGTGACGGAGCGATGGAGATACGGTTGCGGTGCAGGGCTGAGGAGAGCTACCCCGCGGCGGTCTGCCGAGCGGTGAACGCTTCGCGTAGGTGGTTCCATTGGCAGTTCGTGCAGACCTCGACCACGTAGCAACTGGCCCCCGGATGCGAGGCGGTCATGCGCAGCCCGGTGTCGATCGACCAGACCCTTCCGTTCTGGTCGCGCAAGCCGTCGCCGTAGACGTAGGCCAGCAAGACGAGCTTGACCTTGCCGCAGACCGGACAGTCGTGGGCGGTCGGCTCGCCGACGTGTCTGGCCGCCCGCATCAGCTCGGGGTGGGCGTCGCAGATGTCGGTCAGGCCGAGCACCCCGACCTGGGCATCGCGGAGCAGCGCCCGCTTCGCCAGCGTGAAGTCGATCACGCCGAGCTCGGCGCGTCGTGCGCGCCCCAGCGGCGTGCGCTTCGAGCGGCTGCTCCTTCGATCCGGCATGGTCGCGCAAGCATACCCCCGGTGCACGTCACGGCGGACCGGCCGGAAGTCCTAGTCCCGGGTAGCCTTGCCCGAGGGCCCGAATGGGCCTCCGAGAAGAAGGAGGCACGTTGAGCGACGTGGTGCAGGGGGCGACGATCCGGGTCGTGCGTTCGGGTGAACGCGAGGCATGGCTCCCGCTGGTCGACCCACCCGGCGACAAGGGCTCGAGCGGCCGAGAGGCCGACGTGTTCTCGACCGCCGGCGGGGCGCTCACCACCGGGTTCTGGGAGCGGGACCCCGACACGTGGCCGTTCGAGCGCCCCTACGACGAGGTCGCGTTGATCCTCGAGGGCGACGCCGACGTGGTCACCGACGACGGCCGCACGCTCACGGTCGCACCCGGCGACGTGCTCGTGACCCCGAAGGGTTCGGCCGGCACCTGGGTGATCCGTGAACGCGTCGTGAAGTTCTGGGTGATATACGACGGGTAGCCCAT
>Ga0256867_10000110_pt1 | contig 29485 bp, 31 predicted proteins | sample RVTome_15_FD_185939 | JGI IMG/M metagenome (GOLD analysis project Ga0256867, IMG submission 185939) | Soil microbial communities from uranium-contaminated site in the Upper Colorado River Basin, Wyoming, United States - RVT150D86 (HiSeq) ... | reverse complement strand
TTCCTGCTGTCCGCCAACGCCTGGGCGCCCCCGACGATCTCGGTGATCGCGGTGGTTATCTCGGCCTGTCGGGCCCGGTTCGCCCTGACGGTCAGACTCCTTATCAGCTCTTCGGCGTTGTCGGTGGCGGCCTTCATCGCCCGACGACGGGCGCTGTGCTCCGACGCCGATGCCTCCAACAGCAGGTTGAAGATGACTGCCTCCACATATCTGGGCAACAGCCGGTCGAGGATCTCACCGGGCGACGGTTCGAACTCGTAGGAGACCGCAGGCCCCTCTTTTTGCTCCGAATCGGGCGGGGTGATCGGGAGCAACTCGATCTCCGTCGGTACCTGCGTCATCGCCGAGGCAAAACGGGTGTAGAAGGCATCGAGCGCGTCGATCCGACCCGAGACATAGGCCTCCATGACCGTGTTGGCGATGGCCCGGGCGTTGCTGTACCCGGGGGTGTCGGTCACCCCGAGGAAGGCCTGCTCGATGCGATAGCCGCGATAGCGGAAATAGGCCTGTGCCTTCTTTCCCACCGCGTAGATCATGACATCGCTGCCCGATCTCTCCATCTCGACGATGCGGTGCTCGGCCAGCCTGATGACATTGGAGGCGTAAGCCCCGGCCATGCCTCGATCCGATGACACGATCAGGAGACCGACCGTGTTCACCTCGCGCCGCTCCAAGAGCCGGTGGGAGGCGTCTGCCGTGACGCCACCGACGTTCTCTATGACTTCGATGAGCTTGGCCGTATACGGTTTCGACCCGGCGACCCGGGCGGTCGCCTTGGGGATGCGGCTGGCCGCGATCAGCTCCATGGCACGGGTGATCTTCTTGGTCGCCTCGACGCTTCTGATCCTGCGTCGGGTGTCACGGAGGGCGGCACTTGCCATCTGCTGTGGTCCCTACTCGTCCTTGGTTGAGACCTCGAAGGTCTCCTTGAAGGCCTTGATCCCCTCGACCAGCGCGTCGCCCTCCGGCAGCTTTCCGGTCTCGCGGATCGAGCCGAGAACGTCGGCATGACGGGCTTTGAAGAATTCCCTCAGACCAAGGTCGAAGCGCTTGATGTCCTCGGTGGGCACATCGTCCATGTGGCCCTCGGTGACTGCGAAAAGGGCGAGCACCTGCTCCTCGACGGGGACCGGGGCGTACTGGGGCTGTTTGAGGATCTCGACGACCCGGCGGCCCCGCTCCAACTGGGCGAGTGAGGCAGCGTCGAGCTCGGAGCCGAACTCGGCAAACGCGGCCAGCTCACGGTATTGGGCCAGGTTGAGGCGCAACGGGCCGGCGATCTTCCTCATCGCGCTGATCTGGGCGTTTCCTCCCACCCGGGAGACGGACTGGCCGGCGTCCACGGCGGGACGGACACCCTGGAAAAAGAGGTCCGTCTTCAGGAAGACCTGGCCGTCGGTGATCGAGATCACGTTGGTCGGGATGTACGCAGAGATGTCGTCGGCCTTGGTCTCGATGACGGGGAGGCCGGTGAGGGACCCGGCGCCGAGCTCGTCGGAGAGCTTGGCGCAACGCTCGAGGAGACGGCTGTGCAGGTAGAACACGTCGCCTGGATAGGCCTCCCGACCGGGGGGGCGACGAAGCAAGAGCGAGATCTCCCGGTAGGCGACGGCCTGTTTGGACAGGTCGTCGAACATCACCAGGGCGTGCTCGCCGTTGTACATCCAGTGCTGTCCCATCGCCGACCCGGCGTAGGGGGCGTACATCTGCAAGGCGGGGGCATCGGATGCGGCGGAGTGGACCACCACGGTGTACTCCATCGCCCCGTGCTCTTCGAGGGCGGACACCACCTCGGCCACCGTTGACGCCTTCTGGCCAACGGCCACGTAGATGCACTTCATGGCCTGGTCGGTGCCCCAATACCGCCGCTGGTTGATGATGGTGTCGACGAGGAGCGCAGTCTTCCCGGTCTGGCGATCGCCGATGATGAGCTGACGCTGGCCACGCCCGATCGGTGTCATCGAGTCGATGGTCTTGATGCCGGTCTGCAGTGGCTCGGACACCGGCTGGCGTTCGACGACCGACGGTGCCTGGGTCTCGAGGAGACGACGCTCGGTGGCGTTGATCGCGCCCTTGCCGTCGATCGGGTTTCCCAAGGGATCGACGACACGGCCGAGGAGCTCGTCGCCCACCGGAACCGAGAGCACGGTCCCAGTCTGCTTGACAGGGTCACCCTCCTCGATGTGGTTGTAGTCGCCGAGGAACACGACACCGATGTCGCTCTCGTCGAGGTTCAGCGCCACACCGACCAGCCCTCCCCGGAACTCGAGCAACTCCGAGGCCATCACACCGGGAAGGCCCTCGACACGGGCGACACCGTCGGCGATCGAGGTGACGTGGCCGACCGTCTCCTTGGTCGTGTCCGGCTCCCAACCCGACAATTGGGACCGGAGCGACTCGGTGATCTGGTCGGCGGTGATGGTCAGTTCGGACATGGTTAGTTCCCCCTTACGGCCTGGCGGACAGACTCCACGCGCCGGGCTATAGATCCGTCGATGACAGTGTCACCCACTTTGGCCACGATGCCCCCGATGAGCGACGGATCGACGACCACCTTGACCTCGACGTTCTTGCCGGTGGCACGACCGAGCGAGGCGGTGAGGCGCCGCACCGTCTCCTCGTCGAGCGGGATCGCAGACCGGACCTCGGCGAGAGCCTTATCACGGGAAGCAGCGGCGGTCTCGGCGACGGACTTGGCGATCGCAGGCAGGTCGGAGGCCCGGTTCTGGCTCACCACGAGCTGGACCAGACCAACGGTGAGCGAGGATGCCCGTCCCCCGATGAGCTCGTCGATGATCGACTGCTTCTTCTCGAGCGGCAACTGCGGATCGGTGAGGCTCGACCTCAGATCGGGCGACGTCTCGATGCTCCTGGAGATGGCGAGGAACTCGTCCTCGACCCTGTCCAGCTCGCCCTCCCCCCGCGCCATCTCGAAGATGCCCCGGGCGTAGCCGCTGATCCGGTCTTCGGCCATGGCCTAGAGCTTCTCCAGGTCGGCGAGATAGCGATCGATCAGCGCCTGGTGCGACTTCTCGTCCAAGGACTCCCCCACGATCTTGCCGGCGAGGTCGATGGAGATGTCCCCTACCTGGGTCTTGGCCTCGGCGAGGGCACGGGCCATCTCACCGGAGGCATCCTCCCGCGCCCGGACTCGGATCTGTTCGGCTTCGGCCTCGGCCCTGGCAACGATGTCAGCCCGGGCCCGGTCGGCCGTCTGGCGTGCCTCTTCGATGATCTTGTTTCCTTCGGCTCGCGCCTCGGCGAGCTGGCCCTTGTAGTCGGCCAGTAGGCTCTCGGCCTCGGCTTTGGCCCTCTCCGCGTCTTTGATCTGACCGGTGATGGCGGCCTGACGCTGTTCCAGGGTTCGGTTGATGGCGGGCAGCGCCCACCGCCAGACGAAGAAGAACACGATGGCGAATGCGATGATCCCGGCGATCAGCTCCTCTTGATGGGGTAGGACCAAGCTGAGGCCGCCGGAGCTCTCTCCCCCTTCCTCTGCGGCGAGGATGGCCATCGCTGTCAATTGGTGCATCCCGGTCTCCTAACCAGCTGAGGCGATGAAGAAGAGAACGAAGCCGATCAGGGCCAGCGCTTCGGTGAGGGCGATGCCCAGGAACATGGTGGTCCGAATCGTTCCCTGCATCTCAGGTTGACGGGCCATGGCAGTGATGGCATTTCCCGCCACGATGCCGATGCCGATGCCGGGCCCAACGGCGCCCAGTCCGTAACCAACCAAGGACAGTGCACCCGTGAGTGCCTCGATATTGCCTTCCATTGCTTCTCTCCTTAATGCTCGAAGTGGATGGACGATTCGATGTAGATCGCGGTCAATAGGGTGAAGATGTACGCCTGGAGCACCGCTATCAGGATTTCAAGGCAGAACATGAAGAGGCCAAGGGCGAACCAGAAGACTCCGACGGTCCCTTTGATGCCGATTTCGGGGATGGCGGTGATGAAGATCAGTCCCGAGGTCAGGAGCAGGGTGAGCATCAGGTGTCCGGCCACCATGTTGGCGAAGAGCCGCACGGCAAGCGTGATCGGGCGGAGCAAGAAGATGGAGACCAACTCGATCAGCCCAACCAGCCACCTGAGGCCGATCGGGACCGCTTTTGGCCACACCGTGTCGATCAGATAGCGGAAGTTGTTCCGGGCGAAGCCCACGAACATGAAGATGACATAGGTGACCAGGGAAAGGAAGAGTGGGATGGCCATCCGCGAGGTGATCGGGAAGTTGATCCCCGGGGCTACTTCGAACAGGTTCCCGATCAGCAGGAAGAAGAACATCGTCATCAGGTAAGGCAGGTACTTGGTCCCCTCGGTCCCGATGACGTCGCGGGCGATGCCGTCTCTGACAAATCCGACGAGTCCCTCCAGCGCGGCCCCGTACTTGGTCGGCACCAAACGCTGCTGTCTGAGCCCGAAGTAGAGGACCGCCACCGTCACCAGGGCGGCGAAGATCATGAGTACCTCGGTGCGGCTCACCACGAAGCCACCGAGGGTGAAGATGGCGGGGAACTCGAACAACTCGTTGACGTCGGCCGGGGCGCATATCACCTCATTGACGACGTCGCATTCGGAAGCGAGGATCATCTGCGCCAACTCGGTTCTCTTTCTCTACTCATGGACAGTGACAGCGCTTCCCAGATCAGCAATGTGAAATAGGCCACCACCGCCGAGATCCCGAAAGCCAGGCGGTCCACCTCGAATGCGCTAGCGATCAGGTAGACGGCACCGATGAACAGACCCAAGCGAAGGAAAAAGCCGATCAGAGCGGCGGCATGATAAGCCTGCAGGTTGATCCTTGCCGAAATCGAGAGGATGGCGCCGGAGAGAAGGAAGTTGGCCACGACCACCGCTACCCCGATGGCAGCGCTCCAGGCACCATCCCATCCCCGAAGGAGACCGAAGACCAGGATCAGGGCCGGGCCGAGATATATGCCACGCGTGACGGTCTGGCGGGCCAGGTCGGCCTCGATGGCCGGGCCGTGCTCAAGGTTGACGCCGGACATCCTCGACCTCCCTCGACCACCGCCACAAGTTCATGAATCCCGAATACGAGCCGCCAACGATTCCGATCGTCACCAGCCACGGCTCGGTCCCGAGCCACATATCGGCGAAGTAACCAAGGAGGGTGCCGGCAAGAATGGAGGAAATGATTGAGTTCCCCCGAAGCCAGCCTTCGTTGACCGCCCGCCCGACTTCTTGATTGGTGGATTCGTGGTTCAAGAGCTCATTCGACCTTGGCTTGTGAATCTATTCACAAAGTGTAAGGGGCATTCGGACTCGGGGCCAAATGGAACCTAGCAAAACGATGTGGATGCCCCCACACTCACCCCGCATGCACCCGGTCGACCACCGGCTTCATCGCCTCGATGGCCTCGGCGTTGCTCGGGAGCAGGTCACACCTGACTTCTTCAAAGCCCATCTCCCCCAGACCGAGGATGTGCTCGGCGATCTCACCGACTGATCCGGTGATCGGCTTCCGGTCCCCTGGCGCATCGACCGACAGCCCCTCGGGGACGATCGAGTAAAGGTCGAGAGTGCGAATCAAGCTCGACGATTCACGGCCGTGCTCAGACAGGGCAGATTCCAGCCCGGCAAGAATCGGCCCAAGCCTCCCCTTGCTCGCCTCCAAGGATTCGTCGTATACCCACCAGTTCCATTCGTCACCGTACCTCGCCGCCAGTTCCAACATCCTTGGCCCACCCGCCGCGATGTTGATCGGGGGGCCCTGGGGGTGGGGCCCGCGTAATACCAGTTCGGCATTGGTGGCCGAGTAGAACTCACCCTCGAAGTCGATCTCTCCGACCTTGAGCAGACCGTGGATGATCTGGATCGCCTCGGCGAACCGTGAATAGCGCCGATCAGTCGGGAAGCCGAAGGCCTCGTAGTCGGAGTCGGGTGTGTTTCCTGCTCCGATGCCGAAGATGTACCGACCACCGGATATGTCGTCCAGAGTGGTCACGATGCTCGCGGTCATCGCCGGGGAGCGATACGGCGAGTTGACCACCGACTGACCAATGTGAATCGTCTCGGTGACCGCCGCCAGCGCCGCCGCTATCGCAAAGGACTCCCACACCCCATGGGTGTGCTCCTCGCCCCGGTACATGAGGGCGTCCTCGAAGACGAACGAGTCGAACCCGGCAGCCTCGGCGCGCCCGGCCCGATCCGAGATCGACTCCCAGTTGGAGGCGATTGAATCGCCGTCGGGACGTCCGTGCAGCTCATTGATCAGACCGATTCTCACGATCTCAACCTAGACAGGAGACTCAACGCTCGCTGCATTTCGCGATGAGCTCCACCAGGCTGGCATCGACGATCGTATCCACTGCGATTCCCTCCGCCCTGAGGTGGTCGAGAGCGTCCCGGTGGACATCGAGGACCGGTTCCCACTCGTTGCCGTGAACGATCTGGCGGGTCTCCTCGAGGGAGAAGAGCCCGAGCACATCGACCACCCGATGGCGTCACACAGCCTGCTCAAACGTGCCCGGCGAAGTGGTGAGGGTAAGGCGAGAACTCGGCGGCCAGCTCCGAGACCTGCTCGGCGACCTGGGACAACACGGTTTCGTCCTCCCTCTCCCGGAGTGCCCGGCAGATCAGCGACGCCACCTCTGCAGCCTGAGGCTCCTTCATCCCCTGGGTGGTCATCGCCGGAGTGCCGATGCGAAGTCCCGAGGCCCGGTAGGGAGGTCGGGGGTCGTTGGGGATGGTGTTGAAGTTGAGGGTGATGCCGACCTCATCGAGCATCCGGGCGGCATCCTTCCCGGTCAGGTCGTCATCGACCGAGCGCAGATCGATCAGATAGAGGTGGTTGTCGGTTCCACCGGACACGACCCGGACCCCTTCGTCCTGGGTCTGTGCCGCCATGACGGCGGCGTTTGCCACGATTTGGTCGGTGTACTCCTTGAACTCGGGTTGCATCGCCTCGAGGAAGCACACCGCCTTGGCTGCGATCTGTGACTCGATCGGCCCGCCCTGCACATTGGGGAAGACCCCTTTGTTCAGTGTCTCGCCGAACTGTTCCTTCGCCAGGACCAAACCCCCGCGGGGCCCGCGCAGAGCCTTGTGAGTGGTGGCGGTGACGATGTCGGCGTGAGGGACAGGGGAGGGGTGTGACCCCCCGGCGACCAGCCCGATGAAGTGAGCCGCGTCGACCATGAATACCGCACCGATCTCGTCGGCGATCTCCCTGAAGCCCTCGTAGTCGAGGACCCTCGAATACGCCGAGTACCCGGCCAGCACGATCTTGGGTCGGTGCTCGATTGCGAGTCGGCGAACCTGGTCCAAGTCGATGACCTCGGTGTCGGGGTCGACGCCGTAGGCGACGAAGTCGTAGTAGAGCCCTGAGAAGTTGACCGCCGAGCCGTGGGTGAGGTGACCCCCGTGATCGAGGCGCATACCGAGGACCGTGTCCCCTGGCTGGAGAAGGGAGAAGTAGACCCCCATGTTGGCCTGGGCCCCGGAGTGGGCCTGGACATTCGCGAACTCCGCCCCGAAAAGCTCCTTCGCCCGGTCGATGGCCAACTGCTCCATCTCGTCGACCACCTGACAGCCCTCGTAATAGCGCCGGCCGGGGTATCCCTCGGCGTACTTGTTGGTGAACACCGAGCCTGATGCCGCCATGACCGCCGGGGAAGCGAAGTTCTCCGAGGCGATGAGATGGATGTGGGAGTTCTGACGTTCTAGGTCTTTTCGGATGAGGCCGCTGATCGCCGGATCCACCCGCGAAATCGAGTCCATGGAGATCATGCGCCGAGCGTAACCTCAGATCTCGACCGGCCCCCTCCTGAGCACGACCAACTCGGCTCCGGTGGCATCGACCACCGTGGACGCCTCCCCACCCGGGGCGGTGCCTTCCAGGTAGACCGCCACCCGATCGGCGAAAACCTCACGTGCTTGGCGATCGTTCATCGCTTCGGGCCCCCCCGACTCGTTGGCCGAGGTCACCGCCAGGGGCCCGGACTGCTCGAGGAGCTCCCTGGCGAGCGGGTGGTCGGGGACTCGGATCCCGATGGTTCGGCGCTGCTGATCGCCCACCCAGTCCGCCATGATCACTCGTGGTGTGACGATCAGGGTGAGAGCGCCGGGCCAATGCTCGGCCGCCAGGGCGCTCGCCTCGTCGTTGATCTCCGTGATCAATGCAGCCTGGTCGAATCCGGCCACCAGCAGACCGACCGGCTTGTTCGGGGGGCGGCCCTTCAGCTCGAACAATCTGCGGACTGCATCTTCGTTGAAGGGGTCGACACCGATCCCGTAGACGGTGTCGGTGGGGATACCCACGACCTGGCCGTCGAGGATGGCGGCAAGGGCCTCGTCGATCACGGCTTGACTGCGACCACGTAGCGGTCGCGGCCCGACCAATCCTGGCGAACCACCGTCGGAAGGTCGCGAAAAGAGCTGGAGGCCGACACACCCTGCCGCTCCCCGATCTCACACACCAGTACGCCCCCGGGGCGCAGCCACATGGCGGCGGAGTCCCCGATCTCCTCGATCACCTCCAGACCGGTCGGTCCGGCGACCAGGGCCACACGCGGCTCCCTCTTCACGTCTGCTGGGAGGGTGGCGAACCCGGCCTCCGACACGTAAGGCGGGTTGGCCACGAGCAGATCGACCTCCCCGAGCAACGAAGCCGGCAACGGGTCGTACAACTCCCCCACCGCCAGATATATCGCCAGGCCGGTGCGTGCCTTGTTCTCGGTGGCAACCTCGATCGCCGCCTCGGAAATGTCGGTGGCGAAGACGGCAGCAGAAGGGAACGCATTCTTCAGCGCCAGGGCAAGGGCACCCGACCCCGTGCACAGGTCGACGACGACCTCGGGGTTGCGCACCATCCTGTTGGCGATCTCGTAAAGTCCCTCAGTCTCGGGGCGGGGCACCAACACTCGCTCGTCGACGAGGAGGTCGAGGGTGCCGAAAGCGGCGCTGCCCTCGATGTACTGGAGCGGCTCGCCTCCCAGACGACGCGCCACCAGCTCCTCGAGGGGCCGGCTCGGCCCCGCGATCGCCTCGAGCCTGCTCAATTCGTGCGGTGGAATCTGCCCCATTGGCCCCAACATTGTGCCAGAGCCGGGGGCGCCCCCGTCGCATCCGTTGTGCAGGGAATTGCCGTCAGGGTATCTCCTGGCCCGAGAGATGGCGCAACCCACTCCGTTGTGCAGGGAGATGCCGTGAGGGCATTTCCTGGCACCACAGATCACCCGACCCGTTCACTCCCCCTCGGCGAGCTTCTCCGCCCGCTCGGCGGCGGTGAGGGCCCCGACGAACTCGTCGAGTGCCCCCTCCAACACCGCGTCGAGCCGTTTGATGGTCAGACCGATGCGGTGGTCGGTGACCCGGTTGTCCTTGTAGTTGTAGGTGCGGATCTTCTCGGATCGGCCGCCGGTGCCCACCTGGCTCTTCCGGGCCCCGGCCAATTCGGCGGCGGCTTTCTCCTGTTCCATCTGGAGCAGTCTGGAACGGAGCACCCGCCAGGCCTTCTCTTTGTTCTGGAGTTGGCTCTTCTCGTCCTGCATCGACACCACGATGCCGGTCGGATCATGAGTGAGACGTACCGCCGAGTCGGTGGTGTTGACCGACTGCCCTCCCGGCCCGGTCGAGCGGTACACATCGACCCTGACGTCGTTGGGGTCGATCTCGATGTCGACCTCCTCGGCCTCGGGAAGCACCGCGACGGTGGCCGTGGAGGTGTGAACCCTTCCCTGGGACTCGGTCTTGGGGACCCGCTGCACCCGATGCACCCCGCCCTCGTATTTGAGCTTGGAATAGGCGCCGTCGCCTTTGACCGACACGGTGATCTTGTCGTATCCGCCGGTCTCCGACTCCGACACCTCCATCTGCTCCATCTTGAAGCCGAGGCTCTCGGTGTACTTCTGGTACATCCGCAACAGGTCACCGGCCCAGATCGAGGCTTCATCGCCACCCACACCCGACCTGATCTCGACGATGACGTCCTTGGAGTCGTTGGGGTCCGTGGCGACGAGAGCACGCTTGATCTGTTCTTCGAGACCATCGATCTCCTGCTCGAGCTCTCGGGCCATCTCCGCCATGTCCGGGTCGTCCGCCATCTCCCTGGCCTCGGCCAGATCGGCCTGTGCTCGTCTCCAGCGGCGGATGTCGGAGACCACGTCCTTGAGATCGGAGTGACGCTTGCCGAGACCGGCCAGCTGCGACGGGTCGTTGTGGACCTCCGGGTCGGAAAGAGAAACTTCGATCTCCTCGAAGGCGGTCTCGATCTCGTCGAAGCGCTGGCGCAAGGACGCGTCCATCTCAGAGCTCCCCAACGCGCGCCGACTCCCTGACCTCGACCGCCGTGACGGGAAGAGCCCCCCGTGAGGACACGTCGGCGAACTGCTCTTCGTCGAGTGCGACCACCAGACTCGATATCGCCACCTCGATCTGGTCCTCCCCGGGGACCGCGGTAGTCAGCTTCTGCAACCAGATCCCGGGTTGTGCCAGCAACGCGGCCAACCACCCTTCCGACCGGGTCCCCGACCAGCGCAGCAGCTCATAGGCGAAGCCGGCGATGAACGGGATGCCGACGACGCGGGAGATGACGAGAAAGACGATGCCCGGCTGACCGAGAAAGGTGAACACGACGATCGAGCCCAGGACCACGATGAGCAGGAAGCTGGTGCCACATCTGGGATGCTCCGGCCGGTAGCGGACCACCGACTCGATGGTCAGTGGCTCCCCCGCCTCATAGGCGTGGATCGCCATGTGCTCCGCGCCGTGGTACTCGAACACACGGGCGATCTCCTTGGAACGCCCGATCAGCCAGATGTACCCGACGAAGATCAGCAGGCGAATCGCACCCTCGATGACGCTGAACCAGAGGTCGGAGTCGTTTGACACTGCGTCGGCGGCGAGGGCGGGCAGCACGATGAACACCCCGGCGAAGAAGACGAAGGCGAGGGTCATCGTCCAGCCGATCTGGGCACCGGTGAGCGGCTTCTCCTCCTCCTCGGTGGCCACCTGGGCCGACCACGACAGCGCCTTGAACCCGAGGGTCAGGGACTCACCCAGAACGAAGATGCCGCGCACAAACGGGATCTTGGCCCATATGTTGCGCTCGGCGAGCCGGGTGAGGTCGTTGCGTCTGGCGGTGATCCCCCCGTCGGGTTGTCGCACCGCAACCGACCAAGCGGTAGGTGCGCGCATCATCACACCCTCGATTACTGCCTGGCCTCCGACGGTCTTCGCCGGGTCGATGTGTCCGCTCGCCTCGGGAGCGGAGGACTCACTTCGAGTCAGTTGCCCCACCCTCGGCAGCGCCGGTCTCGCCCTCGCCGGCGGGATCGCCCGCCTTGGTGAAGGTGCTCTTGCCGTAACGCTTCTGGAATCGCTCGACACGCCCGCCGGCATCGACGACCTTCTGCTTCCCGGTGAAGAAGGGATGACAGTCGTTGCACAACTCGATGTGCATGGCACCCGGCTTGGTGCTCCTGGTCTCGAAGGTGTTACCACACGAGCAGGTCACCGTGGTGGTGTCGTAGTTAGGGTGTATATCGGTCCTCAAGAGGTTCTCCTGGATCAGCCGCTGCTCTTCGCCACCTCGGCGAGGAACTCGGCATTCGACTTGGTTGTCTTCAAACGATCGATGAGGAGCTCGATAGCGGCCCCGGGCTCGAGAGCGAGAAGCACTCTGCGAAGCTTCCAGACCTGGGTCAGCTCCGTACGGTCGAACAACAGCTCTTCCTTACGTGTTCCCGACATCTCGATGTTCACCGCCGGGTAGATCCTCTTGTCGGCGAGCTTGCGGTCGAGGTGCAGCTCCATGTTGCCCGTGCCCTTGAACTCCTCGTAGATGACCTCATCCATCTTCGACCCGGTCTCGACGAGAGCGGTGCCGAGGATGGTCAGCGAGCCACCCTCCTCGATGTTGCGCGCCGCGCCGTAGAACCGCTTGGGCGGATAGAGGGCCTGTGAGTCTACACCACCGGAGAGGATTCGACCCGAAGCCGGTGTGGCCAGGTTGTGGGCCCTGGCGAGCCGGGTGATCGAGTCGAGGACGATGACGACATCGGTGCCCATCTCGACGAGACGCTTGGCCCGCTCGATGGCGAGCTCCGACACCTGGGTGTGCTCCTCGGCGGGACGGTCGAAGGTCGAGTAGATCACCTCGCCCTTTACCGTGCGCTGCATGTCGGTGACCTCTTCGGGACGCTCATCGACGAGGACCACCATCAGGTAGCACTCGGGGTTGTTGGCGGTGATCGACTGGGCGATCTCCTGGAGGACCGTGGTCTTGCCGGCCTTGGGAGGTGAGACGATCAGCCCACGCTGACCCTTCCCGATTGGTGCGATCAGGTCGACGATTCGAGTGAGGATGTTGTTCGACTTGCCCTCGACCTCGAGTCGGAGACGCACGTCGGGGAACAGCGGGGTGAGGCTCTCGAACTTGGGCCGCTCCATCGCCTCATCGGGGTCCATCCCGTTCACGGTGGCGATGCGGACCACTGCGGGGAACTTCTCCTTGGAGCGCGGGGGCCGAATCGGCCCGGAGACGATGTCGCCCTTTCGGAGCCGGAACTTGCGCACCTGGTTGGCGGAGACATAGACGTCCTTGTCGCCAGACTTGTACCCGGTCACTCGAAGAAAGCCGTATCCCTCGGGGAGGATGTCGAGGATTCCCTCGCGGACCTCCAGCTCGCTCTCGGGGATCCGCTCCTCATCACGACGACGACGGTTGCGTTGACGGCCTTGGCCACCGCCACCCTGGCTGTTGTCGCGTTGGTCGCGCCGGTCGTCGCCCAAGTCGTCACCGGAGTCACCGGAGTCCTCGGACCGCTCCGAACGCGGTGTCGCCCTGGGCAGGTCGACCTCCTCGCTCGGGGTGGCCTCCGCAACCTCACCGGCGTCCATGAGCGCCGCGATCAGCTTGGACTTCTGCAGCCCGTCTGTCTCGATACCGGCGGCCTGGGCGACCTCTCTCAGTTCATCGATCGATTTGCTCTGGAGTTGAGCTCGTGTGGTCATTGGATCCTTCGCGCTTCGTCCCAATAAGGGTCAGTCGGATCGGGGGTTACCCGCACACGTCACACAGATACGTTCACACAGGAGGTCCCTGGGTGGTGGGCGGGGATGCCGACGCGTCTTGTGCCGGCTGCTGTCATCGTAGCCGGTTGCTTTTCTTGCGCAAAGCAACGACCGCGATTGATTATCGGATGAGACGCCCCAGCTCTGAAGCGTCGGCGTCGATCGTCACCTGACGCTCCTCCAAACCCTGGTGGGAGGGGAACCAATCGGGAGGGGCCACCGCGTCGGTGAACTTGGCGGGATGTGCGGTTGCCACCACCAGTTGAGGAAGGTCGCCGAGTGTGTCCTCACCGGCCCGCCATGCGGTGGCGGTGTGAGGGTCGAGGCTGTAGTCGTGTGTCTCCTTCACATCGGCGATGGCCTGGGTTATCTGCAGGTCGTTCGACCAACTCGCCCGAAACTCCGCCCCCGGGTCGGCGGGGAACCGCTCCAGGTTGGAGGGGACCTGGATGTCCATGGCCGGTGCGATGGTGGGAACCAGCGCGGCCGGCGGCATGTGGCCTGTGTTGACCAGGTCGCTGAGACCGTGGTTGGCGTTGTTGGCGATGACGATGGTCTCGATCGGAGCGCCCATCTGCTTGGCGAGCCAGCACGAGTACACGTTGCCGAAGTTACCGGTGGGGACCACGACGTCGTAACGGCCGCCCATCCGGGCGGCGGCGTGGACGTGGAATCCTGTCTGCGCGGCGAGACGGGCAAAATTGATCGAATTGACCGCGAGTAGCCCGGGATGGGCGGCGAACGCCTCCTTCACCAGGCGTTGACAGTCGTCGAAGGTCCCCCGGACCGCCACCGCATGGATGTCGCGCCCGGGCACCGTGGTCATCTGCCTTCGCTGGAAGTCCGACACCCGCCCGTCGGGGAACAAGATGAAGACCTTCAGGCTCTCCGAGCCCCGGCAGGCCTCGATCGCTGCCGAACCGGTGTCTCCGCTGGTGGCACCGAGGACCACTCCCCGGTCGACCTCCCGGTCGAGAAGACGAGCCAGCACCTGGAGGGCGTGATCCTTGAACGAGAGTGTCGGGCCCCAAAACAACTCCAACACGTTGCGCTCACCGACCCGCACGATCGGCGCCACCTCGGGGTGATGGAATCGTGAGGCGGCTTCTTCGACCAGTTGCTCGGTCCCCTCCGCTCCAAACAGGCCGAGGACACCCGACACCGCCTCGACGTAGTCCCATGACTCCCATCCCTCCGGCAGGGAGGGGATGTGCTCGGGCACATAGAGACCGCCATCGGGGGCGAGCCCGGTCAAGAGGGCCTCCCTGAAGTCAACGAGGCCGGGTTGTCCCCTTGTCGACGAGTACCTCATGATTTGGGCGACGATGATCGCAGGTCGGGATCGCTGCGAGCACGGGGTGGCTCTACCGGATGGCTATCGATGGGGATTGGAACGCCGAGCGCGTACCATCACGGGTGCCGCCCTCGTAGCTCAGGGGATAGAGCACCGGCCTCCGGAGCCGGGAGCGCAGGTTCGAATCCTGCCGGGGGCACCGTTCGCGGCCCGGCTCAGCGACCCGCCGAGCGGGCCAACACCTCGCGGGCGACGGTGCTGTCGGCGTCGTTGCCCACCCAACTGACGTAGTGGTCGGGGCGCACCAGAACGAGACGGCTCTTGTATTCAGCGACCTCACCGTCGAAATCACGACGGACCACCTCGAGGGGCACCCCCAGCTCATCGCGGGCGATGTCGAAGCCGCTGACCGCATCCGCCGAGGCGTCAAAGGCGAGCAGGGTGAATCCCGGGCCGAGAGCATCGAAGACCCCGCCCCGCGGCGGGAGATGATGGCCGGCCCGTGCCGTGAACACGTGTGAGCCGACCGCCCCGGAGACACCGCCGTCGGGACCGAAGACGATCGGAGAGCCTTCGTAGTGGGGCTCGAAGTCGGCCACTCCCAAGGTGGAGCGCTGCCTGCGCATCTCCCACGCCTCTTCGAAGTCCTCCCGGTCGACCTCGGGATCGTGCTTGGACAGGAACTCACGGCCGTTGTCGATCATCTTCTCGATGAAGTCGCTGGCGGTGGACCGAAAGACGGGAAGTCGCTCTGCGGCGTATGAGTCGAGAAGCGCTTCCCCGCCCCAGCCCCGGAACAGACCCTCCAGCTTCCATCCCAGGTTCCTCACATCCTCGAAACCCGTGTTTATGCCATAGCCTCCGTAGGGCGGGTGGCTGTGAGCGGCGTCGCCGGCGAGGATCACCGGTCCCTTTCGGTATTGATCGGCGACGGCGAATCTCAGGTCCCAGAACCCGATGTAGTCGAACTCACACTCGAAGGTGGTCCCCACCGCGTCATGGAGGAGACCGGCGAAGTCTGACCCCTCCTTCACCTCGGGGGGAACCGGTGCATGGAAGAACCACTGCTCTCCGGCGTCCACCCGGCCGAGGAATCGCCAGTAACCGTCGAGGCCGGGAGGGAGGATGTTGAAGAACGAGACCTCCCCGAATCGCTCGAGGGCGCGGTGAAGACCCTTGGACCGGAACACCAGCAACACCATCTCCCGGCCGTGATCGGAGAGAGTCTCGGTGATGCCCGCCGACTCACGGACAGTGGAGTGGCTCCCGTCACAGCCCACCAGGACCTCACCGATGACCGTGCGCTCGCGGCCGGTCTCGTGGTGGGCGATCCGAGCCGAGCTCCCCTCGATGCCCTCTGCCGACCAGCCGAACATCGTCTCCACCGTCGGCAGAGACGCCGCTTTATCGCGGAGGACCCGCTCGGTCTCGTATTGGGGGATGCGCTCATTGGGGCGGGAGTAATAGTCCGACACCATGCTCCGCTGCCACCACGGGTAGGAATAGTCACTCATCAGGTTCCCGTAGGCGTTCACCCCCGAGTTGGGGTACCCCGGCGGCATCTGCCGAGCCGCTCGCATCTGGTCCTCCACCCCCCAGGCGACGAAGTGCTCCATGGTCCGCTGGGTGAGGTTCTGACCCTTGGGTATCGGGTGCGGCGTCTCGTGCCGCTCGATGACGACGCACTCGATGCCCCGTAGACCGAGATCGACGGCGAGGCCCATCCCCACCGGTCCGCCACCCACGATCACCACCTGATGACGCTCAGGCATCACTCGAAGTCATACAGCACCGTGGGGTTGTCGACCAGGATCCGATTGCGGGTGTGCTCATCAGGGACGAAATCGGCGAGGGTGTCCACGAGATCTCCGTCGTCGGGCATGTGCCTGACGTTGGGGTGGGGCCAATCGGTCCCCCAGAGCACCCGATCGGGCGCCACCGCGACCAGCGCTCGGGCGAAAGGAACCACATCGTCGTAGGGAGGGCCGTCGTTGGCGGTGAGCCGCTCGGCTCCCGAGATCTTCACCCAGGCCCGCTCGTTGGAGCCGAAGAGGTCGAGCAGATACTGAAACGGGGCCTGGTCGACTCCGTCCCCCGAGTTGACCCGGGCCATGTGGTCGATGATGAACGGCACCGGCAGGCCGCTCAACAGTTCGGCATGACGGGCCAGGTCGTGGGCGTCGAAGTGCAGCTCGAGATGCCAGCCCAGCGGGACTATGCGCCCGACCATCGTCTCGAACCGTTCCGGGTCGGGAGCGCCGCCGAGATGCTCGACGAAGTTGAAGCGAATCCCGCGCACCCCCAGCCGGCCCATCTCGGCGAGATCGTCGTCGCTGTGCGACTCGTCGATCATCGCCACCCCTGCATAGCGGCCCCCGCCCTTCTCCAGGGCGTCGAGCATGGCCCGATTGTCGGTGCCGTGACATGAGGCCTGGACGAACACCGCCCGGGACAGCCCGAGCCGCGCCTGTAGCCGGCGGAGCTCCTCCAGACCCGAGTCGGGTGGGGTGTAGGTGCGGTCCGGGGCGAAGGGGAACCGAGACGCCGGCCCGAAGATGTGGCAGTGGGCGTCACAGGCATCCGGCGGTGGCGTGAACCGGGTGGGGGGATGCGAGTCCCTCCGGGGGGCGGGGATGGTCGGCGCGGTCACCTCAATATGGGCGTGGGTAGACGACGCCATCCATGAGCTTCCTCGCCGTGCGGACGATTCCCGCCCGTTCCACGGTGGGGCTGTCGCGTAGATCGATCGAGACCCGGGCATCGAAGGTGCCGGTGGGGTGCTCGATGCTCACCACGTCGGAGCGCGGATCGATCGAGGAGGCCGCATGCGCCGGCGTGTCCGGTATCAGGCATGCGGTGGCCACCGACACCGCTCCCAGCACGCCGATGGCGTCGTGGCAGCGATGGGGGATGAAGGTGCGAGTGGCGACGGCGCCTCCTGTCTTCGGCGGGGCGACCAATGTGAGCTTGGGGATGGTGGTGGCGGACACGTCGCCGAGCCCCATCAGCTCGCCGGCTTCGAGGCGGATCCTCTCGAGACGGGTGCGCAGCCCTTCGTTTCCCTCCAGCTCGGCACAGGTCTCGTACCCGGTCACCCCCAGAGACTCCGCCGACATGACCACCACCGGCATCCCGTTGTCGATCAAGGTGGCGGCGACCCCGTCGATCTCGTCGACCGCCCGCCCCGTGGGGAGGAGGGCCCCGGTCGTGCCACCGGCTATGTCGAGGAAGTCGATGGCTATCTCTCCCGCGGTGCCGGGCACACCGGAGATGGCGGTGTCACCCGAGTACACCGGCGCCCCACGGGCGACCATGAAGTGGGCCACCGCCTTGCCACCGGTGTTTCTCATGCGGATTCGGACCGAGACCGCCCCGTCCTGAGGGGAAATCAGCCCGCGCTCCACTGCAAAGGGGCCAATGGCCGCCAGGAGGTTGCCGCAGTTCTGTCGGTCGGTGACGATCGGGGCATCCACACCCAGCTGGAGGAACAGGTACTCGACGTCGAGGTCCTCGTCGTCTGCGGATGAGGCGATCGCCACCTTGCTGGTCAAGGGGTGAGCTCCCCCGATGCCGTCGATCTGGCGAGGGTCGGGTGTGCCCATCACCTGCATGAGGAGCCGGTCTCGCTCGACCGGTTCGGCGGGGAGCTCGCTCTCCACGAAGAAGGCGCCCTTGGAGGTTCCCCCCCGCATGATCATGCATCGGACGCCACCGTCCGAGGTGCTCATCGGCACTAGAGGAAGGCGTTGTGCTCTTCGGACTCCAGGATCATCAGCCCGGCGGCGGTGTTCGAGGCCGGCACGTGGTAGTGACGGTGCACCTCACGGACCCTCTTCCCCAGCGCACCCCTCATGATCAGCCACATCACCAACTCGATCCCCTCCGAGCCTGCCTCGGAGAGCAACTCGGTGTGGGAGATCTTGGCGAGGCTCTCGGGATCCTCGACGAGCTTGTCGAGATAGGCGCGGTCGAAGGGGGTGTTCACCCAGCCGGCCCGCTCTCCCTGCAACTGGTGTGACATCCCGCCCGTGCCGAACACCGCGACTTTCAGATCCGCGTCGAACTCGTGGACGAGTCGTCTGATCGCCTTGCCCAGGTCGTGACAGCGCTTCCCGGTGGGTGGGGGGTATTGGATGACGTTGACCGCGAGGGGTATCACCTTGGCGGGCCACTTCTCCGGCTTGCCGTACATGATCGAGAGCGGCACCGTGAGACCATGATCGACCGGCATGTAGTTGCAGATGGTCATGTCGAACCCGTCGAGGATCAACGACTCGGCCAGATGCCAGGCCAGCTCGGGATGCCCCTCGACGATGGGCACGTTCCGGGGGCCGTATCCCTCGTCGGCGATCGGGAACTTCTCGGCGACGCCGATGGCGAAGGTGGGGATCAGGTCTAGGTCGAACGCCGAGGCATGATCGTTGTAGGCCAGGATGATCACATCGGGGGCGGCGTCGGCCATCCACTTGCGGCCGGCCTCGTAGCCCTGGAACAGGGGCGCCCAGTAGGGCTCCTCCTCCCGATGGTTGTCGATCGCCGCCCCGATCGCGGGCACATGCGACGAGGCCACTCCATATGCGACCTCAGCCATTGTTCCTACCTCCGTCGATCATCATCTGCCTGAACTCTGCCTCGGTCATCCCGGACATCAGCCCGCCGACGTGTTGGTACGAGACGCCGTCGATAATCCCGATCTTGTAGATGTAGTAAATATTTCCGCCGAGCCGGAGCATCTCCAGCCAATCGCGATCGAGGACGGCTGTCTTCTGCTCGGGGCTGATGCCATGCCGATCACAATAGGTCGCCTCGTCAGCCTTGAACTCTTCACGATTCTCGGGCTTGTTCAGGGTCATGCACATCATGTTGAGGGCGTAGCCCTTGCGGTGCTGCTCCCCGTCGAAGACATACGTCCCCGGTATGTCGTCATAGTCCCTGTGTGCTCTGGTCATGGTCGATCCTTGGGTAGACAAGCAGATTCGCCAGATGTCAACAATATTGTAGACAATCTGAGAGATGTGCCGATAGGGTTGAGCATATGTCCTCCGAGTCGCTTCTCGTCGTCAGCGCCCATGTTGGCGACTTCGTGTGGCGCGCCGGTGGCGCCATCGCCCTCTATGCCGAGCGTGGGCACCGGGTGACCGTGGCCTGCCTGGCCTACGGGGAGCGGGGCGAGTCGGCCCGATACTGGCGGATGGGGATGGACCTCGACCAGGTGAAGACAGCGCGGCATGAGGAAGCCGAGAAGGCGGCCAAGGTGCTCGGAGCGGACATCCACCTCCTCGACGCCAACGACTATCCCCTGGAGGAGACCCCGGAGCTGCTCGACCGGCTGGCCGCGCTGTATCGCTCCACACAGCCCACTGTGGTGCTCGCCCACACCGAGAGCGACCCGTGGAACAAAGACCACGAGACCGCTCATCACCTGGCGCTCAAGGCCCGGATCCTCGCCCAGGCGCCCGGCTACCACCCCGGCGGGGAGGTGATCGGGGCCCCACCGGTGTTTCTCTTCGAGCCCCACCAGACCGAGTACTCCGGCTTCATGCCCGACGTCCTGCTCGACATCACCGAGGTCTGGGAGAAGAAGCTCGAGGCGATGCAGTGCATGGAGGGACAGACCCATCTCTGGGACTACTACACCGACGTGGCGAAGCGACGGGGAGTACAGGCCAAACGCAACTCCGGCCCCAACCTCGGGCTGAAGGCCGACAACATGGGTGAGGCATATCAGAGGGTCTACCCACAGGTCGCATCCGAGCTCTCATGAACGGCCCGGTGATCGTCAGAACGATAGAACGCCCAGCTCCCGATGTGGTCTCTAGTCTCGCCGCCGCCGGGGTGGCCACGGTGCACGAGGCCGCCGGCCGCACCGGTCTCCTCGACCCGGTCATCCGCCCCATACAAGAGGGGGTCTCGATCGGCGGACCGGCGGTGACCGTGCTCTGCCCACCGGGCGACAACATGATGCTCCATGCGGCGGTCGAGGTGGTCCAGCCGGGAGACGTGCTTGTGGTCGCCACCACCTCGGCTTCGACCGACGGGATGTTCGGCGATCTCCTCGCCACATCCTTGGCGCGGCACGGCTGTGCCGGGCTGGTCATCGACGCCGGGGTCCGCGACGTCGCCGATCTCCGGGAAATGGGGTTCCCGGTCTGGTCGGCCGCCATCCACGCCCAGGGGACGGTCAAGGCCACCCCGGGCTCGGTGAATGTCCCCATCGTGTGCCGGGGGGTGCGCATCGAGCCGGGCGACGTGGTGGTGGCCGACGATGACGGGGTCGTCGTGGTGGCCTTGCTCTCCGCTGAGAAGACTCGGGCCGCCGCCGTGGAGCGTCTCGCCAAGGAGGAGAAGACCCGGGAGCGACTTCGGTCGGGTGAGCTCGGCCTCGACTTCTACGGTCTCCGTCAGAAGCTGGACGAGCTGGGTGTCCGCTGGGTGGACACGGCCGGGGACGTCTAGATCCCGATGCGGGTCACCGTCTTCGGTCTTGGTGAGGCAGGATCGCTGATCGCCGCAGACCTGGCGCGTGCCGGTGCCGAAGTCCATGGATACGACCCGGCGGGAGTGCCGACGCCAGAGGGGGTGACCAGACACGGTGAGCCGGCCGGCGCGGTGAGGGGGTCCCGTCTCGTGCTAGCAGTCACCGCCGCCGCCGATGCCCAGCGCGCCATCGCCCAGGCGTGGAACGAGATGAAGCGGGGGACCGTCTACGCGGACCTGTCCACCGCCCCCCCGCGGTTCAAAGAAGACCTCGCCGACACCGCGGACCTGCGGGGCCTCCCCTTCGCCGACGTCGCTCTGATGGGCACCGTGCCTGGGAGCGGGTTGGCCACCCCCGCACTGGCCTCGGGCCCAGGGGCGGCCAGCTACGCCGAGATGGTGAACGAGTTGGGAGGCCAGGTCGAGGTCTTGAGCGACCAGTCGGGGGATGCGGCAGGCCACAAGCTACTGCGCAGCGTGGTCACCAAGGGCCTCACTTCGGTGCTTATCGAGAGTCTCGAAGCGGCCGAGGCCCACGGCAGCACCGATTGGCTCTGGCCACATGTGGTCGAGCTGCTGACCGACGCCGACGGTTCCTTCCTGCAACGGCTGATCGGAGGGACCCCGAAGCACCTCGACCGGCGCATCGTCGAGATGGAGTCGGCCCGGGCGTTCCTGGAATCACTCGGTGTGCCCTCCACCATGACCGCGGCCACGGTGGACACGTTGCTACGAATCAAGTCCTCGGGGATGCCCGGGGCGACCGAAAGGATCAGTGACCCGAGATGAAGATCGCGCTGGCCGGTGAAGGCGCTATCGCCCGGAGACACGCGGCTGCGATCGACAACATCGACGGCGTGGAGATCGCCAGCATCGCCGGAGGCAACGAGGACGACACCAGAGCCTTCGCCGCCGAGCACGGGATCCCCCACTGGACCCTCGACCTCGACGAGGCCCTGGCCCGGCCCGAGGTGGAGGCGAGCGTGCTCGCCACACCCACCCCCCTCCATGCGGTCCAGGCCATCAAGAGCCTCGATACCGGGATGCACACCCTCGTCGAGATCCCCATGGCCGACAACCTCGCGGACTCAGAGGCCCTGGTGGCCAAACAGGCCGAGACTGGTCTCACCGCGATGGTCTGTCACACCCGGCGCTTCAACCCCAGTCACCACTGGATCAGAGAGCAGATCGACGGGGGGGCATTGAAGCTGCAGCATCTAGTGGTGGAGACCTTCTTCTTCCGGCGGGAGAACAGGAACGCCTTGGGCCAGCCGAGGAGCTGGACCGACCACCTGCTGTGGCATCACGCCTGTCACACCGTCGACCTGTTCCAGTATCAGACCGCTCGCCCGATCGTCGACGTCTGGGCCCAGCAAGGGCCCCACCACCCCGAGTTGGGAATCGCCATGGACATGACGGTCGGCCTCCGCACCGATGACGAGGTGTTGTGCAGCCTCGCCCTGTCATTCAACAACGAAGGGCCCTTCGGGACCTGGTTCCGGTACATATGTGACAACGGCACCTATATCGCCCGCTACGACGAGCTGGTCGACGGCAACGACAACCCCGTCGACCTCAGCGGAGTCGAGGGGCCACCCGACGGCATCGAGCGACAGGACCGGGAGTTCTTCGACGCCATCACGACGGGGCGGGAACCGAATGCGAGTGTCGCCCAGGCGATAGAGGCGATGAGAGTGTTGGACCGCCTGGAGAGATCGCTCGACTGAGCGGGTGATGTCCTAGAGGTTGACACCCGACTCGGCCCAGTGGCCGAGCACGTCGATCACTGACGAGAGATGCTCGCGCATCGACTTCTCGGCCGCCTCCGCGTCGCCTGACACGATGGCTTCGACCACGGCCGCGTGCTGGGCGAGCGACTCCTCGGCCCTTCCCGGCATCATTGCGAGGCGATACTGGTGATGGGCCGATCGATTGCGGAGATTGGCCACCAGGTCGTTGGCAACCCGATGCTCGCCGATCTCCCAGATACGGCGATGGAGGATGCGGTTCAGCTCGGAGTACCGGGCGCTGTCCCCCGCCGAGACCGCCGAGCCCATCTCCTCGATGATGCTCGCGAGGGAGTTCTTGGCCTCGATGTCGTCGCTGAGGGCGGCCTTCCCTGCCACCAGGCCCTCGAGCACCTTGCGCGCCTCGGCGATCTCGATCGCCTCGTCGACGGTGATCCGTCGCACGACGGCGCCCCGATTCGCCTCGATGTCGACGAGGCCCTCGGCTCGCAATTCCAGGAGGGCGGCCCGGATCGAGCCGCGGCCCACCGAGTACTTCTCCGCCAGGGCCACCTCGGTGAGCCTCTCCCCGGGGGAGAACACCCCGGCCAGGATGTCAGACCGCAGTCTCCCGGTCGACGTGAGGTGTCCCTCGATCTGTCTCTCATTGGCCACCACGGCGCCGGATTGTATGCAATATTGTCAGCAATCTCCAGCCATCGGGCGGAGTGGCGGCGCTTGCTGGGGGCCGGCCCTCGGGCGATCAGACCAGTACGGCGTCTTCGTAGACAGCCGGGGCTCCGTCCCCATCGTCGAAGAGCGCCTTGGCCTCCATCCACTTCCTGGTCGCCTCGTAGACCTCGCGGGTGTACGGCTCGAACACGACGCGCTCCCCAACGCCAAACCCGCGCACGTCGACCTGGTCGTGGTACTCGGCAGGCAGCTCCTTTAGGAAGTAGTGCTTGAAGCGCTCCGGCTCGGCGTCGATGTCCCGCTGGGCTCGCTGCAGTGCCCGGAAGTACTTGACGACGTCCTCCTGGGGCACCTCGTCCTCGACGATGAAGCCGATCATGAAGGTGGTGTCGACCACCTTGCGAAAGCCCTTCTGCTCGAGCACGTACATCGGGTTGCCGAACATGTTGGCCGCTTCCAGGTCTCCTTCGAGGAGACCGGTCAGCCGGTCCTGGGGGCCACCCTTGTAGACCAGCTTGATCTGGTCGGGCTCGAGGATGGGCTCCAGGGCGGCCAGGGCCGAGAAATGGCTCCCCGAGTGATAACCGACCCCGACGGGCACGCCGGCGAGGTCGGCGGGACGACGGACCGGGGAGTCGGGCGCCACATATATGCCGCTGGGGGTGACCGAGTAGGCATGACCCCACATCTTCCCGTGGGAGGCCGCGGCCGCCTGATTGACCGCCCAATGACAGGCCGACCCCACCTCACAGGCATTCCCCGTCGCCATGGTCTCGAAGGCGCCTGAGCGGTACTCGGTGGGTCCCGCGACCGGCCCCCCGGCCACGTGATCGTTCATGAGGGTGTTGTCGACGAACTCGTAATCGAGACCTTCGTCGGCGAAGTAACCCTTTTCCTCGGCGACCCACTCCTGCAAACGTCCGTGGGTCTGGATGCGGAACTTGGCCATCTCGAGACTCCTTCTCGTCGTGTTCCCAAACCTAGAGGAGAGAGCCCATAGCCTGCAAGACCTCCTTCTCTATTGATCTATAGACTGTGTCTATGGAAGCCCTCGCTCTGCTGTCGACCACCCTGCAACGTCTCCGGGTGTTCGTCACCGTCGTCGAGCACCAGGGCTATTCAGCCGCGGCAGATCATCTCGGGATGGCGCAACCCTCGGTGTCATATCACGTCCGCGCCCTGGAGCGTGCCCTCGGCGCCGGGTTGCTGATCTACAAGGACCGGGGCATCCATCTCACGCCCGAGGGTGAGCTCGTCTTTCGCACGGCACGAACCATCCTGAACGAAGGGGAGCGTCTCGGTGAGACCATCGAGAGAATGCGTGGTGGCCAGCTGGGTTGGATCTCGTTGGGGGCCAGCATTGCGTTCGAGCACCAATTCTTCTTCGACTCGATCATCGCACCCTACGTGAGGACACACCCCGAAGTGCACGTCTCCCTCCAGTTCGCCCACAGCATCGACCTGGTCGAAGGAGTCTCGACCGGCTCACTCGACATGGCGTATGTGAACGACTGGCAGATACCCGCCGACCTGGGGTTCGACCGCCTCCACCACTCCGAGTTGGTGTTCTTGGTGGCGTCACATCATGAGTTGGCCGGCCGCGCTCGTGTCACCCCTGACGAGATCAGCGCGGCGGGACTCATCGCCGCGCCCATCGAGCGCGGTGAGGTGATCAGCTACCACGAGATGCTGCGCCGCGCGGGCATCAGCAACCCTCGAGTCATGATCGAGATCGACGGCATCCAGGCCAGGAAATTCGCCACCCAGGCCGGTCTGGGTGTCCTCGCCACATTCGTTCCCGACTACGTGGGCGACAACGCCATGGACCCCTTGCACACTCTCCCTCTCGATGGCGAGCCACCCCGGATCGAGTTCGGGATCGTCACCCGTCGGGGGCAACCGTGGACACCGCTGATGGAACACCTCGGCTCCTGGCTGCGGTCAGTGACCACGGCCGAGTGATCCCCACCGTCTCAGCCTTCTCCCGCGGCCCGGATCGCCTCCCAGACCCGATGAGGGCGCAGCGGCATCGCCAGGTCGGTGACCCCATAGGGCGCCAGGGCGTCGAGGACGGCATTGACGATGGCGGGAGGGGCGCCGATGCAGCCCGCCTCACCGGTTCCCTTGACGCCCAGAGGGTTGGAGGGGGCAGGGCTGAAGGTTCTGCCCAGATCGAAAGTCGGTGTGTCCAAGGCCGCCGGGATCAAGTAGTCCATGAAGCTGGTGGTCAACGGGTCGCCGCTGTCGCTGTACTCGATGCCCTCGAGCACCGCCTGGCCAAAGCCCTGGACCAGCGAGCCCACCACCTGGCCATCGACGATCATTGGGTTGAGCACCGTCCCACAGTCATCGACGGCGACATACTTCAAGAGGCGCACCTCGCCGGTCCCCATGACCACCTCGACCACAGCTATGTGGGTGCCATATGGGAAGGTCTGGGAGTCGGGGACGAAGGTCTCCGAGCTCTCCAACACCCGACCAGTCTCAGCCGCATGACGGGCGATCTCCGCGAACGAGAAACCCGATGACCGGTCACCCACCACGTGTACCTCGCCCCGGCCCAGGGTCAGGTCGTTCACATTGGCCTCCATCATGTCGGCCGCGGTCTCCTTCAACTGCCGGGCCACACGCTCTGCGCAACGGACTATCGCCGAACCCCCCAGCTGGGCCGACCTGCTCGCGTAAGTCCCCACTCCCTCGGCGACCAGGTCGGTGTCCCCGGTGGTCACCACGACCTCCTCGCGACCGACACCGAACACCGCAGAGGCCAGCTCGCTCCAGACTGTCTCGTGACCCTGGCCCGCCGAGGTCGACCCGGTCAGGACATTGACCCGACCGTCGTCGTCGATCTTCACATGGCCGAACTCACCGGTCCCGAGGGCCCCGCCCGCTCTCTCCACGAAAGCACCGACTCCGACCCCGATGGGGTCCGACCCCTGCTCACGACGTTGGGTCTGCTCCACCCGCACCGCCGCGACGTCGATCATCGCCACCGCCTTGTCCAGGGCCGCCCGGTAGTCACCGCTGTCGTAGATCGCCCCGGTGTGATTGGTGAAAGGGAGCTGTTGAGGAGTCACGAAATTCATCGACCGCACGGCTATCGGGTCGAGCCGGGCGGCCCGGGCGAACTCGTCCACGGCCCTCTCGATGGCGAATGCCGCCTCGGGCCGGCCTGCCCCCCGATAGGAGCCCACCGGGGCGAGATTGGTGACCACGGTGGTCGACTCCACGACGACTTCGTCGATGTCGTAGAGACCCTGCGCAACGAAGGTGGAGAGGGCCGGCAACAGCGAACCATTGTGGGGATAGGCCCCGACGTCGGCCAGTATCTCGATCCGGGCGCGTCGCATCTTTCCGTCCTCGTCGCCTTCCAGGGTGACCTGGTGGATCTGGGCCCGGCCGTGGGTGCCGCTGAGGAAGTGCTCTCGTCGACCCTCCACCCAATTGACCGGGCGACCCAGTTGCAGCGCAGCCGCGGCGACCGTCAGGTACTCGGGGAAGAGCATCCCCTTGAGCCCGAACGCCCCGCCCACATCGGGCACGACCACACGCACGAGCCCGGCGGGAATCCCGAGATGGTCGGCCAACTGCCGGCGGAGCCGATGCGGCGCCTGATGCCCACAGGCGACCACCACCCCACCTCGAGGGGTGGGCTCCGCCCTGATCGCCAGGCCCTCGATAGGGGCCGGGGCCAGTCTCTGGTTGTGCACCTTCACCGTGGCCGACACCGGGTACACCCGGTCGGAGGTCTCCGAACCGCTGACGGAGCGGGTCACCACGTTGCCCCCGTCGAACAGGGCCACCGCCCCCGCAGCCTGCTCCGGGTCGGTGATTGCATCGAGTGGATCGATCTCTGCCCAGATCAGCCCGGCCGCATCGACCGCCTCAACCATTGACTCGGCGATGACGACGGCGATCGGCTCCCCGACATACCTCACCCTTTCCGTGGCGAGGAGCGGGCGCTCGAATCTCCCCGGTCCCGCGTGCAACCCCCCGGAGATCGGGGCCAGGTCGAGATCCGATGCGGTCAGCACGCGGATCACCCCGGGCTGGCCCCCCGCCTCACCCAACTCGACTGCCGATAGGAGACCGTGAGCCACCGGGCTTCGATAGAAGCGAGCGTGGAGATCGCCGGGCTCGGCGAGATCGGAGACATAACGTCCCGCCCCGGTCATCAAACGGTTGTCCTCGAGCCGACGGTGCGCTGTCACGGGCGGTGACGATAACGGGCGTGCGATCAGAGGCCCGGGTAGCGTCATGCAAAAGCCCGAGGAGGCCCATTTGGATCTGAGTGGCAGCCAAATCATCGTCACCGGAGTGGCATCGGGGATCGGGATGGCCACCGCGGTCGATCTCAAAAGGCGAGGTGCAGCAGTGGTGGGCATCGATCTCGCACCCTCCGACCTGGCCGATGTCCATCACCAGGCCGACCTGTCCGACCCCGCCCAGATAGATGCGCTGGTCGACCGGATCGATCCGGGCTGCAATGGCCTGTGCAACGTCGCCGGAGTGCCCCCCTCCGCCCCGGCGGAGACAGTTCTCGCTCTCAACGCCAAAGGACTGCAGCACCTCACCCTCGGGCTGGTGCCAAGACTGGCCGACGGCGCTTCGATCGTCAACATCGCATCGTCCGCTGGCATGGGGTGGGCCAAGTCCGCCGACGCCTTGCGCCTCTTCGACTCGGTCCCGTTCGAGCAGGCCGCCCTCCGGGCCTTCGCCGCCGAGAACGAGCTGCTCGAAGCAGGGGCCAGTTACTTCTTCTCCAAGGAGTTCGTGATCACCTGGACGATGCGCAACCGGTGGACCTGGAGGGACCGCGGCATCAGGATGAACTGCGTCAGCCCCGGTCCGGTCGACACCCCTGCCCTTCGCCACTTCATCGAGACCCTGGGGCGGGCCAGGCGGGTCATGGACCTGATGGACCGACCCGGTCGCCCCGAGGAGATCGCCCCGGTCGTCGCCTTCCTCCTCTCCGAGGAGTCAGATTGGATCCGGGGGGCCAACATACCCGTCGACGGCGGGCTGACCAGCCATCTCGCCCTCGAGCAACTGGGGATGGGGGGTTGAGGACCCAGGTGGCCATCATCGGGGGCGGGCCCGCCGGGCTCCTTCTCTCTCATCTGCTGCACCAACGCGGGGTCGAGAGCGTGGTCGTCGAGAGACAGACCAGGGAGTACGTCCGTTCCCGCATCCGGGCCGGGGTTCTGGAGTGGGGCAGTGCCGGCATCCTCCGGGAGGCCGGGCTGGGCGAGCGCATGGACCGGGAAGGCAGGATTCACGCCGGCAGCATGGTGGCCTGGAAGGGGGAGCGGACCTTCTTCATCGACATCGAGAAACACTGTTCCCGGCCCTTCACCGCATACGGGCAGACCCAGCTCCAGGAAGACCTCGACGAGGCGTCCGACGCACGAGGCGGAGTGGTCATCGAGGGCGCGGAGAATGCCTTCCCCCACGATGTCCTCACCGACAAGCCGTGGCTCGCCTACGAGAAGAACGGGGTCGAGCAGCGTATCGACTGCGACTTCATCGCCGGGTGCGACGGGGGCCACGGTGTCTCCCGCGAGGCGATCCCCGGGGAGGTGCTCCTGGAGTACGAGCGGGTGTATCCGTTCGGGTGGCTGGGGATCCTCTCGGAGACACCCCCGATCGAGCACATCACCTACTGCAACAGCTCGAGAGGATTCGCCCTGGCCTCACAGCGGAACCCGATGCTCAGCAGGTACTACCTCCAGGTGCCGGAGACCGACTCCATCGAGGAGTGGCCCGACCACCGCTTCTGGGATGAGTTGCAAAAACGCTTCCCACCCGAGATCTCCGATGTCATCGTCACCGGGCCCTCGATCGAGAAATCGATTGCCCCGCTGCGCAGCTTTGTCGCCGAGCCGATGCGATACGGAAACCTCTTCCTCGCCGGCGACGCGGCCCACATCATGCCTCCCACCGGGGCGAAAGGCCTGAACTTGGCCATCAGCGACGCCTGGTACCTGTCCAATGCGCTCGCCGACCACTACACGACCGGCTCGACCGCCCGTCTCGACGAGTACTCGGAGATCGCTCTGCGCCGGGCGTGGAGCGCGGCCAGGTTCTCGTGGTGGCTGACCTCACTCCTCCACCGCTTTCCCGAAGAGGGTGAGTTCGGTCAACGGATCCAGGAGTCCGAGTTGGACTATCTGGCATCGTCACCGGCGTACCAGCAGTCGATCGCCGAGCAGTACGCAGGTCTGCCCCTGTAGGGATCAATGGGTCGAGGCGATGATCC
>Ga0256867_10000109_pt1 | contig 29545 bp, 17 predicted proteins | sample RVTome_15_FD_185939 | JGI IMG/M metagenome (GOLD analysis project Ga0256867, IMG submission 185939) | Soil microbial communities from uranium-contaminated site in the Upper Colorado River Basin, Wyoming, United States - RVT150D86 (HiSeq) ... | reverse complement strand
CAGGTTGACCCTCGAGTGGGGCATCTACCTCTACCCGCACAACCACTCACCGGCGTACAACTTCTTGCAGGACGGCCCGATCGTGGAGGTCACCGAAGACAGATTGACCGGTGCCCCGATCCCGCCGACTCTGGTCCGCGGCGAGTCCGGCACGCGGCTCATGCAGTACTTCCTCGACATCACCGCACCCGACCTGTGCAAGCTCGAGCTGGACATCTACTGGGCCCACGTCGCCCAGCATCAGCACAGGTGGCGCTACGACTGGGACGGCAACCGCGTCGAGGACATCTTCGATCCACTCGAGCAGGTGGCCAAGCAGACCATGCGGTACCCGCTGTTCCACGCGAAAGACGGCGAGTCGACCGGCCAGCCGCCCGGTGTGGGCAACGGGTACAACTTCGTGCCGTTCGGTACCGGCGACATCGACTTCCAGAACTTCTTCGCGAACATGGGCGCCAAGGGTTACCACAACCCCAACTACGAGCAGGACAACGCGCCCGGTGGCGGTTCGGACCCCGGCCGGTCGTTGCGACACTCGGTGATCAGCGCCTACAACATGAGCCGGTTGCGCGGGTAAGAGTTCACGACCCGAAATGACGGCAGGCTCGGCGCCCGTCGGGCGCCGAGCCCAGCCCAAGCCCATCGAGGGCTCGCGTCACCCGCTGCGGCCGCCGCCGACTGCCATCGTGCCGGCTGCAGCGAGCAAGGGCACCCATACCCACGTACCCACATCGCGCCGGAGTACGGAGATGAGAAACCCATGAAGAAACGTAGCAAGGTACCGCGGCGGCTCGCTGCCGCGGGTGCGCTGTTCGGGCTCGTCGCAGCCGGGTTGGCGGCGACCTCGCCAAGCGCGGCCGCACCCGCACCGAACGCGATCCAGTACCGCGTCCTGGTCTTTACCGAGGACGTCGATGCACCGCAGACGGTCGCCGGAGTCGCGGCCATCCGGGCGCTGGGCCGCGCACAGCAGTTCTCTGTGCAGGTGACCGAAGAGCCGGAGAAGTTCGAACCCCATCAGCTGGACAAGTTCAGGGCCGTGATCTTCCTGAACAGCGACGGCGCGGTGCTCAGCGACGCGCAGAAGGACGCCTTCGAGCAGTACTACGCCGCCGGGGGCGGATTCGTCGGCCTCGGTTCAGCTGTCGAGATGGAACCGGACTGGGAGTTCTACACCGAGATCATCGGTACCCGGGCCACGGGCAGGACGGACGTCCAGGCCGGGACGGTCAAGGTCGCCGACCGCGTTCACGACGCGTCCAAGGACCTGCCGGAGTACTGGACCCGGTCCGACGCCTGGTACAACTTCGAGGCCAACGTGCGCGGCGACAGCCACGTGCTCGCCACGGTGGTCGAGCGGGTGGACGACCTCGGCTCGTTCGAGCGTCAGCCGTGGGGTGGCCAGTTGACGGGCATCACCGGCGGCACGATGGGTCATGATCATCCAGTGGCCTGGTGTAAGGACTACCAGGGTGGGCGCTCGTTCTACAGCAGCATGGGCAACACCGCGGCCAGCTTCGCCGAGCCCGAGTTCCGGTCGCATCTGGGTGGTGCGATCGGTTGGGCGGCCGGCTTCGCGGATCCCGAGTACAGCGACTGCGGCGCGACGGTGCTGGCCAACTACCAGCAGACCAAGATCACCGCACAGCCCAACCTGAACGAGCCCATCGGCTTCGACGTGCTGCCCGATGACCGGGTCATCCAGACCGACCGCCGCGGCGGCGTGCGGCTCCACGATCCAGAGGCGAACGAGAGCACGCTGCTGGCCCAGATCCCGGTCTACATGGCCAGTGAGGACGGCCTGTACGGCCCGGGAATCGACAATGACTTCGAGACCAACAAGTGGGTCTACCTCTTCTACTCCCCGCCGACGGTGAAGGACGTCAAGCTGTCAACGGGCGAGATCGTCACGCAGACGACTCCGACGCAGAACGCGCCGACCACTGGCGCGGATCCGTCGGTGTGGGACCCGTGGGTGGGCTACTTCCAGCTGTCGCGGTTCAAGTTCGTCGATGCGACCGATAGCACTCCGGCCCACCTCGACCTCGAATCCGAGGAGGAGATCCTCCGGGTGCCGGTCAACCGGGGAGCGTGCTGCCACGTGGCCGGCGACATCGACTTCGACAAGGACAACAATCTGTGGTTGGTGACCGGTGACGACACGCCGGCCGGCGGCGGCAACTCCGGTGGCTTCGGGCCGTTCAACGATCAGCTGACCGCGACCGGCCTGTACAACTCGCCACATGTCGACGCCCGCCGCTCGTCGCAGAACACCAACGACCTGCGCGGCAAGATTCTGCGAATCACCGTCAAGGACGGCGGGATCGGCGCAGAGGAGGAGAACACGTTCGGCGGTGCCTACACCGTTCCCGAGGGCAACCTCTTCCCGATCGGCACCGAGAAGACGCGTCCGGAGGTCTACGCCATGGGATTCCGGAACCCGTTCCGGATTCAGGTCGACGACAACGACGTGGCGTTCATCACCGACTACTCGCCCGACTCGCAGACGCCGCAGAACTTCCGCGGTCCGGCGGGAACCGGCCGGGTGATGGTGGTCCGTGAGCCGTCGAACTACGGCTGGCCGCTGTGCTACAAGAAGGACCTGCCGTACTACCGGTGGAACTTCGTGACGTCACAGCCGCTCGACAGCCCAGCCCAGACGCACGACTGCAACAACCCCGATCGGGGTCCGCAGAACGACTCGCGCTGGAACCTCGAGGGTGGCCCGACGGTGGAACCCGGCCTCGAGTTCGGCCCGCCGATCACCGATCCGGAAATCTGGTACTCGTTCACGCCGGAGAACCGGGCGGTCAACCCGCTGGGCACGCCGTGCTTCGAGTACTACAACGGCTCGGGTACCACGAACTGTCCGCGGCTGTTCCCCGAACTCGGCACCGGCGGTGTCGGGCCGCACGGGGCGGCGATGTATCACTACGACGCAGACAATCCGGACGAGACGAAGTTGCCGCCGTACTACGACGGCTCGATCTTCTTCGGTGAGTTCACTCGTGACATGCTCCGCGAGATCAAGCTGGACTCGCAGGGTCGCGTCTTCAAGATCAACAACCTGCTCGACTGCGGTGGCGTGGGCACGCCTGCCGCCGCCCGGGCGGACTTCGAGTGCGACAACCCGATGGATCTGCAGTTCGACGAGGACGGCCACTTCTACCTGCTCACGTACGGTGACGGCTTCTTCAACATCAACGCCGACGCGGGCATGTACCGGTGGGACTACGTCAAGGGCCAGCGCGCGCCGATCATCGAGCTGGCCGCCGACCCGACGAGCGGGCAGGCGCCGCTGACCGTGCAGTTCTCCAGTGAGGGCACGAGAGACCCAGACCCGGGTGACTCGATCCGCTTCGAGTGGGACTTCGACGGCAACGGCACGGTCGACTCGGTCGACCCGAACCCGAGTCATACCTACACGGCTAACGGCGTGTACACGGCCCGGCTGACGGTCCACGACTCCAGCGGCAAGAGCTCGTCGGCGAACACCATCATTACGGTGGGCAACACGGCTCCGACGGTGACGGTCGACACACCGGTCGAGGGCGGCCTGTTCGCCTTCGGCGAGAACATTCCGTTCAGCGTGACGGTGACCGATCCGGAAGACGGTGTGATCGACTGCAACCGGGTCGAGGTGACCTTCGTCCTGGCGCACGACTCGCACGGGCACGCTGAGGACACGGTGAACGGTTGCTCCGGTGTGTTGCCGACCTATGCGGAGGATGCTTCGCATGGCGGCAACGTGTGGGGCGTGGTGAGTGCGTCCTACACCGACCTGGGCGGCGCCGGCGGCATACCGGCCTTGACGACGGTCGATCAGACCAACGTCCGGCAGAAGCGCCAGGAGGTCGAGTTCGCGCTCGAGCAGGCTGGTACCAACGTCCAGACAACGAGCGACCCCGACGGCGGCAGCCAGCATCGGGGCAGCCTGGGCAACGGAGACTGGATCGCGCTCAACGGCCCGTTCAACCTGCAGAACATCAACGGGTTGACGTTCCGGGTGGCGAGTTCGTCGACGCAGGTACCGGCAGGTAACCCGATGGCGGCCGTCGAGGTCAGGCTCGATGCAGTGGACGGTCCGCTGCTGGCCACCGCGACGCTGACGTCGACGGGTAACAACACGACCTGGCAGAGCCAGTCCGTACCGATCACCGATCCGGGCGGGTTGCACAAGGTCTACCTGGTCTTCAGGTCGATTCCTGGCGGCCAGGGTGGCGGCAACCTGTTCAACCTCAACTGGGTTCAATTCGACGGGCCTGGAGTAGGAACGCTCTAGCCCTTTCCGTTGATCATGGTTGGATAGCCCTTGCCAGCGCCACGGTAAGGGTTATCCGCCCATGATCAACGCCATCTGTGCGATCGCTGTAGTCGGCGACTTTGTCCTGTGAGTGTGGAAAGTTATGCGATTGTGAATCGAAACTTCGCCGTAATCTCTTGACGATGCGATGAACCCAGCCTTAGTTTGTGCGACCAACGGATTAATCATGTGACCTGCGCGACACGAGGGGAGGGTCTGCCCGGCATGGCGAATGTCGTCGACCAGGTTTCTCTGCGCCGCCACAACCTCGGCACCGTGCTGCGGCACCTCCGCGCGTCAGGTCCCCGGTCGCGAGCGCGCATAGCCACCGAGACCGGGCTCAACAAGGCCACGGTGTCCAGCCTGGTGGCCGAGCTCGAGGAGCGGGGCCTCGTCCGCGACGGCGACATCGAACGCGGCCAGGTCGGCCGCCCAGGGCAGACGGTGGAGGTCGACGGGCGCGTCTGCGGCCTCGGAGTCGAGCTGGGTATCGACCACATCTCGACCCACGTGCTGGATCTGCGCGGTGTCACGGTGGCCACTCGGCGGATCCCTGTCGGGGCGCAGGAGTTCGGGCCTGAGCAGACCCTGGGCCGAGTGGCCAAGCTGATCGACGAGATCACCGTCGAGACGGCCGGAACGGGCCACGACATCGTGGGCGTCGCCGTGGGTGTACCGGGTCTGGTCGAAACGGCTCACGGCGTCCTGCGGGTCGCGACCAACCTGGGATGGCGCGACATCAACGTCGTCGACAGGCTGATGTCGCTTCTGCGCGGTCCGTCCTACCCGATTCTGCTGGACAACGATGCGAACCTGGCCGCGATCGCGGAACACGCGATGGGTTCGGCGATCGGTGCCCGCGACATGGTCTATGTCACTGGTGAGATCGGCGTCGGTGGCGGCGTCATCATCGATGGGCAGGTGCTGCGCGGGGCGGAGGGATACGCCGGCGAGGTGGGCCACATGGTCGTGTCGGCGAACGGGCTCTTGTGCGGGTGCGGCCGCCGCGGATGCTGGGAGACCGTCGCCGGCCTGCCCGGTATGCTCCGCCAACTCGCCGCTCCGGACGACCCGATCGCCGATCCGGCGATGGATCTGGAGCAGCGGCTCGCCGAGATAACCCGCCGGGCCCAGATCGGGGATGCGCGGACGTTGCGCGGACTCGACACGGTGGGCACCGGGGTCGGGCTGGGGGTATCGATCCTGGCGAACGTGTTCAACCCGCAGGTGATCGTGCTCGGTGGGTTTTTCGCGGTGCTGGGGGAGTACCTCGTCCCGGCGATCGAGAACGAGCTGGCCAGCCGGATGGTCGCCCGATCGTTGAGCGGCTGCCGGGTAGAACGTTCGGCGTACCCGTTCGCCGCCGCCGCGCGCGGCGGTGCACACGTCGTGCTCGAAACGGTTCTGGCGGACCCGATGTCCGTACTGCGTACTGCGCATGCTGGAGGTGGGCGATGACGACCGCACTGCTGGAGATGACCGGCATCGTCAAGGAGTTCCCGGGTGTGCGGGCTCTCGACGGTGTCGACCTGGAGGTGCGAGCCGGCGAGGTGCACTGCCTGCTGGGCCAGAACGGCGCCGGTAAGTCCACGCTGATCAAGGTGCTGTCCGGTGCGCACCAGCCCGACGAGGGCGTGATCGTGTGGCAGGGCGAGCAGGTTCGGCTGGCCAATCCGCTGGCCGCCATGAAGCTCGGCATCGCGACCATCTACCAGGAGCTCGACCTGGTCGACGGCTTGTCCGTGGCCGAGAACATCTTCCTCGGTCATGAGCTGGCCTCGGCGGGGTTCTCACGCCAGGCCGATGCTCAGAAGGCGGCCGCGGAACTGCTCGCCCGGCTCGGGCACCCGGAGATCTCGCCTCGCCGGGAGGTCGGGCGGTTGTCCACGGCCGGCAAGCAGATCGTCAGCATGGCTCGCGCACTTTCCCACGACGTCAAGCTGATCATCATGGACGAGCCGTCGGCCGTGCTGGACCAGGAAGAGGTCGCCAGGTTGTTCACGGTCATCAAAGACCTCACCGCCGGCGGTGTCGCGGTCGTCTACATCTCGCACCGGCTGGAGGAGATCCGCCAGGTCGGCGACCGGGTAACCGTCCTGAAGGACGGCCGCACGGTTGCGACCGGGCTCTCCGCCCGTGAGACTCCGACGAGCGACTTGATCCGCCGGATGACCGGCCGGGACATCGAATATGTGTTTCCCGCGCGGTCGAAGGTGCCACAGGAGGCTCCGGTCGTGCTCGACGTCGCCGACCTCGCCGCGCCCGGCGCCTTCTCCGGTGTCAGTCTTTCGGTCCGGGCGGGAGAGATCGTCGGCCTGGCCGGGCTCGTCGGTGCGGGTCGCTCCGAAGTGCTCGAGACCATCTACGGAGCACGCAAGGCCAGCGCGGGATCGGTCACCGTCGACGGCCGCCGGTTGCGGCCGGGCTCGGTTCGGGCGGCTGTCGCGGCCGGTGTCGGGTTGTCGCCCGAGGAGCGCAAGAGCCAGGGCCTGCTGCTGGACGAGGCGGTCTACCGCAATGTCAGCCTGGCCACGATGACCCGCTTCGCCCGCGGTGGTTTCATGAACCACGCGAACGAGCGCCGGGCCGCCCAGAAACACACCAAGGCGCTCGACGTACGGCCGGCCGACATCTCGCGCGCGGCAAGGACCCTGTCCGGTGGAAACCAGCAGAAGGTCGTGCTGGCCAGGTGGCTGCTGCGGGAGTGCCGAGTCCTGTTGCTCGACGAACCGACCCGCGGCGTCGACGTGGGGGCACGCAGCGAGTTGTACGCACTGATCGGGCGGCTCGCCGATGAAGGCGTGGCGGTCGTGCTGGTCAGCAGCGAGGTTCCGGAAGTGCTGGGTCTGGCCCACCGGGTGCTGGTGCTCCGAGAGGGACGCGTAGTCCATACCGGTCCGGCCGAGGAGATAGACGAGCACCAGGTCCTCGACCTGGTGATGGAAGGGAGCGCAGCGTGAGCGAGCGTAGGACACCCCCACCCGCACCAGCTGCGGACGAACACCAGCGCGTCGAAGCGGCGGCAGCCGAAGCCGGCGTCGCGGCGCCCAAGTCGACGGTGGGCCGGTTCATGGCCAGTTCGGCCGGGCGGAACTCCGGGCTCGTCATCGCGCTACTGGTGCTGTGCGTGGTCGGGCTGTTGACCGCCGGCGACAGGTTCGCCAACGTCAACAACATCCTCACCATCCTGCGACTGGCCGCGGTCATCGGTGTCGTGAGCATCGGCATGACCTTCGTGATCATCGGTGGCGGCATCGACCTGTCGGTCGGTGCCATCGTCGCTCTCGCGTCGGTATGGGCGACAACCCTGGCCACCCAACAGCTGGCGGAGGACTACCACTGGATCTTCATGGTGTTGACCGCGCTCGTCGTGGGAACGGCCTGCGGGCTCATCAACGGATCGCTCATCGCCTACGGGCGAATGGCCCCGTTCATCATGACCCTGGCCATGCTCGCCGGTGCTCGCGGTCTGGCGGAGATCATCTCTGAGCGCCGGACGCAGATCATCGGAGTCCGCGACTTCGTCAACTTCATCAACGGCAGCCTCCTCGGGATCCCGGTGCTGGTCTGGATCTTCGCGGTCGTGGCGGCCATCGGGTGGGTGCTGCTGAACCGAACGACCTTCGGCCGGCGCACCATCGCGGTGGGTGGCAACATAAATGCCGCCCGGCTCGCGGGCATCGCGGTCAAGCGACACACCGTCCTGCTCTACACGCTGCTGGGGCTGCTCTGCGGCGTCGCCGCGGTGATGTTGATGGCTCGCACGACGACGGGCAGCTCGACACATGGGATGCTCTACGAGCTCGACGCGATCGCCGCGGTGGTCATCGGAGGAACGCTGCTCACCGGTGGCCGGGGCACGATCGTCGGCACCATCTTCGGCGTCCTGATCTTCACGACGCTGACCAACGTGTTCACCCTGAACAACCTCGACACCTCCACGCAGAATGTCGCCAAGGGCGTGATCATCGTCGCGGCCGTGCTGCTACAGCAGCGGGTGGCCGCCAGGAGCGACTCGAGTTGACCCCTCCCTACCTTTCTGCCCGGGCACTCGACCCGGGATCCATCACCCAAAGAAGGAGAAGTCATGTCCCTACATTCGAATCGGCCATTCCGCCGGCTCGTGACCTCGGCGGCGGCCATCGTCGCCGCTGGTGTTCTCGTTGTCGGCTGTACCAGCAACGACCCGGAAGAGACGTCCGACGCCGATGACGCCGGCGAAGAAGAAAGCACCGACAACGGTGATGCGGCCGCCAGCGGCAATGACGAACCAGGAGATACGGTCACGATCGGATTCTCCGGACCGCTCGCGGACCACGGCTGGCTCGCGGCGGTCAACAGCTCGGCGATCGAGGAAGCCGAGAGTTACGAGGACATCGACCTGCGGACCGCCGAGGCCACCAACGACGCGAGCCTGCAGATCAGCCAGATCGAGACGTTCATCAACGAGGGCGTCGACGCCATCGTGCTGCTGCCCACCGACGGCGCACAGCTCACCGAGATCGCCACGCGGGCCATGGAGGAGGGAATCATCGTCGTCAACGTCGACCGCGAGTTCTCCAGCCCGTTCGCCGCGCGGACCACGATCCTCGGCGACAACTACGGCATGGGCGTTTCGGCGGGAACCTACGCCTGCCAGCTCATCGAGGAGAACAACATCGCCGACCCGGTCATCGCCGAGATCGCCGGCATCGACTCGCTCCCGCTGACCCAGGATCGGTCGCAGGGCTTCGAGGACGCGCTCTCCGCGTGTGGCCAGACGGTCGACAACCGGGTCGCGGCCGAGTTCACGGTGGAGTCGGGTGAGGAGCAGGCGTCGAACCTGCTGCAAGCCGCACCGCAGATCGACGTCATCTGGAACCACGACGACGACCAGGGTGTCGGTGTCAAGCAGGCCTTCGAGAACGCGGGCCGGGACGAGTTCTTCTTCCTCGGCGGCGCCGGTTCCTGCAACGCGATGCAGTGGATCCAGGACGGTGAGATGGAGGCCACGGTCCTCTACCCGCCGACCCAGGCAGCAGATGGCATCCGGTTGGCGCGCCTACTGGCGCAGAACAAGGGCATGTCCGATCTGGTTCAGGTGTCGGTGCCACGGCGGATCGTTCTCGACGCTCCTGTCGTGACCGCGGACAACGTCGAGCAGTATCTGGATCTCTGCTTCGAGTCCTGACCTCCGAATGTTGGTCGCGGGAGGAGGCTCTCCGGGGAGGACGATTCGCCACCTCCCGTGACCAACGGGTTCTCGGACCATCCGACCTTCTGCAAGGACTTTTTCATGACTGATGAACGCAATTCCGCGGCCCGTGAGCTCGGTATCGGACTGATCGGTTACGCCTTTATGGGCAAAGCGCACTCGCATGCCTGGCGGACCGCTCCAAGCTTCTTCGAACTGCCTCTCGCCCCACGGCGGAGGGCACTGGCCGGACGTAATGGTGAAGCAGCTCGAGCGGTGGCGGAGAAGTTCGGATGGGAGCACGTCGAAACCGACTGGCGCGCCCTCATCGCCCGAGACGACGTCGACGTCGTCGATGTGTGCACGCCGGGCGACACGCACGCCGAGATCGCTGTCGCAGCACTCGAGGCGGGCAAGCACGTCCTGTGTGAAAAGCCGCTGGCGAACTCGGTGGCCGAAGCCGAAGCGATGGCCGAGGCCGCGAAGGCAGCGCGGGCTCGCGGCGTGCGTTCGATGGTCGGTTTCACCTACCGCCGGGTTCCCGCCATCAAGCTGGCCCGGAACCTGGTGGCGGACGGCAAACTCGGCGAGGTGAGGCACGTCCGGGCGCAGTATCTGCAGGACTGGCTGATCGATCCGCAGGCACCACTGTCGTGGCGGTTGGACAAGACCCGTGCCGGCTCTGGCGCCCTGGGCGATATCGGTGCGCACATCATCGATCTGACCCAGTACATCACCGGAGAGCGGATCGTCGGCGTGAGCGCGATCATGGAAACATTCGTCAAGGAGCGGCCGGTCGCTGCGTCGTTCGACGGGCTTGCCGGTACGGCAGGCGAGGGCACCGGCCCGGTGACGGTCGACGATGCCGCGATATTTCTCGGCCGGTTCAGCGGTGGTGCGCTGGCCACCTTCGAGGCCACCCGGTTCGCCACCGGCCGCAAGAACGCGATCCGGATCGAGATCAACGGCACGGACGGCAGCCTGGCATTCGACTTCGAAGACATGAACGTGTTGCACCTGCTGCAGAACTCGGACGGAGCGGAGGCCGCCGGGTTCAGGCGCATCCTGGTCACCGAGCCGGAGCACCCGTACATCGCGGCGTGGTGGCCGCCGGGGCATGTGCTCGGTTACGAGCACGGTTTCACCCACCAGGCCGTCGACCTCGTGACCGCAATCGCCGAAGGCCGTGACCCAGAACCGTCGTTCGCTGACGGGCTCAACGTGCAGCAGGTGCTGGCTGCCGTGGAGGAAAGCGCGGCCAAGGACAGCGTCTGGTCGGCAGTGCAGCAATGATCCAGCAGCACCGACCGAACTAGATCCACGAGGAGTGTGGGATGACTCGACCTATTACGTTGTTCACCGGGCAGTGGGCTGACCTGCCGTTCGAGGAGATGTGCCGGCTGGCCTCGGAGTGGGGATATGACGGTCTGGAGATCGCCTGCTGGGGTGATCATCTCGATGTGTGGCGCGCGGCGGAGGACGACGCCTATGTGCAGGCCAAGCTCGACACGCTGGAGAAGTACAACCTGAAGGTCTGGACGATCTCGAACCACCTCAAGGGCCAGGCGGTGTGCGACGATCCGATCGACGAGCGGCACCGCGGGATCCTCCCGGACCGGATCTGGGGCGACGGCGACCCAGAAGGGGTGCGGCAGCGCGCCGCGGAGGAGATGAAGACCACCGCGCGCGCGGCTCGCCGGTTGGGGGTCGATGTGGTGGTGGGGTTCACCGGGTCGTCGATCTGGAAGTACGTGGCGATGTTTCCGCCGGCCTCTGAGCAGATGATCGCGGCCGGTTACCGCGATTTCGCGGACCGGTGGAATCCGATCCTGGACGTGTTCGCCAGCGAAGGCGTGCGGTTCGCGCACGAGGTCCACCCGTCCGAGATCGCCTACGACTACTGGACCACGGTGGCCACGCTGGAGGCGATCGGGCACCGCCCGGAGTTCGGGCTGAACTGGGACCCCAGCCACATGGTGTGGCAGGACATCGACCCGGTCGGATTCCTGTGGGATTTCCGCGATCGGATCTACCACGTGGACTGCAAGGACACCAAGAAGGCGGTCGGCAACGGCCGAAACGGCCGGCTCGGCTCCCACCTGCCGTGGGCCGACCCCCGCCGCGGCTGGGACTTCGTCTCGACCGGACACGGCGACGTGCCCTGGGAGCAGTGCTTCCGCATGCTCAACACCATCGGCTACCAAGGACCCATCTCCGTGGAATGGGAGGACGCCGGCATGGACCGGCTGCGAGGTGCCCCCGAAGCCCTCGACTTCGTCCGCAACCTCGCCTTCGACGCCCCCGAGGCGGCCTTCGATGCCGCCTTCAGCGCCGATGGCTGAGTAGGCGGAATACGACCAGCGGTGTGGCGCTTCCGACCGGCCCGCGAGGGCGTCACACCGCTGACGCATGCCCGCTTTCAGCTCAACTCACGAAAGGTCCACGAATTCCGGCAAACTTTGCTTGACGAGCGGCGAAAGTGTGATTAGCGTCACGAAGCGTGAACGCAAGAGGCGTTCACACGATCGACACAGCAGGGGGTTCGGGCCGCCCGTCGTGGGCCCCTGCGGCGTCTCGTACCTACTCGCGAGGGAGTCAGACGTGCGCTACCTAGATCATTCTAGGAACCAGCAGGCCCGAGCAGAACTCACCCGGCGTGGTTTCCTGCGGGCCGCCACCGGCACGACCGTCGCGCTGACGGCCGCGACGCTCGGCGGCACCGCCCTAGCCACACCGGCGCAGGCCGAGAGTGTCGGGAGCAGGCTCATCCCGCCGGGCAAGATCGGCCTCCAGCAATGGAGCATTCGCGATGTGGTTTCGTCGCTGGGCTTCCGGCCGGTTTTTGAAGAGCTTTCCCGAATGGGCTACCGGCACTTCGAATTCTTCAACTACAACTCTCCCGCTGAACCCGGCCAGACTCTGGAGCAGCTACGCCAGCTTCTCGACGACAACGGGTTGACCGCGATCGGCGCGCACCGAAGCCTGGGTGCGTTCCGCGGCAACCTCGAGCAGGAGCTCGACCAGGCGCAGATCCTTGGCTTGCCGTTCATCGGGACGGCGAACGAGCCGGTCAGCCCGGCCAACAGAACCGTCGCCGGGTACAAGGCCGTGGCCGAGGAGTTCAACGCGTGGGGCGCGGCCGCGAAGGAACGCGGTATCCGGTGGTACCAGCACAACCACCAGAACGAGTTCCGGTTCGCCGCCGACGACCCGAGCGTCCGGCTCTACGACGTGCTGCTCGCCGAGACCGACCCCAGCCTTGTCTACCTCGAAATGGACATCTACTGGGCGTTCGTCGGCCAGCACATCGCACCTGGTTTCGAGCCGGCCGAGTACGTCAAGGCCAACCCCCAGCGGTACCCGCTGTTCCACGCCAAGGACGGTGAGCGCCGCCCGGACCTGGCCAACGGGTACGACTTCACCGAGTTCGGTGCCGGCGACATCGACTTCGCCGCGTTCTACCGCGAGATCGGCCCGAACAGCCGGCAGCACTTCTCCCTCTGGGAGCAGGACAACGCACCGAGCACCCCGGCCGAGCTCGGCGGCTCGCTGGGTGCCGCCGAACGCAGCTACGACGCGATGTACAACCTGCGCGGCTAGTTCTCGCCCACATGAGTGGGGCCGGAGCTGAACCTCCACGCTCGCCCCGGCCCCGGATCGCAGTTCACCCAAAGGAGACCTGCTCTATGCAACCTACCCGATCCCGCTTAGGCGCTGCGGCCGCGGCCGTGGCGCTGTGCGCCGCCGGCCTGGCCGGCGCACCGCAGGCCGTCGCCCACGACGACCACGAAGATTTCGACTGGAACGACTTCGACAAGGTCACACTTACCACCGAAGTGGGCGAGCCGATGTCGATGGCCGTCCTGCCTGACGGCAGGGTGCTGCACACCAACCGGCAGGGCCAGATACGCCTCTACGACCCGGCCACGGCCAGCACCAGAATCATCACGAACCTGCCCGTCTACCAGTTCTCCGAGGACGGGATGCAGGGCATCGCGCTGGATCCGAACTTCGAGGAGAACCAGTGGGTGTACATCTACTACTCCCCGGTCATCGAAGGATTCCCCGAAGGTCCCGCGCCTGAGCAAGTCGAACCCGGCGGCGATACCAGCGTCTTCGACGACTTCCTGGGTCACAACGTCCTGTCGAGGTTCAAGTTCGTCGACGACCCGACCAACCCGCGCGTCGATCTTTCGTCCGAGCAGGAGATCCTGCAAGTGCCGATCGCCCGCGGCTTGTGCTGCCACAACGGCGGAGACATCGACTTCGACTCGGAGGGCAACCTCTACCTGTCGACCGGCGACGATACGAACCCGTTCCAGTCCAACGGCTACGCGCCGATCGACGAGCGGCCGTACCGCAACCCGGGTTTCGACGCGCAAGGCACCTCCGCGAACACGGCAGACCTTCGGGGCAAGCTGCTGCGGATCAAGGTCAACGAGGACGGCAGCTACGACGTCCCGGACGGCAACCTGTTCAACAGTGGTGAGTGGGACCATCTGTTCCCAGGTGGGGTCTACGACCCGGAACTGGCTCGGCCCGAGATCTATGCGATGGGCTTCCGGAACCCGTTCCGGTTCACCGTCGACCCGGTCACCGACGCGGTCTACCTGGGCGACTACGGACCTGACGCCGGTCAGCCGAACCCGCTGCGCGGCCCGCGCGCGACGGTCGAGTGGAGTCTGATCACCGAGCCCGGAAACCACGGGTGGCCGTACTGCCACGGAAACAACTTCCCGTACATCGACTACGACTTCGAGACCGGCCAATCCTTCGAGCCGTTCGACTGCGACAACCCGGTCAACGAGTCGCCGAACAACACCGGGCTGACCCAACTGCCGCCCGCCACGCCGCCGACGGTCTGGTACCACAACAACATCATCACTCCCGAGTTCCCTGAGCTCGGCAGTGGCGGCGGCGGCCCGATGGGCGGTCCGGCGTACCAGTACGACCCAGAGGTGGCGGCCGAGTTCCCGACCGCGTTCCCTGAAGACTTCAGCGGCATCCCACTGATGTACGAGTGGACGCGAAACTACATCAAGCAGTTCCACCTCAACGAGGACCGCACCGACGTCGCGGCGATCGAGGAGATGCTGCCGCACGTGCCGTGGAACCGGCCGATGGACATGGAGTACGGACCGGACGGTTCGCTGTACGTGCTCGAGTACGGCGGCGGATTCTTCGTCGAGCACCCGCTCGCGCAGCTCTCCCGGGTCGACTACGTCGCCGACGGGCGGGCACCGGCTGCCCGCGCCAGTGCGGAACCACGCTCAGGGCAGGCGCCGCTTGAAGTCCAGTTCTCCAGCGAAGGGACGCATCACCCCGACGACGTCGAGATCGTCAGCCTGGAGTGGTCGTTTGGAGACGGCGCGACCTCGACGGACGCGAATCCGACGCACACGTACCAGGCCAATGGCGTATATGCGGCGACCCTGACCGCCACCGACGCTGACGGAAAGACCGGCAAGGCCGGCGTGACGATCGTCGTCGGCAACACCGCGCCGGTCGTCGATCTGCAGCGGCCGCCGGACGGGGCGTTCTTCGACTGGGGCGACGAGGCGCCGTTCCGGATTCGGGTGACCGACGTGGAGGACACCAGGGTTGACTGCGACCGGGTCACCCTCAACGCGGCACTCGGTCACGACGAGCACGCCCACCCGATGGACCAGGAGACCGGCTGCGACGGCACGTTCGTGACCCCGCCGACGGCAGGGCACAGCTCCGATCTCAACGTGACGTGGGTGCTCAGCGCGCAGTACGCCGACGAAGCTGCGCCCGGCCTGCCGTCGCTGTCCGGCACCGACCAGGTGAGGCTGCAGCCCAAGCGCAAGCAGGCGCAGTTCTTCAGTGCTGGTAGCGGAGTGGCCACGCAGGGCGCACAGGACCCCGAGGAAGGTGGCGGCCAACGGCTGACCAGCGTCAACCACGGCGACTGGACGGCCTATGCGCCGGTCAACTTCCTGAACGTCGAGGAACTCCGGTTCCGCGTACGGTCCGCCGGCGGTGGTGGAACCATCGAGGTCCGCAAGGACGGGCCGGACGGCGAACTGCTCGGCTCGGCCACCGTGCCCGACACCAGCGGTGCGTGGACGTACGTCAGTACACCGGTCGAGGATCCGGGTGACACGTTCACTCTCTACCTGGTGTTCTCCAACCCCGACGCCGATCCGGCCGCGGAGCTGTTCAACCTGAACTTCCTCGAAGCCGTCGGTGACGGAGTGGCCGGACCACCGCGGCCGCCGATATGTGAGGGGACCATCGCGTTCGACGGCGTGGACTCCGGGGTCGAGGACCGCGACGCGGGCAACGACTTCTGCGTCGGCTGGACGCTGGACGACCACCGCGACTGGGCGAGCCCCGGACAGTTCCTCAACCACGTCGACACCACCACCGATCAGCTGGTGGCCGACGGCGTGATCACGCCACAGGAGAAGGGTGCCCTGGTCCGGGCCGCGGCTCGATCCGGCATCGGTAGCAGGTAACTCTCGCCTCCCGATCTTGCGACAATCCACGACGCGTGACGCTGTGGATTGTCGCAAGATCATGAGGGGGCCAGCGGGTCCGAACCAGAACTCGCTGGGGGCCACTGTGCGCCGCGCGTAAGATCAATTCGTGCGCACCGAACCAGGTACCGGACGCAAGAGCGAAATTCTCGGGCCACGCTTGCACTCAGCGCGGTGGCCGGGCAGGGTCGGCCGACCCGGCACAGCGCGCCGTATTGTGACGTCATGACAACCCAGGATGGGCGGGTGACGATCGGCGCGATCGCCAAGGAGGCCGGCGTTTCGGTGCCCACCGTGTCGCGGGTGCTCAACGGGCGTTCCGATGTCGCTCCGCAGACCCGCGCCCGGGTCGAGGAACTGCTTCGCCGGCGGGGCTACCGCCGGCGCCCGTCCCGGTCGCGGACTCGGGCCCGCCTGATCGACCTGGTCTTCCCGGACCTGGACAGTCCGTGGGCGGTCGAAATCCTTCGCGGCGTCGAGGACGTGACGCACGCGGCCGGCGTCGGAACCGTCGTCTCGGCCACCCACCGCCGGGCCGAGCCGGCCCGCCAGTGGTTGCACAACCTGAGAGCCCGCGCATCGGACGGCGTCATCCTGGTCACCTCGACACTCGAGTCGCCGCTGCTCACCGAGTTGCAGCGGCACGACATTCCCCTGGTCGCCGTCGATCCGGTCGGTGGGCCGACCCTGGACGCCCCGACCATCGGCGCGACCAACTGGGCAGGCGGGCTCGCCGCGATGGAGCACGTGCTTGCCCTGGGGCACCGGCGGATCGCAATCATCGCCGGTCCGCCCGAGGTGCTGTGCAGCCGGGCCCGCCTGGACGGCTACCGCGCGGCTCTCGCGGCCGCAGGAGTGGATTCCCGCGAGGTACCTGTGAAAGAAGGCGACTTCTCCAACCAGTCCGGCTTCGACTGCGCCCGCGCGCTGCTGAGCATGGCGCCCGAGCCACCGACCGCCATCGTCGCGTCCAGTGACCAGATGGCTTTCGGGGCGTACGAGGCGTTACGCCAGCGGGGCCTGCGGATCCCGGATGACATCACCGTGGTCGGCTTCGATGACCTACCCGAGTCGCGCTGGTCGTCGCCGCCGTTGACAACGGTCCGCCAGCCCCTCGCGGAGATGGGCGCGCTGGCGGCCCGAACAGTGCTGCGACTTGCCGCGGGAGAGGACGTCGACAGCCCGCGCGTGGAACTGGCGACCTCGCTCATAGAGCGCGAGAGCAGCGCACCGCCGGCGCGGGCCTGACCCGCCGGTCACGACTTGCACACATCCTGTGCACCAGGTGACCCTTCCGGTCACATCCTCGTCACGGACTCTTGACCTGACTGCATCGCCTGATTAGTGTCCCGGGACACAGCGTCGAAACTTGCAGAAAGTATCGACGAAATGTTCCGAGAGGGGCTGGCAGCTCGATGGTGCGTCGCGGAGTCCTCACAGGGTTGGTTTTCAGTGTCGTCGCGGGTCTGGTGCTCGCGACCACTGCGGCGTCCGCCGAGTCGGCAAGTAGTGCCGCCACCGGCACCGCGGTCTTGAGTAGTGACTTCGAGGACGGCACTACCCAGGGTTGGTTCGGCCGGGGCTCGGCCCAGGTGGCGGTGAGCGGCGAGCAGGCGCACTCCGGGGAGGCGAGCCTGCTCACGACCCAGCGCGCCGACACCTGGCAAGGCCCCGGCCGTGACCTTCGCGAGGTGCTCCAGCCGGGCGTCACGTATGAGATCGAGGCCTATGTCCGGCTGGCCGGCGCGCCGTCGGCAGACCTGCACATGACCGTGCAGCGCACCCCCGCTGGGGGCAGCACCGCGTGGGAGCGGGTCGCGTCCGACGTCGCAGCCACCGATGACGGCTGGACCAGGGTGTCCGGCACATACACGTTCACCAGCGCGGACAACGACGAACTGCAGCTCTACGTGGAGAGCCCTGACGCCACGGTGTCGTTCTACCTGGACGACGTCAGCATCACCGCGCCGTCGGCGGGCGGCGAAGTTCTCATCGACGATGACTTCGAGGAAGGCCTCGGCGGTTGGGGTCCACGCGGCGATGGAACCAACCCGCAAGTGTCGCTGAGCACCGAGGGCGACCCGCGTGACACCCAGAGCGCGCTCGTCACCGGCCGCACCCAGGCCTGGCACGGCATCGGCCATGACGTCACCAGCTTGTTCGTGGCCGGATCGACGGTCCAGATCTCCGCCTGGGTCAAGCTCGCACCGACGGCCGACCCGAACGTCGCCGACATCCGGGTCAGCGTCCAGCGCGACGCGGGCGGGTCGTCCTCGTTCGACACCGTCGCCACCGTCACCGGAGTCACCCCCGTCACCTGGGTCGAGGTGGACGCCAGTTATACGCCCGGCACGTTCGAGTCGGCCCTGCTGTACTTCGAGACCGCGTCGGGCCTCGCCGACTTCATGGTCGACGACATCCTGGTGACAGGTTCCAGCGTCGCCATCGACCCCACCATCCCGTCGCTCAAGGACGTCGTCCCGGTGCCGTTCGGGGTGGCGATAGACGGCCGTGAGACGGTCGGGCCCAGCTCGGAGCTGGTCCGGAAGCACTTCGGCCAGATCACCCCCGAGAACCACATGAAGCCGGTGGAGATCCAGCCGTCCGAGGGCACCTTCACCTTCGGCCAGGCGGACGAGCTCATGCAGTTCGCCAAGGACAACGACCTGTCGGTCTACGGACACGTGCTGGTGTGGCACTCGCAGGTCGGCGACTGGATGTTCCAGGACGCCGGCGGCAACCCGCTCACCAACAGCCCCGAGCACCAGCAGCTGCTGCGGGACCGGATGCGCACCCACATCTTCACCTTCGCCGACCACTTCCGCACGTTCGGCGAGTACGGCGAGGACAACCCGCTGGTCGCGATCGACGTAGTCAATGAGGTGATCTCCGAGAGCGAGCCGGACGGCCTGCGGCGCAGCGAGTGGTACCGCGTCCTCGGCCCGGACTACATTCCGCTGGCGTTCGAATACGCCCGGCAGGCGTTCGGCCCGGACGTGAAGCTCTACATCAACGACTACAACACCGAGCTGCCGGCCAAGCGGCAGGTGTACTACGACCGGATCTCCGAGTGGCTCGACGACGGCGTGCCCATCGACGGCGTCGGCCACCAGCTGCACCTGAGCCTGCTCCAGCCGATCCCGCAGATCGCCGACTCGCTCGAGCTGTTCCGGACCCTGCCGGTAACGCAGGCCGTCACCGAGCTTGACGTCACGATCAACACCGCCGGCGAGACATGGACCACCGCGCCGATGGAGCGCCTGGTGGAACAGGGCTACTACTACCGCGACCTGTTCGAGGTGCTCGGCGAGCACACGGACGTCCTCGGGGCCATCACGGTGTGGGGCCCGACCGACCCGCGCTCGTGGCGGGCCGCGGGCTTCCCGCTGCTGTTCGACGGGAACCTGCAAGCCAAGCCCGCGTACTGGGGCATCGTCGATCCGTCCCAACTGCCGACGCTCACCCGGCAGGCCAACGTGCACGCCGGTGACGTGCCGCTGGACGACACGGCAACCGAAGCCGCGGAGTGGGAGTTGGTGCCGGACGTTCCGCTCGGTTCGGCCGGCAGCGGCTTCCAGCTGCGCTGGTCGGACGACCACCTGACCGCCTACGTCTCCGTCGTCGACCCCACGGACGACGGAGCGGGCGACGCCGTCGAGTTCTTCTGGCCCGACGGCACCTTGGCGGCGACGCGCGCCGGCGGCGGGCCGTCCGCGGTGGTGACCTCGAGGGCCGACGGGTACGAGGTCGTGGCGCACCTGGCGGCGGCCGGCCTGGCCGGCGGCGACACCCTGGGCTTCGACATTCGGGTGACCGACGGTTCCACCGGCTCGCAGACGTCCTGGAACGACCTGTCGCACGAACAGGAGGACGGCGAGCGGCTCGGCGTGCTGACGCTCATCGAGCCGGTCGGGTACGTCGAGGTGCCGCAGGCCTCCACGGCGCCGATGATCGACGGCAACATCGACGCGGCGTGGGACGTCGCACCGGTCGTCTCCACGGACGTGCAGGTCGAGGGGTCTCCCGGGGCGAGTGCCGACGTGCGGCTGCTGTGGTCCGGCGGCGCGCTGTACGCCCTGGCGGAGGTCACCGACCCGGCGCTGGACGCGGCGAACTCCAACGCCTGGGAGCAGGACTCGGTGGAGTTCTTCGTCGACCCGACGAACGCCAAGTCCGGTGCCTACAACCCGGTCGACGGGCAGTACCGGGTCAACTTCGAGAACGCCGTGTCGATCAGCGGTGAGCCGCCGGTGCAGGACCGGCTGACGTCCGCGACATCGATCACCGATACCGGTTATGTCGTCGAGGTCGCGGTCGAGCTTGGGTATGAGCCCGAGCCCGGCCAGCTCGTCGGCCTGGAGTTGCAGGTCAACGATGCCACGAACGGTGCCCGCAACTCGGTGCGCACCTGGTCTGACCCGACCGGCCGCTCCTACCAGAGCACGTCGCGCTGGGGAGTGGCCCGGCTGGTCGACGCCGCGGGTCCGCAGTGCGACATCACCGTCGACGGCGCCCACGACGGCCCGCTGGTGATCGACGAGGGCACGACGTGCCTGACCGCGGGCGCCCACGTGAGCGGGCCGGTCACGGTCGGCGAGAGCGCCGGGCTGGTGGCCGATGGCGCCACCATCATCGGGCCGGTCAGTTCGAGCGGTGCGGATACCGTCGTCATCAGCGACAGCACGCTCGCCGGGCCGGTCAGCATCACCGGTACGACGGGCCGGGTGTCGCTGGTGGGCAACCACATCACCGGGCCGGTGCGGCTGTCCGGCAACTCGACCGGAACCGATGCCATCGTGGTGTCCGGCAACACGATTGCCGGCGTCCTGGTGTGCAGCGCCAACGAGCCGGCGCCGGACAACGGCGGGAGTCCGAACACGATCTCCGGTATCGCGCTTGGCCAGTGTCGCGACCTTTGAGTGGTGGTGAGTGCGTGTGGGTCGCCCTGCTGTCGGCGCAACGCCAGGCCGCTTGTCGCCGATGTCGAGTCGCGGTTCGTCAGGCGGTAGTGCCGGCCGGTGCGCAGCAGCTGCCGCGCAGGACCAGACTTGTCGGCAGGCGCAGGTGCGGCTCACGCGGCACACCGCGGATCAGGTCGGTGACCAAGCCCAAGGCCTCGGCGCCCATCTGGTGGATCGGCTGCGCGACGGTGGTGAGCGGGGGATCGGTAAGGGCCGATTCCGGGACGTTGTCGAAGCCGATCACAGAGATGTCTTCGGGAACGCGCAGCCCGAGCTCGCGGGCCACCTCCATGGTGCGGATGGCGGACAGGTCGTTGGCGGCGAAGATCGCGGTCGGGCGATCGGGCATCGACAGCAGCTCGTGCGCCGGCCGGTCGGCGAGGTCGGGGCGGTAGCCGCCGACGCGCATGAGGGCGGGATCGACGCCGATGCCGGCGGCCTCAAGTGCCTCGCGATAGCCCTGCTCGCGCAGCCGCGCGGACTCGAGGTCGGGGCGGCCGCCGAGGAATCCGATGCGGCGATGACCGAGCGAGATCAGGTACTCGGTCGCAGCACGCGCGCCGGCGAGGCTGTCAGAGTCGACGGTCGGGGTGCCGGACGGGCCGGTGTGCGGGTCGACGGCGACCACGGGGATGGTGTCGTGGACCGTGATCACGGTGGGCGTCACGATCACGGCGCCGTCGATGAGGGTGCCGGCCAACCGGGTCAGGTAGCGCTGCTCCCAGCCGACGCGGTCGTGCCGGCCGAGACCACCGGAGTAGGCCATCAGCTCGTAGCCGGTTCCCTCGACCGCCTCCGAGATTCCCTTGAGAAGCTCGGTGGAGAACGGCTCGAACTCGGCGACGAGGATGCCGATGACGTTGGTGCGGCGGCTGCGAAGGCTGCGCGCCACGATCGAGGATTCGTAACCGAGTTGCTCGATGACGCCGAGAACCCGCAACTCGGTCTCCGGTGCGACACCGTACCTGCCGTTGATCACCTTCGACACGGTCGAGACCGAGACGCCTGCGGTTCTCGCAACGTCTCCAATGGTCACCCTTCCCGTGGGCTGCATGGTGATGACAGTAGCGTGCTGGACCGACGTTCCGGGCTCGATGTCCGTCAGGTTAGATAACGGTTTCGATACCGTTATCGATAACGATTGACGACCTACCGGAGGACTGCCACACTCGCCGCAATCCGTCAGGGACAACCGGAGGGATCCACATGACTCGCAGGACACGAAGGCCGGCCCTGGCAGTTGCCGCGGCCGTTGCGCTCGTCGTCACGGCTTGTGCCGGACAAGGCGACGACGACGCTACCGACGACACCGACGCCAACGCGACCGAGACGGCCGATGGCGGCGACGAGGCCGGCAGCGACGAGCCGGTAACCATCGAGTGGTGGCACAACTCGAACAACCCGCCCGGCAGGGACGTCTACGAACAAGCGGCCGAGGACTTCATGACGGCCAACCCCAACGTCACCATCGAGATCAGCGCCCAGGCTCACGAGGACATGGTCACCCGGCTCGAAGCGGCGATGCAGGCCGGTGACATGCCTGACATCTTCATGGAACGCGGCGGCGGCGAACTCCTGGCCAAGGTCGATGCCGGCCTGATCAAGGACATCACCGACGACGCGGCCGAGACGATCGGCAAGCTCGGCGGCTCGGTCGCCGGCTGGCAGGTGGACGATCGCACCTATGCACTGCCGTTCAGCCTCGGCGTGGTCGGTTTCTGGTACAACACCGACTTGTTCCAACAGGCGGGCATCAGCGAGCCGCCGGAGACCCTGGACGACTGGGTCGCCTCGGTCGGCGCGATCAAGGACGCGGGCATCGAGCCCGTCTCGGTCGGTGCGGGCGACGCCTGGCCGGCGGCGCACTACTGGTACTACGCCGCGCTGCGACAGTGCGCCCAGGACGTCTTGACCGAAGCGCTCGCGAGCCTGGACTTCTCCGATGAGTGCTTCGTGCGCGCGGGCGAGACGGTCCAGACCATTGTGGAGGCCGAGCCGTTCAACGCCGGATTCCTGACGACGGTGGCCCAGGAGGGCCCGACCTCAGCGTCCGGCCTGCTGGCGACCGGGAAGGTGGCCATGGAGATGCAGGGCCACTGGGAGCCCGGCGTCATGCAGGGCCTGACCGAGGACGGTACCGGGCTTGGCGAACAGACCGCCTGGTTCCCGTTCCCGTCGGTCCCGGACGCGGAGGGTGACCCGGCCGCGGTGCTCGGCGGCGGTGACGCCTGGGCAGCGTCCGCGGACGCGCCGGACGCGGCGGTCGACTTCATCGAGTACCTGCTCTCCGATGAGGTGCAGCAGACCTTCGCCGAGAACTCGATGGGTCTGCCGGTGAACCCGGCGGCGACGCAGTTCGTTGCCGATCCGGCGATGGCCGAACTCCTCGAGGTGCGCGACAGCGCGCCGTACGCGCAGCTCTACCTCGACACGTACCTCGGCCAGTCCATCGGTGGTGCGTTGAACGAGGCGGTCGTGGACATGTTCGCCGGCCAGGCGTCGCCGCAGGACATCGTCGACGCGCTGCAAGAAGCGGTCGCAGCCGAGCAGTGACCGACGCCATCACCGGGTCCGCTGGCGGGGCCTCCGAGGCCCCGCCAGCGGACCCGGGCTCGACGGACGTCGCGCGCCCGCAGGTTCGCCGTAGCCGCCGGCGCGACAACTGGCGCAAGCGCGCGGAGATCGTCTTCTTCGTCACGCCCGCCCTCGCACTGTTCGTGCTGTTCGTGATCGTGCCGGTGCTCACGGCAGTCCAGATGTCGGTGTACCGGTGGAAGGGCTTCGGGCCGCTCGAGGACTTCGTCGGGCTCGGCAACTATACGTCGGTTCTGACCGACGATGACTTCCACGAGGCTCTGGCCCACACCATGACGATCGTCGTGGGTTCGATCATTCTCCAGCTGCCGCTCGGGCTGGCGGTCGCCCTGCTCCTCAACCGGAGGATGAGGGGCCAGGGACTGCTGCGGATGATCGTCTTCGTGCCGTTCGTGCTGTCCGAGGTCATCGCGGGCGTCATCTGGTTCCAGTTGCTGCAGCCGCGCTACGGCGTCCTGGACACCTTGATGGGCAGCGTCGGCCTCCCGGTCCCCGAACAGGGATGGCTCGGCGACTCCGACTTCGCCCTGTGGACCGTGCTGATCGTGCTGACGTGGAAGTACCTCGGCCTCCCGATACTCCTGTTCCTCGCCGGCATGCAAAGCATCCCGGACGAGCTGTACGAGTCGGCGCAGCTGGACGGCGCTTCCTGGTGGCAGGCACAGCGGAACATCACATTCCCGCTGCTCGGCCCGACCATGCGGACCTGGGCGTTCCTGTCGATGATCGGATCACTCCAGCAATTCGACATGGTGTGGGTCCTTACCCACGGTGGCCCGGCCGGTGCGACGAGCACGATAGTGACGTTCCTGATCAACGAAGGAACCGAGCGGTACAACTTCGGCATCGCGGGCGCGGCTTCGGTGATCTTGTTCGTGATCGCGCTCACCATGGCGATCGCCTACCAGCGGCTCTTCCTGCGCCGGGATACCAGGGAGGCCGGACGATGACCGTTTCGACAGCGCCGGGCCCGCGCACCGGGGCAGTGGACTCGCGCAGGCAGCGCCGGGACATCTTCTCCGGTGGTACCCCACTCGTCTGGTTGCTTGCGCTCATCGTCGTCGCGGGCTCGATCGGGCCGGTGCTCATCGCCGTGCTCGGCGGCTTCCGCACGAATGCCCAACTCGCCGAGAATCCAGGCGGATTGCCCGACCCGTGGGTCCTTTTCAATTACCAGGAGGCCCTCACAAACCCGGCGTTCTGGCGCTTCACGCTGAACTCGCTTGCCATCGGCATCATCACGACCGTCGTCGTCGTGGTATTCGGCATGATGGCGGCCTACCCGCTGGCGCGGTACCGGTTCCGGGGACGGGAAGCGTTGTTCACAGTCTTCGTCGCCGGGCTGCTGTTCCCAGCGACTGTCGCGGCGATTCCGCTGTTCATCCTCGTCAGCCAGAACCTCGGGCTCAGCAACACTTGGTGGGGCATCGCGCTACCTCAAGCGGCATTCGCGCTGCCGTTGAGCGTCGTCATCCTGCGCCCCTTCGTGATCGCGTTGCCGGACGAGCTCGAGGAGGCGGCGATGATCGACGGCTCGTCGCGGATCGGCATCTTCTGGCGAATCATCGTGCCGCTGTCGCGCCCCGCGATGGTCACGGTCGGAGTGGTCACGTTCGTCCAGTCCTGGAACGCCTACCTGCTCCCGCTGTTGCTGCTGCAAGGCAGCAATCGCACCCTCCCGCTCGGGGTCGCGGACTACTCCACGGAATACTCGGCCGATATTGCCGGCGTCTATGCCTTCACCTCGCTGGCAATGATTCCAGCGCTGGTTCTGTTTCTGGTGATGCAGCGGCGCATCGTCAACGGCCTGCAAGGCGCGGTCAAGGGATGATTCCCGGACCCCGGACGAAGGAAATCCACTCAGTGACGAACCTCGACACCGACCTGCCCATGCCCCCGCGGGCGTCCCAGCGCGTGCACGACCTGCTGGCGCGGATGACGCTCGAGGAGAAGCTCGCTCAACTGGTGGGCTACTGGGTCGACCAGCGGCCCGCCGCCGGCGGTGACAACCGGCCGAACGCAGGAGACGTCGCGCCGATGCAGGCCGAGATGCTGGCCCTCGACGTCGCGCCGCTCCAGGGCGAGATGACCGCTACCATGCCGAGGTCCCTCGAGGAGGCGGGCCGCCTGGGCATCGGCCACCTGACCAGGGTCTATGGCACCAGCCCGGTCGACCCGGTCGAGCGCGCCGAGTGGCTGTGGCATCAGCAGCGCCGGCTGCGCTCCGAGACCCGGCTCGGCATTCCGGCGCTGGTCCACGAGGAGTGCCTGACCGGGTTGGCCGCATGGCAGGCCGCCACTTTCCCCACGCCGCTCGCCTGGGGCGCGTCGTTCGACCCGGACCTCGTGCACGAGATGGGCGCGATCATCGGCTCTTCCATGCGGGCACTCGGAATCCACCAGGGGCTCGCGCCGGTGCTCGACGTGATCCGGGATCCCCGCTGGGGCCGGGTCGACGAGTGCATCGCGGAGGACCCGTACGTCGTCGGAACGCTCGGCACGTCGTACGTGCGGGGGCTTCAGTCGGCGGGCGTGCACGCCACGCTCAAGCATTTCGTCGGCTACTCGGCGTCGCAGGCAGGGCGCAACCAGGCACCGGTGCACGCCGGGCCGCGCGAGGTCGCCGACGTGCTGCTGCCGCCGTTCGAGATGGCGCTGCTCGACGGGAACGCCCGCTCGGTAATGCATTCCTACACCGAGATCGACGGCGTCCCGGTCGCCGTCGACGCCGATCTGCTGACCGGCCTGCTTCGGGAGGATTGGGGCTTCACGGGGACGGTCGTTGCGGACTACTTCGCCGTGGCGTTCCTCGCCCTGCTGCACGGGGTGGCCGCCGACCGGGGCGATGCGGCTGCCCAGGCCCTTAACGCGGGCATCGACATCGAACTGCCGACCGGTGACGCCTATCTCGAGCCGCTTGCCGAGCGGGTGCGCTCCGGCGTAGTCGACGAGAAGCTCGTCGACCGAGCGGTGCTGCGCGCCTTGGCCCAGAAGGAAGAGCTCGGCCTGCTCGACGAGACGTTCGAAGGCGGTCCGCCGGCGACCGTCGAGCTGGACTCAGCGCTCCATCGGGAGATCGCGCGCAAGCTTGCGGACGAATCCGTCGTGCTGCTGTCTAACGACGGCGTCCTGCCCTTGGGCGGTCCCGGCCGCGCTGTGCCGCGTCGCGTGGCGGTCATCGGACCCAACGCGGCCAGGCCACATGCGCTGCTGGGCTGCTACTCGTTCGTCAATCATGTACTCGCGCTGTGGCCCGACCTCCCGCTCGGGATCGACATCCCGACCGTGGCGGAGGGGCTGCGCTTGGAGGCGTCCACTGGACCGCTCGCCGGCGCGGAGATCGTCGTGGCGAAGGGTTGCGACGTCGACGGCGACGACCGTTCCGGCTTCGCGGACGCGACCGCGGCGGCACTCGAGGCGGACGTGGCCGTGGTCGTGGTCGGCGACCAGGCCGGACTGTTCGGCCGGGGAACTGTGGGGGAGGGCAACGACGTCGACTCGCTCGAGCTGCCCGGCGTCCAGCGCGAGCTAGTCGAGGCGGTCCGTGCGACCGGCACGCCGACCGTGCTCGTTGTCATCGCCGGACGTCCGTACGCGATCGGCTGGGCGCTGGACGGTTCCGAGGCGGTGGGCGCGGTCGTCCAGGCCTTCTTCCCGGGCGAAGAGGGCGGCACCGCCATCGCGGGCGTGCTCTCCGGTCGCGTCAACCCGTCCGGACGGTTGCCAGTCACCCTGCCCCGGTCGGCCGGCGCCCAGCCGTACACGTACCTGCATCCGTGGCTCGGCGGTCCGACCGACGTCACGACTGCGGACACCAGCCCCGTCCGGGCGTTCGGGCACGGGCTGTCCTACACCACGTTCGCCCACGAGGACCTCGCCGTCGATCCGGAAGTGACCACCGGCGGCACGTTCGTCGCGTCGATCCGGGTGACGAATACCGGCGATCGTCCCGGCGACGACGTCGTGCAGCTGTACGCAAGAGACCTCGTCGCTTCGGTGACCCGCCCGACCGCCCAGCTGCTGGGCTATCGGCGCATTCACCTCGCGCCGGGCGGGTCCGCCGTCGTCCGCTTCGAGGTGCCGACCACACGGCTGGCCTTCACCGATCGCCGGATGGTCCGAATCGTCGAACCGGGTGACGTGGAGGTGTGGATCGGGCGATCAGCCGCCGACAACCGGACCCGCCCGGTGGCCGAGGGCATATCCCCGCTGGAATCGGACCCGACGAAGACGGCCGACGCCACCGACGGGCCGGCGCGCGCGACCATTCGTCTCACTGGGGAGCCGCACGTCGTCACACCCGGCGACGAGCGCTGGGTTCGGGCCGACCTCGTCCAGTCCTGAGATTCGGCGACGGAGCTCGACAGCCTCTTCCGCCCCCACGCGCGGGGGCCGCGCCGTTACACGTGCGCCAGCTCAGGCTCGTGAGTCGGTGGAAAGCGCTAACCTGCCTGATCAATTCACTCCTTCCTGATCGAATCGTCGGTGATCATGAATTTTCGGGGGTCCAGCCGGCGATTCGATCAGGAAGGAACGAATTCGCTCGGGTGATCAACTGGGCGGCATGCGCCGAATCGGGTCATCCATCATCTGACCGAACAGGTCAAGACCACACCTCGCGGCATCTCACGCCCGTCACACTGGTCACTCCAGTAGCAGTTTCATGATCCTTTGACAAAATTACTACCAGTAACCCCGCTAGTTCACGGCACACTGGATCTCGTACCGACTCGAGGTGGGTGGGCGGTGTCGCGAGGATCGTTACGAGAACTCGCAAGGACGGCGGCTGTGCCGGCGCAGCGGCAGCCTGAGGTGCCGGGCCGTTCCGATGCCGTGGTCGGCGTGCCGCCGGAAGACGAAGAACCCGACGTAGTCGAGCTGGAGCTCGTCGAGCCGATCGACCTGACGCGTTCGTGGGCGGTCGACGAACGTGCTCCTGACCTGGTACGGCAGTACTTGCGTGAGATCGGCAGAGTGCCGTTGCTCTCAGCGGTCGAAGAGGTCGAACTCGCGAGGGCTGTGGAGGCGGGGCTGTTCGCCGAGAACCGGCTAGCCAACCAGCCTGATCTGGAACCTGTCCAGCGGTCCGAGCTACGGCAGATCGTGCTGCTCGGCCGCGAGGCCAAGCGCAGGCTGATCGAGGCCAACCTGCGACTCGTGGTGTCCGTGGCCAAGCGGTATGTCGGCCGTGGCCTTCCGCTGCTGGATCTGATTCAGGAAGGCAACGTCGGGCTGATCCGGGCCGTCGAGAAGTTCGACTATGCCAAGGGCTACAAGTTCTCGACGTATGCCACCTGGTGGATCCGGCAGGCGATCTCCCGCGCACTCGCCGACCAGAGCCGTACGATCCGGATGCCTGTTCACGTTGTCGAAACGATGAACAAGCTGCTGCGTGCGCAGCGCCAGCTCTCCCAACGGCTGGGCCGAGAGCCTCGAATCCACGAACTCGCTCACGAGACCGGGTTGGAAGAGGCGCGTGTCATAGACCTGCTGACGTTGGCAACCGAGCCGCTGAGCCTGCACACCCCGGTAGGGGAGGCGGCCGACAACGAACTCGGCGATCTCATCGAGGACGGCGACTACGAAGCACCCGCCGAACTCGTCGCCCAGCTGATGCTCAAGGGGCACATCGATCGAATCCTGGCCTCGCTCGGTGAACGCGAACAGGCCGTTGTGCGCCTGCGTTACGGCCTGGACGACGGCGAGACGCGAACCCTCGAGGAGGTCGGCCGGCAGTTCGGCGTAACCCGCGAGCGGGTCCGCCAGATCGAGGCCAAGACCCTGGCCAAGCTGCGGCGAGGCCAGTTCGCCGCAGCCCTGCGCGACTACCTGCGTTAGCTGCCGGTCGATCACGTTCAGCAGGGCTGTGCGTGCCGTACCAGGCGCGTGCGGGTGGTACGGCACCGCCATGTCTGGTGGAGTTCCCACGCGAGACCGTAGGGTGGCAGGCGCTATGCCACAACTGTTTCGCCGTCCTGCACTTCCGGCTGGGCTGACGCTCGGGCCGGGC
>Ga0256867_10000107_pt1 | contig 29761 bp, 31 predicted proteins | sample RVTome_15_FD_185939 | JGI IMG/M metagenome (GOLD analysis project Ga0256867, IMG submission 185939) | Soil microbial communities from uranium-contaminated site in the Upper Colorado River Basin, Wyoming, United States - RVT150D86 (HiSeq) ... | reverse complement strand
AGCGCACGTGGCTCGGTGCCCTCGAGCCAAGCTGAGATTCTTGGCCGGGTGAGCCCACTACAATTATTCAACGCGCCCGTTAGCGCGAGCGGGCGGCCAAGATGGGGGCGCCCGGCGATCTACTAGGGGCCAGCTAGTTCGACGGAAGCTTGTGCGCGATGCCCGTGTGGCAGTCGATGCAGGTCTGGCCTTCCTTCATCGCGGTCTTGTGCATGGGCGCCGACCATTCCTTCTGCTTGGAAAAGTCCATTGACGCAAAACTGTGGCAGTTGCGGCATTCGTGCGAGTCGTTCGCCTTCATTTGCCGCCACACGGTTTCCGCCATCGCCTTGCGTCGCTTCTCGAACTTCTCCGGCGTGTCGATGGTGCCCAGCATCTTGTGGAAGAGTTCATTGGTTGCCCTGACCTTGCGCACGAGCTTCGGCACCCACTCCTTGGGGACGTGGCAATCGGCGCAGGTCGCGCGCACCCCGGTGCGATTCTGGAAGTGGATCGTCTTGGTGTATTCCTGGTAGACATTGTCCCTCATCTCGTGACACGAGATGCAGAATTGCATCGTGTTCGTGTACTCCATGAAAGTATTGAACCCGCCCCAGAAAATAATGCCGCCGAGGCCGCCCACGATGAGCAGCGCTCCAACCGAGTAACGGCTGCTCGGCGCCCGCAGTGACTTCCAAAGACGCTTGATCCACCCGTCATTCATGCGCGCCTCCCTTCAGCCTGTCCGGTCCGGTTGCTGCCTCCAACGATAGGAGGTCCCTCCGGAATTGGACATTATTCCGCGAGCATTTGTAAAGGTTTGGAGGGTCGCGCGCGCGATCGTCGCTAGCGCAGTTCCTTGTCGATCACGACGGCGATGCGATCGGCGCCGACATCAACTGGCGCAGTGAGACCCTGCAGGTCCCCGGGTTGAGGCGTTGCGTTGGCACTCTTTGAGACCCGGGCGCCGATCACCACCCGCGGAAAGCTCGAGAGCCTCATCGCGGGCGTCATCGCCATCGAGTCGTCGAGCGTGAATGCAATCGGAAGGTCTCGGGCCTGCCGGCGCAGGATGGCGAGCGGCATGCGCGGACCTTCCGCAGCGCGCGCGAAAACGAACACGGTGTCGGTGGGCGCGACCTTTGCCGCAAGCTCCGGGGCAAGACGCACAGTGCCGCTGACGCGGCTGCCAGCCGCGGCGGGAGCGGTTTGCGCCGCCGCCGTGGGGGGTGGAGCCGCAAGTGCGCCGCCGGCGAGTGCGCGTGCCTCCGCGACGTTGGCGCGCGCGGCCTGGGCGGTCTCGGAATCCGCCGGCACGACGGCCAGGATGCGCTCCCAGTACTCCGCCGCCTGTGCGTATTCCTTGCGGTTGAAAGCGATGGTGCCCGCCAGCGCCAGCGCCTTGGTATTGGCGGGATCGATTTCGAGGGCGCGCGCAATCCACTTTTCGGGCTCGCCCTCGAGCGTGCGCCCCTGCGCCATCGCGAGCGCATCCGCGTAGTCGGCATAGAGCTGCGCATCGTCGGTGACCCGGGCCGCCGCGTTCGCGTACGCGTCGGCAGCCTCCTTGAAGCGCCCGAGCGCCGCGTACGAGCGCGCCAGTATTTTCCAACCCTGCGGATCATCCGGGTTCGCGCGCATGCGGGCGGCGAGCCGCTCGACCATCGCCACGACCTGCTCCTCGGTCACGCCATGGGGCGTCCCCGGCGGGGCGGCCGCGGTCAGTATGGCCTGTGGATTGCCGACGGCGAGGTACACCACCAGCGCGCAGGCCGGCACGGCGATGGCAGCCACCACGGCGCTCCCCTCGGAGCGGGGCGCCTGCGCGGTCGGGTCCGGCTGGTCCACATCCTGCAGCAACCGCGCCTCGATCTCCGCACGCGCGCGGTCGTACTGTTCCTGGGCAAGGGTGCCCGCGCGCAGATCGGCCTCCAGCTCGCGCAGCTGGTCGCGATAGACGGCCACGTTGATCGCGTTGCGCGAGAGGCCTCTCCCCGTACCGCGCCTGAGAAGCGGCAGGACGACAAAGGCCAGCGCGCCGATGGCGAGCAGGCCCGAGATGGCGACAAATGCCGTCACGATCCGTCCCGCCCGCGCCCGGAGAGGAGGGTGCGCGCCCGCTCGCGCTCGGCTTCGGTGAGCTCGGTCGCGGGCGTTTCGCGCCGCCGCATCAGGCGGTAGAAGAGCGCCGCGAGCCCGGCGACGAGCAGGAGCAACGGCCCCAGCCACAAGAGCGCGGTCGTGAGCTTGAACGGCGGGCGGAAGAGCACGAAATCACCATAGCGCGCGACCATGAAATCGACGATCTCGTCCTCGCTCATGCCGGCGCGCATCTTCTCGCGCACCTGGTTCCTGAGATCGACTGCGAGCGGCGCGTTGGAATCGGCGAGCGACTGATTCTGGCAGACGAGGCAACGCAGCTCGGCGGAGAGCGCCATCACGCGGCGCTCGAGCGCGGGGTCCTCGGCCGCCGGCGCCGCTTCTCCGCTCCACGCAGCTCCAGCCAGCGCCGTCAGAACAAAGAATACAACGACTTTCGCAATCATATTGAAGCGTGAGTAGTGAGTGGACGCGACCTTGCGTGCTGAAGCAACGATTCTGTCCACTCGCAAGAACCGATCCCAAAAACACTCCCTCTCCCCGCTCCAGCGGGAAGAGGGCGGGGGTGAGGCGCCAGGCCTCCGGACGATTCACAGGAAAAACGATGCCGCTCGTTTTCCCCCTCACCCTCGCCCTCTCCCCCACAGGGGGAGAGGGGATCCTTGAGATGACTCTTACTCACCAATCACCATTCACGCAGTTCGAGACCATCAGCCCCGACGGAGCTCTTCAAGCAGCGGCAGCACCTTGTTCATGAGGATGTCCGGCCGCAGGGGACCGATGCGCTTGTAGCGAATGACCCCCTTCTTGTCGATCACATAGGTCTCCGGAACCCCGTACACGCCGTAGTCGATGGCGATGGTGCCCCCGATGTCCGAGGCCGAGAGCTGGAAAGGGTCGCCGTGGCGTTTGAGCCACGCGATCGCGTCCTCGCGGCGGTCCTTGTAATTCAACCCGATGAGGGGCACCTTTCCGGTCCGCGCGAGATCGGTAACCAACGGGTGCTCCTCGAGGCACGGCGGGCACCACGAGGCCCACACGTTGAGGATCCAGACTTTGCCGGACATCTCGGCGGGGGAGAACGTCCTCTCGGGAGCATGCAGCTGCGGCAGCACGAACTGCGGCGCCGGCTTGCCGATCAAGGGCGATGGCACCTCGCGCGGGTTGAGCGTGAGGCCTACGCCGAGCAGCGCGATCAGCGCGACAAACACCGCTATGAGGGCATAGCGCATCATCGCTGCAGATTCCGTGAAACGTGAAACGTGAAACGTGAATCGAGACGGGAAGAGAGTCTGGCGCAGTAATCGGCGTTCATCCCGTTCCAATGCCCGTCATCCATCCGTGTCGCGGAACAGCAAAATGACGAGGCGTGAGGGGAGATCATTGGAACGGGATTCATCGGCGGCTAAAGTTGTTCTACACGCGGTCCTACCGCGCCGCTGCCGCCGCGTACGCTTCTTCGCGTGCGCGCGAGGACGCGACGCGGTAGCGCCGGTCGCTGGCAGCGAGCAGGCCCCCCAGCGCCATCAGCAGGCAGCCGCCCCAGATCCAGTCGACGAACGGCTTCACCTGCACGCGCACGATCCAGCTCGTCGGCCCGACCGAGTCGCCGAGCGAGACGTAGAGATCGCGCGTAAACCCGGGATCGATCGCCGCTTCGGTCATGGGCTGATTCTGCACCCGGTAGGTGCGCTTCTCGGGATGCATCCGCGTGACCGTCCTGCCACCGCGGCTCACGTGGATGTCGGCGCGGGCAGCGACGTAGTTGGGCCCGTTGACATCGCGCACGCCGTCGAAACGGAAAACGTAGCCCGCCAGTTCCACTGTATCGCCCGGGGACATGCGCACGTCGCGCTCGCTCTCGTAGCCCTTGACGAGCGTCACGCCGACGACGAAGACCGCCACCCCGAGGTGGGCAAGCAGCATCCCGTAATAGGCGCGCGGGGTCGTGGCAAGGCGCGCCCGGATGCCGGCGCCGCCTGCCGCGTTCCTCAGCCGCTCGCGCAACTGGATGACGCTGCTCGCGGCGATCCAGAGCGCGAGCAGCAGCCCGAGCGAAACCAGCACGCTCCATCGCCCCAGCAGGAACGGGATCACGAGTGCTGCGGTTAGGCTCACGCCGAAGGCCCAGCGCAATCGCACGGCGAGCTCCGGCAGGCTTGCCTTTTTCCAGCGCGCCAGCGGCCCCACCCCCATCAGAAAAACCGCCGGCGCCATGACCGCGGCAAAGACCGAGTCGAAATAGGGCGGACCCACGGAGATCTTGCCCAGCCCGAGCGCGTCGAGGGCGAGCGGATAGAGCGTGCCGAGCAACACGGAGCCGGTGGCCGCGGCGAAGAGAACGTTGTTGGAGAGCAGGAACGATTCGCGCGAGACCGGCTCGAAGCTTCCGCCCAGGCCGATCCGCGCGGTGCGGGAGGCGAAAAGCAGGAGCGATCCTCCGATCACAACCGCGAGAAAGACCAGGATGAAGACCCCGCGCGCGGGATCGGTGGCGAACGCATGCACCGAGGTGAGGACGCCGGAGCGCACGAGGAAGGTGCCGAGAAGGGAGAGCGCAAAGGCGAAGATCGCCAGCAGCACCGTCCAGCTTCGGAAGCTGCCGCGTTTCTCGGTCACCGCCAGCGAATGGATGAGCGCGGTACCCATCAGCCACGGCATGAACGACGCGTTCTCGACCGGGTCCCAGAACCACCAGCCGCCCCAGCCGAGCTCGTAGTAGGCCCACCAGCTTCCCAGCGCGATGCCGACGGTGAGGAAGGCCCAGGCGACCGTCGTCCACGGCCGCGACCACCGTGCCCAGGCCGCGTCGAGCCGGCCCGCCAGCAGCGCGGCGATGGCGAAAGCGAAGGCGACGGAGAACCCGACGTAGCCCATGTAGAGCATCGGCGGATGCATGACCATCCCAGGATCTTGCAGCAGCGGATTGAGGTCGCGGCCGTCCGCGGGAGCGGGAAAGAGCCGCGTGAACGGGTTCGATGTGAAAAGCGTGAACGCCAGGAACCCGATGCTCACCAGCCCCATGACGCCCAGCACCCGGGCAACCATGTCATCGGGCAGATGACGGCTGAAAACCGTAACCGCGGTCATCCAGACGCCGAGCATGAGCGCCCAGAGCAGAAGCGAGCCTTCGTGCCCGCCCCACACGCCGGCGATGCGGTACTGCAGGGGCAGCGCCGAATTCGAATGCGACGCCACATACTCGACGGAGAAATCGTTGATGACGAAAGAATAGGTGAGGCAGGCGAAGGCGATCGCGATGAAGACGAACTGCCCCTGAGCTGCCGGCCGCGCAGCCGCCATCCAGATCCGGTCGCCGCGCGCCGCGCCGCCGATGCCCAGGACCGACTGCGCGAGCGCGAGACAGAGCGCGAGGGCGAGCGCGAACTGTCCGACCTCGGGAATCACCGGCTTTCCCCCGGCACGATCAGCGTCTTCTGCGCGGCCTCCACGCCTTTGGCGTGGGCGCGCTTCAGCGCTTCCGCCGCTTCCGGCGGCATGTAGTTCTCGTCGTGCTTGGCGAGCACTTCGCTCGCCTGAAAGATTCCATCGGCGCCGAGACGGCCCTGCGTCACGACGCCCTTGCCCTCGCGAAAGAGATCGGGAAGGATGCCCTTGAAGATGACGGGAATGCTCCTGGCGGTGTCGGTCACGACGAACTGTACCGTCACGCCGTCGGCCTGGCGGCGTACGCTGCCGGGCTCGACCAGTCCGCCGATACGGAAAGTGCGGCCCTGAGGCGCTTCGTTGTCGGCCACCTGCGTGGGCGTGAAGAAGAACACCAGGTTCTTCTGGAAAGCGCCGATCACCAGGGCGGCGGCAACCGCCAGGGCAGCCACGCCCCCCACGATCATGGCGACACGTTTATGCCTTGGTTTCATGGAATTAGACCAGTCGAACGGCCCAGGCGCCCGAGTATGCCGGCGCGGCGCCGCGCGAGCAACACGAGCTCGACAACGATCAGACCGGCGGTGACCGCGTACGATCCCCAGACATAGAGCGCATAGCTGCCCATCGCGAAGAATTCGCTCCAGCTCGCCCAGCTCACGCGCCGCTCCGGATGAGTTGCGCGACCCACTCGCTTCCCCGCTCGCGCTCGAGAATGATGCAGCGCACGCGCATCATCGCGGCCGCAATGCTGTAGAACCAGAATCCGAACGCCATGATGATCATCCCGGCAAACATCGTGGCCGCCATCGTCGGCGCGCTGGTGAGGCTGACGGAAGCGCCCTGGTGCAGCGTGTTCCACCACTGAACCGAGAAGTAGATGATGGGGATATTGACGACCCCGACGAGTGCCAGCACCGCACCGGCCCGATCCGCGCGCCGTGGATCGTCGATGGCGGCCTGCAGCGCCAGAAAGCCGAAGTAAAGAAACAGGAGGATCAGCTCGGATGTCAGGCGGGCGTCCCACACCCACCAGGTCCCCCAGGTCGGCTTGCCCCAGAGCGAGCCGGTCCAGAGCGCGATGAACGTAAAAAGCGCCCCGGTCGGCGCGAGCGCGCTCGCCATCATGCCTGAGAGGCGCGTGTTGAACGCAAGTCCGACACCCGCCCAGAAGGCCATTACGAGATAAATGAACATCGACATCCACGCGGCTGGCACGTGGATGAAGATGATGCGGTAGGCCTCGCCCTGCTGATGATCCGTCGGCGCCACGAAAAAACCGATGTAGAGGCCGACCGCACAGAAGAGGGCGGCCAGAATGCCGAACCCGGCCGCAAGCGAGCGCGCCACCGGGTAGAACGTCTGCGGCGCGGCGTACTTGAACCAGTTGATCCGACCGCTCATGGCAATCCATCGTCTCTATTCATGCGCAATTCGCAGCGCAACCGCCGCCACCCACGGAGCGAAAGCGCCGGCCATCACCAGAAAGGCTCCCAGCAGCAGAAGATGCGCGCCCGCCCCCAATCCGGCCGCGGCCGCATCGAGGGCTCCCGCCCCGACCACCAGCACGGGAATGTAGAGCGGCAGGACCAGCAGAGCCAGCAGAGCGCCGCCACCGCGCAGCCCCAGGGTAAGCGCCGCGCCGATCGCCCCGATGAGGCTCAGCGCTGGCGTTCCGAGCAGCAAGGATAGCATCAAGTCTCCCAGAAATTGTTGAGGCAAATCAAATTGTAATGCGAGGACGGGGGCGAGGAGGACGAGCGGGAGCCCTGTCACCACCCAGTGAGCCAGTACCTTGGCCGCCACGATCGCGCCGAGCGGCGTCGCCCCCAACAGCATCTGCTCGAGCGTTCCGTCGGCGTGATCGAGCGCAAAGACCCGGCCCAGCGCGAGCATGGAGGCGAGAAGCGCCGCGACCCATATCACGCCCGGCGCAATGGTGCGCAGCATCGCCGGCTCCGGCCCGACCCCGAGCGGGAACAGGCTCACCACGATCACGAAGAACAGCAGGATCGTGAGCACATCTGAGCGCCGCCGCATCGCCAGCAGCAAATCGCGATAGACGACCCAGCGCAGGGTCTCGAGCATCACCTCAACCCGGCGCCAAGGTCGATGCGCAGCGCGACGGCGGCGGCGATGTCGAGCTCGACGTGAGTGGTGTAGGCTACGGCCGCGCCGCGCGCGACGCGTTCGGCGATCAGCTCGCGCACGATGGCGACGGCGCCCGCGTCGAGCGCGGTAAAGGGCTCGTCCAGGATCCAGAGCGGCGCCTGCGGACTCAAGGCAAGCCGCGCGAGTGCAACGCGCCGGCGCTGTCCCTGCGAGAGCACGCGCGCAGGCTCACGCTCGCTCGCGGCGACGCCGAGCCGTTCGAGCGCGGCTCGCAGCTGCCGCGCGGTCCCTCCTTGTCCGTGGAGCGCACAGGAAATCGCCAGGTTCTCCGCGGCCGTCAGATCGTCCTTGATTGCATTGGCATGACCGACGTAAACCAGCTGGCTCCAGAACGCCTCGCGCAGCCGCCGGATGTCTTCCCCCTGCCATCGAACCGATCCCTCAACCGGTGCGAGCAGCCCGCAGAGCATCCGCAAGAGGCTCGTCTTGCCGCTGCCGTTTGCTCCCGCGATGCGCAGCAGCTCGCCGCCGCGAAGCGTGAGATCCAGTCCGCTGAAAAGCGTGCGCTCGCCCCGCACGCACCGAAGGCCGGCTGCATCGAGCATCAATCCGTTATTCTATACCTCTGCGATGCGGCCCTTTACCACGTGCGTGTTGAGGTTCCTTGCCGATGGCGAGTTTCATTCCGGCGAGAATCTCTCGCACGCGCTCGGCGTCTCGCGTGGCAGCGTCTGGCACGCGATTCGCGAGCTCGAGACACTGGGCCTGGACATATACAAGGTCCGCGGACGCGGCTATCGGGTCTCGAGGCCCGTATCCTTGCTTGACGAGTCGCAGATCCGAACTCATCTTGGAGCGCTTGCTTCGTGCTTCTCGCTCGAGGTCTGCGCGAGCGTTGATTCGACCAGCACACGGTTGCTCGAGCGCGCCGCGCGCGGCGCGGCGAGTGGAGCGATGGTGGCGGCCGAGTGGCAGAGCGGCGGGCGCGGCCGTTTCGCGCGGGCCTGGCATGCCGCCGTAGGCGGCGGCCTCACCTTCTCGCTGCTGTGGCGATTCGCGCGCGGCGCCGGCGCGCTCTCGGGCCTGAGCCTTGCCACCGGGGTCGCAGTCGCGCGCGGCCTGGAAGCGATCGGTGCCGGCGCAATCGCGTTGAAATGGCCGAACGATCTGTTGTGGAGCGGGCACAAGCTGGCCGGCATTCTGATCGAGCTTCAGGGCGATGCGCTGGGGCCCACTGCGGCCGTGATCGGTGTCGGCGTCAACGTGTACCTGTCGGAGGCGGACCGCGGCAGGATCGGCCAGCCCGCAGCGGATCTCGAGACCGCCTGCGGAGCAGCACCGGACCGCAATCTGGCGCTCGCGCGTCTGCTGGCCGAACTGCACCGCGTGCTTGAGGTGTTCGGCAAGGATGGTTTCGGGCCGCTGCGAGGCGAGTGGGAGCGGCGCCATGCGCACCGGGACGAGCTCGTAACCCTGCTTGTTCCCGGAGGCGTGAGGGCGACCGGCCGGGCACGTGGGGTTGGCGAGGACGGCGCGCTCCTGCTGGACACAGGCGCGGGAATCGAGCGCCACCACAGTGGCGAGCTGACCTTGCGCCGCGCAAGACCGGCGACATGAGAATCCTGGCGGTCGATGCCGGCAACAGCCGCATCAAGTGGGGCCTTCACGACGGGGGCGGCTGGATCACCCAGTCATGGGTCGCGACAAGCAATGCGCGCCGGATTGCCGAGGACTGGAGAGGAATGGCGCTGCCCGATGCGGCCATTGCATCAAATGTGGCGGGCGAGGCCGTCGGCCATGCGCTCCAGCGTGCGGCTCGCCCGCTCGGCGTCACGCTCGAGTTCATCGCCAGCCAGGCGCATCAATGCGGTGTGCGCAGCAGCTACGATCAACCGGGGCAGCTTGGCCCCGACCGCTGGGCAGCCCTGATCGGAGCATGGCATTCGTGCGGCGGACCGAGCGTCGTCGTCAACGCCGGCACGACGATGACGGTGGACGCGTTGAGCGGAGACGGGGTCTTTCTCGGCGGCGTGATCGTCGCCGGAGTCGACCTCATGCGGGATGCCCTTGCGCGATCGACGGCGGGGCTAGGCCTGGTGGACGGATCCTATACGTACTTTCCGGTCACAACGGCCGACGCCATCATGAGCGGCGCGATCAACGCGCTCGCGGGAGCGGTCGAGCGCATGCAGCGCTTCATGCGCGAGGCGGGCGAAGCCGCCCCGCGCGTGGTGCTATCCGGCGGCGCTGCGCCCATCCTGGAGCGCGCGCTTAACGGCGCGGTGGAGGTCGTGGATAATCTCGTGCTGGAAGGGCTGCTTCGCATTGCTCTTGATCAAAGGCGTAAGTAGTGAGTGGTGAGTGGACCGGAACGATCCGTCGCCGTTCGGTGTCGAACGACGGGTTGAGGCGATGGCGTCGACCGGTGCCTTCAGCCGTCCGTCCAATCACCACTCTCCGGGTGAAATGAGAGCGCTGTTCCTGCTGCTGATCCTGGCCAACCTGCTGTTCTTCGCATACGTACAGGTGGCCGGTGAAGAAGCCAGCATCGCGACCCGCATCGCCGCGCTGCAGATCAACCCGGAGCGGATTCGCATTCTCGGGCGGGGCGACGCGCCGGCCGCGGAGGCGGCGACGAAGACGGGCCCGAGCATCCCACCGGTGCTGGCGCCCAAGGCGCCGGCTGCCTGCCTGGAGTGGAGCAACCTCGGCGGGCCCGATGTGGCCCAGGCCGAGAACGCCCTGGCCGCACTTGGCATCGACCCGGGGCGCATCGAGCGCGTCATTGCGGATGCCGACGGTTTCTGGGTTCACATGTTGCCCTTGCCCGGCAAGGCCGACGTCGAGCGCAAGATCGGCGAGTTGAAGGCGCTCGGCGTCCGGGAGTTTTTCGTGGTGCAGGAGCCGGGCACGTGGCAAAACGCGATCTCGCTCGGGATTTTCCGCAGCGACGAGGCTGCAAACGTTTTCCTCGCCTCCCTGCGGCAGCGCGGCGTGCGCTCAGCGATCGTGACGAGGCGGGAGAAACTGCTGAAACAGGTCGTGTTCTATATCCGCGAGCCGGACGAGCCGCTGGTGGCAAAGCTCGCCGAGATCCAGCGAAACTATCCGGGAACGTCGATGAGGGCGGCGCCGTGCCCGCCGGGGCGGCCTGCGCCGAACGGCTAGCGGCGTATTCGTTCGAGCATGGCCGTCGTGGAGAGCTCATGCTCGAACGGAATCACCCGCACGCTCCCGCCCCAGCCCTTCACTTCCGGCGCCCCCACGATCGTCTCGGGAGTCCAATCGCCGCCTTTCACCAGGATATCGGGTCTTGCCGCCCGAATGAGGGCGAGGGGCGTGTCCTCGTCGAACCAGGTGACGAGATCGACGGCTTCCAGCGCGGCGACCACCGCGATGCGGTTCTCCAGGGCGTTCACGGGGCGGTCGGCGCCCTTGCCCAGGCGGCGAGCCGATGAGTCGGTATTCACCGCGACGAGGAGACTTGCCCCAAGCGCGCGGGCCCGGGCGAGATACGTGACATGGCCGCGGTGCAGGATATCGAATACGCCGTTGGTGAAAACGAGCGGTCGCGCAGCCGACTTCAGCCGCGCAGGCAGCTCCCCGGGCGGGCAGATCTTTCTCTCGAACGTCGGCGCGCCCACCGCTTAAAGATCACGGGTCACGGGTCAGGGAATCAGTCGACGTACTCGAAGATGCGCACGACTTTCTGCACGCCGCTCGTCGTGCGCGCGATCTGGGTCGCGTCCTCCGCCTCCGATTTCTTCACCATCCCCATCAGGTAGACGATGCTGTTCTCGGTGACGACCTTGACATGGAGCGGGTTGAATTTCCCTTCGTCGACGAAATTGGCCTTGACCTTGGAGGTGATGACCGCATCGTTGCTCCGCACGGTGTAGGAGCTTGCGCCGGCAACCGCGAGCTCGTTGAAGACGCCGCGCACGTTCTCCACCCCGCGGGCAATGCGCTCGATCTCCGCCTTGGTCGCCGCATCGGGAACCTCGCCGGTCAGCAGGACCAGCCGGTTGTAGCTCGTGACATTGACGTGAATGCCATCCGGGAATCGGCTGCTGATCCGGTTTCCCGTCTTGATCTCGATGTTCTGATCCTCGGTGATGATCCCTACTGTCCGGCGGTCGTTCGCCACCACGACGCCGGTTGCGGCCGCGCCGCCCACCAGGGCAGCCGTGCAGCCGTGCAGCAAGGGCAGGATCACCAACAGCGCCGACACAAGTTGTCGCATCATTCAACCCCCAGTAATAGACAATCGATCGCGTCGCACAGGCAGTGCAGAGTCAGCAAGTGAACCTCCTGGATCCGCGCGGTGCTTTGCGCGGGCACGCAGATATGTATGTCCCCGGGCGCGAGAAGCTCGGTCAACTTGCCGCCGCCCCGGCCCGAAAGCGCGACGACGCCCATCTGCGACTCGTGGGCCGCCTCGATCGCGACGAGCACGTTGCGCGAGTTGCCGCTGGTCGAGATCGCGAGCAGCACGTCGCCGGCGTGGCCGAGCGCGCGCACCTGCTTCGAGAAGACGAGGCTGTAGTCGTAGTCATTCGCGATCGAGGTGAGCGTCGAGCTGTCGGTCGTCAGCGCCATCGCGGCCAGCCCCGGCCGCTCCTTCTCGAATCGATTGAGCAGCTCCGCCGAGAAATGCTGGGCATCGGCCGCCGAGCCCCCGTTGCCGCATGAGAGTATCTTTCCGTCCTGCTTCAGGCACTGCACCATGCGCTCGGCCGCGGCGGCGATCGGCGCGGCGAGCGCGTCCATCGACTGCAATTTGAGATGCGCGCTTTCGGAAAAGTTCTCGCTGATGCGCGTGATGAGATCCAAGTCTGCGGGCCGGTCGGGAGCTTGCGCTATTCTACCGGCGCGCGTCGCCTTCACCAAACGCATCCGCGATCCACTCCAGCTGCGGCGGCTCGCCGCGCACCAGCACGACGTCGAAACGCGCGGAGCGCTCGCCCGCGGCGGCGAGGTAATGTCGCGCGGCGGCGACAAGGCGGCGGCGCTTGGCCGCGGTGATGCTCGCGGCAGCGCCGCCGAAGGCCTCTGACCGGCGGGCCCGCACCTCCACGAACACGAGGGTAGCCCCGGTTTCGGCCACCAGATCGATCTCTCCAAAACGGCAGCGGTAGTTGCGCGCGAGGATTTTCAAGCCCCGGCGCCTGAGAAAGGCCTCGGCCAGCGCCTCGGCGCGCTCGCCGCGCCCGCTCACCGTGGCAGACCCCGCGCGTCGGTGCCCGTGATGGTCAGCTTGCCCTGGTCGAACTGCGCAGCGGTAAGGGTGCGCAAGAACTGCTGGTTTGGGTCGAGCGTGATCCGTCCCGTGACGCCGTCAAGCGTCACCTCCGGGGTGCCCGCCAGCAGGCTGACAGCGACGCGGAACGCGTCGATGCCCAGGGCGTAGAGGCGTTCATGATCAGCCGCATCCTGAAGGGGAGGCCGCGGGTAGATCATGACCGCCGGGTGCTCGGGCTGCAGGAGCCACGGCATGTCGAGAAAACGAACGCCCGCCAAGTCGTATCCTGCCAGCGGCCCCGCGCGTCCCGGGTTGACGTGCGAGGTCGCGTAGATGGCGAGGGGATCGAGGTAGGGCCGCGCTAGACGGGCCTGCGGGAAGTCGAGCGCCAGGAACGCGGAGTCGGCGACGCCCAATCCGGCCGCCTCCCTGATGCGCGCCAGGCCCTCCGGATCGCTTGTGAAGGCGTACTCGGCCACGAGTACGCCTCCGAGACGCGCGAACTCGTCGGCAAACGCCTGCTGGATGCGCTGCATGAGGGGATTTTCGGCGCTCACGACCAGGACCTTGCGCCAGCCGTCCCGGAAGGCAAGCTGCGCGACCTGCTGGGCTTCCGACTCGGCCTGAAGGCTCAGCATGTAGAGATTCAGGGGCACGGTCGTGCCGGCGTCGGGAACATTGAGGGCGAGTGTTGGTACCGGGACAGGATTGCCGGCGATCGCCGTCACGCCGTTGCGCGTGAGCGGGCCGACAACGATACGCGCGCCGCCGGCGAGCGCTGTTGAATAGCTCGTCGCGATCTGGGCAGGGTCGTCGCCGACCGCGTACACGCGCAGCGGCAATGGCTCGCTGCCCTGGACTTTCGCGGCCGCGAGGAACCCGCTCCTCACCGCCTCGGCGGGCCGGCCGAAAGTGGCCGACTTGAGCGGCAGGATGAGCGCAATGTGCGGCACGCCATAAGGATCGGGTTGGATGGACGCGACGGGAGGCTGCGGCGCCGGGACTGGAGCGTCCGGAATCGCGGGCTCGATGCCTGACGGGGCAGGCGGCATCGCCGTCGGTGGAGGGGGCGCGGGCGCGACAGGCGGAAGCGGCGGCAGAATCAGCGGCCCTGCGCCCGAAGGAGGCAGCGGAATGGGCTCGCCAAGCGGCGGTGGCGGGGGCGCGGGCGCGACCACTACTTCGCTGGCTATCGCCGGTGCGCGCCCGTATAGTATCGCCGCAATCAACGGCACCACGAGCCAGCGATGGGAGACGCCGCAGCGCATGAAGCAACCAATCGGAATCGCGAAGCAACATTATATGTAGTGGCAACCCCGATTGGAAATCTGCGCGACATCAGTCTGCGCGCGCTTGAAGTGCTGAAAGGCGTCGATACGATCGCGGCGGAAGACACGCGGATCACGCGCCGCCTGCTGGCTCATTACGGCATCGCCGCGCGGCTCATCGCCGTGCACGAGCACAATGAGCGCCGCGCGGTGACGCGGGTGCTCGCGCTGCTGCGGGCCGGGCAATCGGTTGCGCTCGCGTGCGATGCGGGAACGCCGGCGATTTCCGATCCCGGGGCGATTCTGGTCGCGGCCGTGCGCGAGGCGGGTTACACCGTCGCTCCGGTGCCCGGCGCGAACGCAGCGGTTGCCGCGCTCTCCGCCGCCGGGCTTGGCGCTCCGCATTTCCTCTTCTACGGGTTTCTTCCGGCAAGGGCGGGCGAGCGGCGGCGCGCGCTGGCGAGCCTCGCCGCATTGCCCTACGCACTGGTGTTCTACGAGGCGCCGCATCGAATCGTGGAATGCCTGCGCGACCTCGCGGCAGCGCTGGGGCCCGCGCGACGCGTAGCCATCGCGCGCGAGCTCACGAAGGCATTCGAGTCGATCCACGTCTGCCCGCTGGGCGAGGCCGGGCAGTGGATCGAGGCGGACACGAATCGAACCAGGGGGGAGTTCGTGCTGATCGTGGAGGCAGCCGAGGAACGCGCCGAGGATCCGCGCCCGCTGCGCCAGACGCTCGAGGCGCTGCTCGCCGAGTTGCCGCTCAAGCAGGCCGTTGACCTTGCAGCCACGATCACGGGCGGGCGGCGAAATGAGCTCTACAAGCTGGCGCTTGCGCTCAAGAGCCGTGAATCGTGAATGGTGAATCGCAGCTGCTGATTTGCCTTCCTTGATGCGCGATTCACGAATCGCGAATTACGATCTACCATTGACTAAGAGCGCCTAACATAATGAAACACACGCTGCGCTGTCACGATCTTGGCGGGGCATTTTTTCGGTGCTGTCCCGCGGAAACGATACAGCTCGATCTTCGTGCGACGCTGTGGCGGACGTCGGCCAAGATCGCGCCAGCCCACAAGGGGTTGCGGCCACAATCGCCGCTGGCTTTGTCGCTCGGCTTGCCAATACGGGAAGTATTGGCTTCACCTCGCTTCGCGCTATCGACGATTCTGGCTCGCAACGCACGCGCGTTTCATTATGTTAGGCGCTCTAAGCCATGACGCGCATCACGATCACGCGGCCGGACGACTGGCACCTGCACTTGCGCGATGGCGCGCATTTGAGCGCGGTGCTTCCCGATACGGCGCGGCGCTTCGCGCGCGCCATCGTCATGCCCAATCTCAGGCCGCCGGTCACGACGACCAGGATGGCAATCGAGTACCGCCAGCGGATCCTCTCGGCGCTGCCCGCGGGCGCGGCATTCGAGCCCCTGATGACGCTCTATCTGACCGACAACACGCCGCCGGGCGAGATTGGGGAGGCCCGCGCGAGCGGCTGCGTGCACGCCGTCAAGTACTACCCTGCGGGTGCGACGACCAACTCGGATTCGGGGGTGACGAATCTCGCGAAATGCAGCCGCGTGCTGGAGGCGATGGAGAAGGACGGCATGCCGCTGCTCGTGCACGGCGAGGTCACCGACCCTGCGGTCGACGTGTTCGACCGCGAGCGCGTGTTCATCGAACGCGTGCTGGCGCCGCTGCTCGAGCGCCACGCTGGACTGCGTGTCGTCATGGAACATATTACGACGCGCGAGGCGGCGGAGTTCGTTGCGGAGGCACCTGCGCGCGTGGCAGCAACGATCACTGCACATCACCTGCTTCTCAGCCGAAACGCGCTTTTCGCGGGCGGGATCAGGCCCCATCACTATTGCGTGCCGGTCCTGAAGCGCGAAACGCACCGGCAGGCGATGGTGAATGCCGCCACCAGTGGAAATCCCAGTTTCTTTCTGGGCACCGACAGTGCGCCGCACGCGCGGAACACGAAGGAGACCGACTGCGGCTGCGCCGGAATCTACACGGCGCACGCGGGCATCGAGCTCTACTGCGAGGTATTTTCATCGGCGGGTGCGCTCGAGAAGCTGGAGGGATTCGCAGCCCGTCACGGTGCGGCGTTCTATGGACTCGGTGTCAACGGCGGAACAATCGCGCTCACGGATGAGCCATGGCCGGTGCCGACAGAGCTTGAATTCGGCGCGGACAAGCTGGTGCCGTTTCGAGCCGGCGCGACCATCCCTTGGCGGCTTGCGTGAGCGCCGCTTGCGCTGGTGCCCGCGGCGGCAGGGTAGAACGCGAACGCAACCAAAGGCGAGTGGAGGCATCAAAGGAGTAAGATTCGCATTGGAAGCCGGCCAGGCAGCCGCTGCGTGCGGAAGAAGCGAGCCTCAACGATGGTTCGTACCGCGCGGAGAGGAAAGTCCGGGCTCCATAGGGTAGGGTGGCGGGTAACTCCCGCCCGCCGTGAGGCGAGGAACAGGGCCACAGAGACGAGTCTTGGCGTAGGAAACTGCGTCGGGGGTGAAACGAGGCAACCTCCACCCGGAGCAACACCGAATAGGCAAGCGACGACGCGACCCGCCGAGCTTGCGGGTAGGTGGCTTGAGCCCCCGAGCAATCCGGGGCCTAGAGGAATGGCTGTCAGGGGCCGCAAGGCCCTCTACAGAACCCGGCTTATCAGCCGGCTTCCAATCTTTCCCTGCTGGTTTTCCTGGAATGCTGTTGGTTGCCTGCAACAGGACATATTTCACGTACGCCCAGGCGCTATTCTTAATGTCAAGTACTAAGTATTTTTGACAACGCTTTGTTTAAACTACTTAATTACCGATCGATTTCAAGCTCCGTCCCGGTCTCAATTAACCTACATAAGTCTTTGTCCTACCGAAAGAAACCGGCTCCTTCTCGCTTGACCCTACTAGGGCTTTTCAATATAGTGGGAAGAAGTGGAGAAAAGTGGGAAACGGTTGCTCGCTCGCGGGTACGTAGCGGGCACCCTTTTCTGCGGAGGAGTAAAGGGGCCCCGTGTTTCGCGGTGTTGCACAGCTCAACCTGGACAGCAAAGGCCGGCTCGCGGTGCCTGCCCGCTATCGCGACTCGCTGCTCTCGCGCTGCAACGGCCATCTCGTTCTCACGGCGGACTCGGACCGCTGTCTGCTGATCTATCCGCTTCCCGACTGGGAGCCCATCGAGCAGAAGCTCATGGCGCTCTCGAGCTTCAATGCACGAATACGCGAGCTGCAGCGACGCCTGGTGGGCTATGCCGAGGACGTCCAGCTGGACGCTACCGGCCGCATCCTGGTCTCGCCGGCTCTGCGCGGTTACGCGCATCTCGAGAAGAACGTGGTCCTCGTCGGCCAGGGAAACAAGTTCGAGTTGTGGAACGGAGAGAGCTGGGAGCAGCTGATGGAACGGGTCGGTGGCTCTGGCTCAGGTGGATTGCCGCCTGAGCTGGAGGGCTTCTCCTTGTGAGCGAGGGCTCACATACCACCGTCCTTCTGGAGCAGGCAGTAGATGGGTTGAATGTGCGCAGCGACGGCACCTATATCGACTGCACATTCGGGCGCGGTGGACACAGCCGCCTCATCCTGGCGCGGCTGGGAGCGAGGGGCAGGCTCGTCGCGCTCGACCGGGATCCGCAGGCGGTGTCCGCAGGAGGAGAGATTGAAGACGAGCGCTTTCAAATGCTGCACGGCCGTTTCAGCCGGCTTGGCGCGCTCGCCGCACAGGCGGGAATCGATCGAGCCGACGGCATCCTCCTGGATCTCGGCGTGTCCTCGCCGCAACTCGACGATGCGGGCCGCGGATTCAGCTTTCGATTCGACGCGCCGCTCGACATGCGCATGGATCCGGGCGGCGGCCCCTCGGCCGCGGACTGGCTCACGCAGGCGTCCGAGCGGGAAATCGGGGAGGTCATAAGAGCGTATGGCGAAGAACGGTTTGCTAAACAGATTGCAGCAGCGATTGTTGCGGCTCGATCGCGGAGACTTATTGGCACCACACGAGAACTTGCCGCGGTCGTGGCAAAAGCCGTTCCCACGCGCGAACCACACCAGGATCCGGCGACGCGCACGTTTCAGGCTGTACGGATTCACGTCAATCAGGAGCTTGAGGAGTTGTCGCTAGCCTTGCCACAAAGCCTGGATCTCCTCGCTCCGGGCGGGCGCCTGGTGGTGATCAGCTTTCACTCGCTCGAGGATCGCATCGTCAAGCGCTTCCTGCGGGAGGCGAGCCGTTCCGACCGCCTGCCCGCGCGCCTGCCCGTGCGTGCGCAGGACCTGCCCCGCCCGCGCATTAAACTCGTCGGACGCGCCGTGAGGCCCGCTCCCGCGGAAGTCGCGGCGAATCCACGCGCGCGCAGCGCGGTGATGCGCGTCGCGGAGAAGACATCCGGGCCGGGCGGATAGCATGGGGAGGCTAAACCTGATCCTGCTGGCGGTTCTCGTCGTCTGCGCGCTCGCGCTGGTGACCTCCCAGCACCGCTCCCGCAAGCTCTACGTGGAGCTGCAGAAGGAGCAGGACATCGCGCGCCAGCTCGACGTCGAGTGGGGCCAGCTGCAACTGGAGCAGGGCACCTGGGCGATGCACGCGCGCATCGAGAAAATCGCGACCCGGTCGCTCGGCATGCAGGTGCCGCCGCCCGCCCGCATGCGCATCGTGTCGCCAGAGCCGGCGCAGGCGAAGCCATGAGAGCGCCCCGCCAGCGTCACGCTGCTCCCCAGGGGATTCCGGCCTGGCGCTCGCGCGTGCTGCTGGCATTTCTCATCGCGTGCTTCACGGTGCTGGCAGGACGCTCGCTCTACCTGCAGGGGCTGCACCACGACTTTCTGCAGCAGAAAGGCGAGTCCCGCTACACGCGGGTCATCGACGTCGTCGCGACGCGAGGGCGCATTGTCGACCGCAACGACGAGCCGCTTGCCGTCTCGACGCCCGTGGAATCCGTGGCGGCGAGCCCGGCGGACGTCGAGGTCACGCCGAGGCAGCTTGCGCGCCTGGCGCGTCTGCTCGGGCTAAAGCGCCCGGACCTCGAGCGCCGGCTCGCCGATACACCGCGCGAGTTCGTCTATCTCAAGCGCCAGCTCGCACCCGAGGACGCGGCCCGGGTGGTGGCGCTGGGCGTGCCCGGCGTGTTTCTGCAGCGCGAGTACCGCCGCTATTACCCGGCGGGCGATGTGATGGCGCACCTCATCGGCTTTACCAACGTCGACGACCGCGGACAGGAGGCCCTCGAGCTCGCGTTCGACCAGGTCCTCGCCGGGCAGCCCGGCAGCCGGCGCGTCATCAAGGACCGTCTCGGGCAGATTGTGGAGGACGTCGAGAGCATCCGCACGCCGCGCGACGGAGCCACGCTCAGGCTCTCGATCGACGCCCGCCTCCAGTATCTCGCCTACCGGGAACTGAAATCGGCGGTGGCGGCGCATCAAGCCAGGGCGGGCAGCATCGTCGTGCTCGATGTCGCGACGGGCGAAGTGCTGGCCCTGGCCAACCTGCCCTCGTTCAATCCCAATAATCGGGGCAAGCTCGATCCGCGCCGCACGAGAAACCGCGCGGTGACCGACCTCTTCGAGCCGGGCTCGACGTTGAAGCCGTTCACCGTGGCGGCCGCACTCGAAGCCGGCGATGTCAAGCCGGAGAGCGTGATCGAAACGGCCCCGGGCCAGCTTTCCATCGGAAACCGGGTGATCCACGATGCGCACCCCCAGGGCGCGCTGACGGTGGGGCAGGTGCTTCAGAAATCGTCCAACGTCGGCACCGCCAAGATGGCCTTGAAGATGAAACCGGAAGAGCTGTGGGCGCTGTTCAACAAGGTCGGTTTCGGCACGGCGCCGCGCTCGGGGTTTCCGGGCGAGGTTTCGGGCAAGCTGCGGGCCCCCGGCACGTGGCGCCCGATCGAGCACGCAACCATGTCCTACGGACACGGCGTCTCCGTTTCGTTGCTGCAACTCGCGCGCGCCTATCTCATTTTCGCGACCGATGGCGAGTTGAAGCCGTTGGCACTGGTCAAGCAGCAGCTCCCGCCGGAGTCCAGGCAGGTGATCTCGGCGCGGACCGCGCGGCAGGTGCGCCGCATGCTCGAGATGGTGGTGCAGCCCGGCGGCACTGCAACGCGCGCGCGCATTCCCGGCTATCGCGTGGCGGGAAAGACGGGAACCACTCACAAGCTCGTGGGGGGAAGCTATGTCGCGGACCGTTACATGTCGAGTTTCGTCGGCTTCGCGCCCGCCTCGCAGCCGCGGCTCATCGTTGCAGTGATGATCGACGAGCCCTCGCCTGGCGAGCATTTCGGCGGTGTCGTCGCAGCGCCGGTCTTTGCGCGGGTCATCGCGGGCGGGCTGCGGCTCCTCGCCGTGGAGCACGACGCGCCTCTCGAGGATCCCGCGGCGCTGACCGCCGACGGACCCGTTATCAAGGAAGAAGTGTGAACACAGGGGACGAGGAGCCGGGACCGGGGATCGAACATTGAGGCATCGACATGCAACGCCCGCAGCCGTTGACTGGAAGGCAGTCGATGCGCTGGGCGTCGTGCGGCTCTCCTGCGACAGCCGCGCGGTGAGGCCCGGGGACACTTTTGTGGCGTACCCGGGGGTGACGCGCGACGGCCGTGCGTACATCGCCGAGGCGCTCGATCGCGGCGCCGATTCGGTGCTATGGGAACGCCATGGGTTCGCCTGGGACCCGCGCTTCAAGGTGCCGAACGTGCCGGTGCCGGATTTGCGCCGCCATGCGGGAGAGATCGCGAGCCGCGTCTACTCGCGCCCGAGCCGGCGCCTTTGGGTGGTCGGCGTGACCGGGACCAACGGCAAGACCACCTGCAGCCAGTGGGTCGCGCAGGCGCTGACGGCCGCAGGGCGGCGTTGCGCGGTGATCGGCACGCTGGGCTACGGCATGAAGCCACCGTTGCGACCGCTCGCCAACACCACCCCGGACGCGGTTTGGCTGCACGAGCAGCTCTCGGAGTTCGCCCGTCGCGGCGCACGGGCCGTGAGCATGGAAGTCTCCTCCATCGGGCTCGATCAGGACCGCGTCTCCGGCGTCGAGTTTGACGTTGCCCTTTTCACGAACCTCTCCCGCGACCACCTCGAGTACCACCGCACGATGCGCCGCTACCGGGAGGCCAAGGCGAAGCTCTTCGCGTGGGACTCGTTGCAGCGCGCGGTCGTCAACCTGGACGATGAATTCGGCGCGGATCTCGCGCAGCGGATCCGGCGCCCCGGCTTGAAGGTGCTTGGCTACGGGTTCGGGCGCGCACGCGTTTCCCGTGCGCCCCTCATCTCGGGGAGCGACGTGCGCGTGGACGCGACCGGGATAAGCCTTCGCGTGAGAACGCCGTGGGGGGCGGCGCGAATCGTGAGCCCGGCGCTCGGGCGCTTCAATGCCTCCAATCTCCTCGGCACGCTTGCCGTGCTCCTCTCAAGCGGGATCTCGTTGCGGCGTGCGGTGGCGGCGCTCGCGCGCCTGCAGCCGCTTCCGGGACGCATGCAGCGTGTCGGCGGCGGCGCGAAACCCCTGGTGGTCGTCGATTACGCACACACCCCGGACGCCCTGGAAAAAGTGCTGCAAGCCCTGCACGAGCTCATGCTGCACCGGTCATCGGTCACGGGTCACCGGTCACGCCTCATCTGTGTATTTGGCTGCGGCGGCGAGCGCGACCGCGGCAAGCGCCCGCAGATGGGCCGGGTTGCGACACGTTTCGCGGACAGCGTGGTGGTCACTTCCGACAATCCGCGCGGCGAGGATCCGGACGCGATCATCGCGGATATTCTCGAGGGCGCGCGGGCGCGCCGGCGCGATCTCACCGTCAACCCGGACCGCCGCGGCGCCATCGGTGCTGCCGTCGCCGCCGCCCGGCGAGGCGATATCGTGCTCGTCGCGGGCAAGGGCCACGAGCGCTACCAGGAGATCCTGGGGGTGCGGCACCCCTTCTCCGATGCAACGGTGGCCCGCGAGGCGCTCAGGAACCTATGACGATCATGCGCCTGTCCGAAGCTGCTCGCGCCATATCGGCGCGTCTTCGCGGCGAGGACCGCGACTTCGATTCGGTCAGCACCGACACGCGCACGCTTGCGCCCGGCGCGCTGTTCGTGGCGTTGAGGGGCGAACGATTCGACGGCCACGACTTCCTGGCGCGTGCAGCCGCGCAGCAGGCGGCGGGCGCGCTCGTGCAGGATTCGGGCCCCGGAACCCAGGATGCGGCGGGCACGCTGCCGCTGCTCATCGTCGGGGACACGCGCCGGGCTCTGGGGCAACTCGCGGCGTACTGGCGGCGCAAGTTCTCGATGCCGCTCGTCGCGCTCACGGGAAGCAATGGCAAGACCACCGTGAAGGAAATGCTCGCCTCGATACTGCGCGAGCGCACAGCGGCCGACGCCGGGGATGAGGATGCCGAGGGATGCGTCCTCGCCACGCGCGGCAACCTCAACAACGATATCGGGGTGCCGCTCACCCTGCTCGAGCTGAAAGCAGGGCATCGCTATGCGGTGGTCGAGATGGGCATGAATCACGCGGGAGAGATTCGCTATCTCACCGGGATCACCGCGCCGAACGTGGCGCTCGTCAATAACGTCGGGCCGGCGCACATCGAGTTCTTCGGCTCGGTGGAGGCGATCGCACGCGCCAAGGGCGAGATCTTCGAGGGCCTCGGACCCGAGGGAACCGCGGTGATCAACGCGGATGACCGTCACGCACCGATCCTGCGCGAGCTGGCAGCCGCGCGAAACCGCATCGAATTCGGGCTGGAGAGCGAGGCGCCGGTCACGGCAGCCTACCGGCTGCGCTTCCTCGAGAGCGAGATCGTGTTGAAGACCCCGCTCGGGGAAGCAGCCGCCGTCTTGCGGGCGCCGGGGCTGCACAACGTGCGCAATGCGCTTGCCGCGAGCGCGGCCGCGATCGCGTTGAAAGTGCCGGCGGCGACGATCGCGGCAGGGCTCGGGCGCTTCTCCGGGGTGAAGGGACGACTTCAGCAGCAGCCCGCATTGCACGGGGCGACGCTGATCGACGACACCTACAACGCCAACCCCGACTCAGCCCGAGCAGCGATCGACGTTCTGGCGCGGGCGCCCGGAGAAAAGGTGGTGGTGCTGGGGGACATGGGGGAGCTCGGCGCGGACTCGGCGGCGCTGCACGCCGAGATAGGGAAAGCGGCACGGGCACTCGGCGTCGACCGGCTCTATACGCTGGGCGAGCTCTCGGCTCATGCGGCGCGCGCGTTCGGCGCCGGCGCGCGGCATTTCGAGCGCGTCGAGGACCTGCTTGCCGAGGTCGGAGACCGGCTCTCCCCGGATGTCACCCTCCTCGTCAAGGGCTCGCGCTTCATGCGGATGGAGCGGGTCGTTTCGGCATTCGCCGTGGGGGGAGACAAAAGAGGTGAGAGGCGAGAGGAGGCGAAGCCGTGAGGTGCGTGGGCCGTGAGGCCTTTCCGCTTTTTCCTCTCTCCCCTCCCGCAACCGGAGATTGCGCATGCTGCTAGAGCTCGCCCAGCTGCTCGCCCGGGAGGTGCGCGCGTTCAACGTGTTCAACTACATCACGTTGCGCGCGGTGCTGGCCTGCCTGACGGCGCTCGTCATCTCGTTCATCGTCGGTCCGGCGATGATCCGCAGGCTCACCGCTTTCAAGATCGGCCAGTCGGTGCGGGACGATGGGCCGCAAACTCATCTCGCAAAGGCGGGAACGCCGACGATGGGCGGCGCGCTCATCCTCGTTTCGATTACCGCGACGGTCCTGCTGTGGGCCGACCTCGCCAACCCCCTCATCTGGATCGTGCTATGGGTGACGATCGGGTTCGGGGCGATCGGCTGGGTGGACGACTATCGCAAGGTCGTCCGGCGCAATCCCAAGGGCCTTTCGGCCAGGTCCAAGTTCCTGTGGCAGTCGGTCGTGGGCCTCGTTGCCGCCACCTACCTCGCTTTCTATACGAACCTGCCGGCGCAGACGACTTTCATCGTGCCGTTCTTCAAGGAAATCGCCTATCCGCTCGGCGCAGTGGGCTTCATCACGATGACCTACTTCGTGATCGTGGGCACGAGCAACGCCGTCAATCTGACGGACGGCCTCGACGGACTGGCGATCATGCCGACCGTGATGATCGGAAGCGCGCTCGGAATCTTCGCCTATGTTGCCGGCCACGCCGTCTTCTCCAAGTATCTCGGTTTTCCCTTTATTCCCGGCGCGGGCGAGCTCGTCATTATCTGCGGCGCGATCGCGGGAGCCGGACTGGCGTTTCTCTGGTTCAACGCGTATCCCGCCGAAGTGTTCATGGGCGACGTGGGCGCGCTGGCTCTAGGCGCCGCACTGGGGACGATCGCGGTCATCGTGAGGCAGGAGATCGTTCTCTTCATCATGGGCGGCGTCTTCGTGGTGGAGACGCTCTCCGTGATGCTGCAGGTGGCGTCGTACAAGCTCACGGGCAGACGGATCTTCCGCATGGCACCGCTCCACCATCACTACGAGCTGAAGGGCTGGAAGGAGAACCAGGTCGTCGTCCGTTTCTGGATCATCACGATGATGCTGGTGCTGGTGGGGCTGTCGACCCTGAAGCTGCGCTGAATGAAACCGCCGATGAATCCCGTTCCAATGATCTCCCTTCACTCCTCATCGCTTTGCTGGTCCGCGACACGGATGGATGACGCGCATTGGAACGGGATGAATCCCGTTCCAATGATCTCCCCTCACTCCTCGTCATTTTGCTGTTCCGCGACACGGATGGATGACGGGCATTGGAACGGGATGAACGCCGATGAACGCGAACTCGGGACGATCGATAAACCAGACAATGTTTTCGGGCATTGAAGGGCGCGCAAACGGATTCCGTGGATTGGAACGGACGAAAGGTGGTCGTGCTGGGGCTGGGTGATACGGGGCTGTCGATGACGCGATGGCTTGCGCGGCGCGGGGCGCGGGTGCGCGTGGCCGACAGCCGCGCCGAGCCGCCGCACGCACGCGGGCTTGCGCGCGAGCTGCCGCAGGTTCCGCTCTCCACAGGGGCTTTCAGTGCCGACACCTTCCGGGACATTGATTGCATCGCCATCAGCCCCGGCATTGACCGGCGCGAGGCGCCGATTGCACAAGCCGCGAAACAAGGTGTCGCTCTTGTCGGAGACACCGAGCTCTTTGCGCAGGCGCTGCCGCAAGGCGCGGCGCGCAACGCGCGCGTGCTCGCCGTCACCGGCTCCAATGGCAAGAGCACGGTCACGGCGATGGCGGGGGCCATTTGCCGCTCGGCGGGGCGCAGCACCACGGTGGCAGGGAATATCGGGGTGCCGGTGCTCGATGCATTGGCGGATGCGGAGCGCGCGCCGGTCGCACCGGAAGTCTTCGTGCTCGAACTGTCGAGCTTTCAGCTGGAAACCGCCGCGAGCCTCGCCGCGGACGCCGCGACGATGCTCAACCTCACGGAGGATCACCTCGACCGTTATGACGGGATGGAAGATTACGCGGCCGCGAAGTCGCGCGTGTTTGCGGGCAACGGCATCCAGGTGTTGAACCGCGATGACCGCTGGAGCATGAACATGGCACGTGCCGGCCGCACCCTATTCACGTTTGGCCTCTCACCCCCGAGCGCCGAATCCGAGTGGGGCCTGGCGGACGAGCCGCGCGGGCGCATGCTGGCGAACGGCTCGCGCCGCCTGATGGCGCTCGCCGGGCTTCCCGTCACGGGGCTCCACAACGCGGTAAATGCCCTCGCCGCGGCTGCGCTGACACACGCAATTGGGCTGCCGGACGAGGCAGCCATCGACGCGCTGCGCCGCTTCCAGGGATTGCCGCACCGCGCCCAGCGCATCGCCGAGCTTGGCGGCGTGGTCTTTTTTGACGACTCGAAGGGCACCAACGTCGGCGCGACCGTTGCAGCCCTCGCGGGAATTGGCCGGCCCGCCGTCCTGATCGCTGGCGGGGAGGGCAAGGGACAGAACTTCGCTCCGCTCGCTTCCGCCGTTGCGCAATATGCGCGGGCCGTGGTTCTGATCGGGCGCGACGCTGCCCGCATCGAGGAAGCGCTGAAGGAGACAGGCGTCCCGCTCGAGCGCGCACGTGACATGGAGCAGGCCGTCGTGGCAGCACAACGTGCGGCGCGCGCGGGTGATGCCGTGCTGCTCTCGCCGGCCTGCGCGAGCTTCGACATGTTTCGCGACTACCGGCATCGCGGGGAAGTGTTCGTCGCGGCGGTGCAGGCGCGCGCGCGGGGAGGAGGCTAGTGCCGTCCCAACTTGTTCAGACAAAGGGAAGGTTGCGGATGCGCGGTGGCAGGCATCTCAAGCAGAGACTCGATACGCGGCTATCGCGGATTCGGCGTAACAAGTTGGAACGGCACTAGACGTGTTCTACACCGAGACCCAGTCCCGAATGCCGGCCGCCGAGTACGACCAGACGCTCGTCTGGGTGACGGTGCTGCTGCTCGCGCTCGGCCTGGTGATGGTGTATTCGGCATCGATCGCGATCGCCGAGGCGGGCCGCGCGTCGGGAAATCAGGCGAGCTACTACCTCGTACGCCACGCGCTTTTCGTCGCGGCGGGCCTGGTCATCGCACTCGCCGTGTTCCAGGTCCCGGTGAGATCGTGGCAACAGGCGGCGCCGTGGCTTTTTCTCGTCGGGGTTGCGCTCCTTGCGCTCGTGCTGGTGCCCGGCATTGGACGCGAGGTAAACGGCAGCAAGCGCTGGCTGTCGCTCTACTTCGTGAACCTCCAGCCTTCCGAGCTCATGAAATTCTTCGTCGTGCTCTATGCAGCCGATTACACGGTGCGCCGGGCCGTGCACATGGATAGCCTGCGCCGCGGCTTTCTGCCGATGCTCACCGTCATGCTGATCGTGGGCGGGCTGCTGCTGCGGGAGCCGGACTTCGGCGCGTTCGTCGTTATCACCGTCATCGCGATGGGGATTCTTTTCCTGGGCGGCATGAACTGGAAGCTTTTCGCGGGGCTGGTGGTTCTGCTGCTCGCGGGCTTTGTGCTCCTCATTCTGACCTCGCCCTACCGGCTTCAGCGGGTGGTTGGATTCATGGATCCCTGGGCGGATCCCTACGGCACGGGGTATCAGCTGTCGCATGCGTTGATCGCGTTCGGGCGCGGCGAGTGGTTCGGCGTCGGGCTCGGGGCGAGCGTGGAAAAGCTCTTCTACCTGCCCGAGGCGCATACCGACTTCCTGCTCGCGGTGATTGCCGAGGAGCTCGGCTTCGTCGGCGTCATCGCGATCGTGCTCGCATTCGTCTGGATCGTGATGCGCGCCTTTGCGGTGGGGCGGCGCGCGGCTCTGCTCGAGCGGCATTTCGCCGCGCTGGTTGCCAACGGCATCGGACTGTGGATCGGCGTGCAGGCGATCATCAACATCGGCGTCAATACGGGGATGCTTCCCACCAAAGGGTTGACGCTCCCGCTGCTCTCATTCGGTGGCAGCGCGATCACGACCATGTGCTGTGCGATCGCCGTCCTGCTGCGAGTCGATTGGGAGAACCGCCAGATCATGCGGGGCTATACCGTATGAGCCGCACGATCCTCATCATGGCCGGCGGGACTGGTGGCCATATCTTCCCCGCGCTTGCGGTCGCGGAGTATCTCCGCGCCCGGGACTGGAACGTGGTGTGGATGGGCAACCGTGCCGGTATGGAAGCAGGGCTCATTCCGCAGCGCGGCTACGCGATGGCGTGGATCCGGTTCTCGGGTGTGCGCGGCCGCAACGTGCTCCAGGCCGCGCTGTTGCCGCTGCAACTGCTCATCGCGTTCTGGCAGTCGGCCCGTGCCATCTTTCTACACCGTCCGCACGTAGTGCTCGGGATGGGGGGATACGTTTCGTTTCCCGGCGCGATGATGGCCGCTCTCTTCAACCGGCCCCTGGCAATTCACGAGCAGAACTCGGTGGCCGGACTGGCCAACCGTGTCCTGGCGAGGCTGGCCGATCGGGTGCTCACGACGTTTCCGGAGGCCTTTGGCGAGGCGACCGCGGTGCTCATCACCGGAAACCCGGTGCGCTCGGAGATCGCGGACATGGCCCCGCCCGAGAACCGATACCGGGCGCGCGGAGGTCGATTGCGAGTCCTGGTCATGGGCGGCAGCCAGGGGGCACGCGTGCTCAATACCACCGTGCCGGATGCCCTGGCACTGGTGCCCGAGGATACCCGTCCGCGGGTCCTGCACCAGGCGGGAGCCTCGCACCTCCAGTCCGTCAGGCGTCGATACGAGGAGCGGGGCGTCGCAGCGGAGGTGGCTGATTTTATCGTTGACGTCGCCTCGCGCTACGCCGAGGCGGATCTCATCATCTGCCGCGCGGGCGCGACGACGGTCGCGGAGATCGCCGCAGCGGGGATCGCTTCGCTGCTGGTGCCCTATCCCCATGCAGTGGATGACCACCAGTTGGTCAACGCGCGGTTCCTGGCCGACCGGGGCGCAGCGCTGCTGATACCGCAGAGCGAGTTCACGCCGCAGCGGCTGGCCGAGCTTTTGGGCGGAACCACGCGAGACAAGTTGCTGGCCATGGCGCAGCGCGCGCGCGCGGTGGGCAAGCCGGATGCAACGCTCGCCGTGGCCAAGGTCTGCATGGAGCTGGCCGGATGACCCAAAGGCAGAAGGCAGAAGGCAGAAGGCAGAAAGGACGCGGTCCGCAGCGAACGGCGTCGCCTGGCCGAAGCTCGCTGCCGAGCATCAGGCATTGCGAATCATGAAACACAAGGTCAAGCATGTGCACTTCGTGGGAATCGGCGGTGCCGGAATGTGCGGGATCGCCGAGGTGCTGCTCAACCTGGGCTACGTCGTGAGCGGATCGGATCTTGCCGACAGCGCCGTGACGCGCCGCCTGCAGGAGCTCGGAGCGCGGATCGACATCGGTCACGTCGCGCAGCAGGTTGCGGGGGCAGATGCCGTGGTGATCTCGAGCGCTGTCCGCGGCGATAACCCGGAGGTGGTGGCTGCGCGCGAGGCCAGGGTCCCCGTCGTTCCGAGAGCGCTGATGCTGGCCGAGCTGATGCGGCTGAAACAGGGCATCGCCGTGGCCGGCACTCATGGCAAGACCACCACGACCAGTCTTGTGGCAAGCGTGCTGGCCGAAGGCGGGCTCGATCCCACCTTCGTCATCGGCGGGCGCCTCGAGGCGGCGGGCAGCAATGCGAAGCTCGGTGCGGGGGAATTCATCGTCGCGGAGGCGGACGAGTCGGACGCCTCGTTCCTCTATCTGCAGCCGGTCGTGGCCGTCGTCACCAACATCGACGCCGACCACATGGAGACCTACGGCCACTCTCTCGACCGGCTGCGCCAGGCATTCGTGGATTTCCTCCAGCGCCTGCCCTTCTACGGCGTGGCCGTGCTCTGCACTGACGATCCGAACGTGCGGATGGTCATGCCGCAGCTCACCAAGCCGGTGACGACCTACGGCCTGTCGCCCGACGCGCAGGTCCGCGCGGTCGACGTGACCGCGGCCGGCGGGCAGATGAGATTCAACGTGGTGCGCGCGCTTCCCGGCAGCCAGGGGGCGGGCAACGGAAAGCTGGCGATTACGCTAAATCTTCCCGGCGTGCATAACGTGCGGAACGCGCTGGCCGCGATCGCGGTGGGGCTCGAACTCGGTGTCCCGGACAGGAAAATCGCCCGGGCGCTGGCTGAATTCAAGGGTGTCGGGCGACGCTTCCAGCAATATGGAAAAGTGCGGCTCCCGGGCCGGGGCAGCTTCACTCTGATCGACGACTACGGCCACCATCCCGCCGAAAT
>Ga0256867_10000106_pt1 | contig 29828 bp, 44 predicted proteins | sample RVTome_15_FD_185939 | JGI IMG/M metagenome (GOLD analysis project Ga0256867, IMG submission 185939) | Soil microbial communities from uranium-contaminated site in the Upper Colorado River Basin, Wyoming, United States - RVT150D86 (HiSeq) ... | reverse complement strand
ATCGATGGCCCGGCTGAAAGCGTCCACAGTGTCGGCCACGAACACGTAGTCACGGGTCTGGTTGCCGTCCCCGTTTATCGTGCACGGCTCGTCGGCCAGCATCCTCCCGGCGAAGATGGCGATGACCCCTGCCTCGCCCTGGGGATCCTGGCGGGGCCCATACACGTTCCCCAGGGCCAGGGCGGTGTGATCGATGGCCTTGAACCGTTGGTAGAGCGCCAGGTACTCTCCCGCCGCCTTTTTTGACACTCCGTAGGGGGACAGGGGGCGGCCGCCGGCCGCGGCGGTCTCCTTGACCGGGAACCGGCGGGGCTCACCGTAGATCGTCCCCCCCGAGGCCGCGTACACGATCTTCCTGACCTCGGTCCGGACGGCGCTCTGGAGCACGTTGATCGTCCCCAGGACGTTGACGTCGGCGTCGAACAGCGGGTCCGAGGTGGAAACCTTCACGCTGGCCTGGGCGGCCAGATGCATCACCACCTCCGGACGATGGCGCTCGAAGAGCGACTGAAGGCCCTCGGCCCGGACGTCGAGATGCTCGAAGCTGAACTGCTTGCCGTACGAGCGGGCCTCGGCCAGGTTGGCGATCGTGCCGCTGGAGAGGTCGTCGATGGCCACCACCCGGCGCCCCTCGGCCAGGAGGCGGTCGCACAGATGCGACCCCACGAACCCGGCCGCCCCGGTGACCAGGACGGTGCCCTCCGTCTCCTCGCTCACGCTGTGCGCATGCTAGCCGAGGGAAAGGCCCGGGTCCGCGGAAACGTCGAACGAGGAGCGCTCTCCCCGGGTCAGCCGGAAATGTCCGGCGGCCGCGATCATGGCCGCGTTGTCAGTGCACAGCTCGGGCGAGGGCGACAGAAGCCTGAGGCCGCGGGCCTCCGTCTCCGCGGCCATCCGCTCCCGGAGCCGCGTGTTGGCCACCACGCCTCCGCCCATGAGCACGGTCCGGACGCCGGTGGCCTCTGCGGCGGCCAAGGTCTTCTGCACCTGGACGTCCACCACGGCCTCCTGGAACGATGCCGCCAGGTCCTCCACCGGCGGGGTTCGGCCGGCCTCCCGCTCGGCGGTGACGTGACGGATCACCGCGGTCTTCAGGCCCGAGAGCGAGAAGTCGAAATCGCCCGAGGAGGCCATGGCCCTGGGGAACCGGACGGCTTCCGGGTCTCCCTTCCGGGCCAGCCGGTCGAGCACGGGGCCGCCCGGGTAGCCGAGCCCCAGGAACCGGGCCACCTTGTCGAAGGCCTCCCCCGCGGCGTCGTCCACGGTCTGCCCGAGGATCTCGTACCGGTGCTCCTCCGGCATGTGGACGAGCATCGTGTGTCCGCCCGACACCAGGAGCACCAAGTACGGCGGGGCCGGCGGGCCGTGCTCCAGGAAGTTCGCGTAGATGTGGCCCTCGAGATGGTTCACCGCCACCAGTGGTACGTCCAGCGCCAGGGCCATGGCCTTCGCGCTGGCCAGGCCGACCAGGAGGGCTCCGGCCAGGCCCGGGCCGCGGGTCACGGCCACGGCCTCGATCTCGGCCCACGACGAACCGGCCTCGCCCAGGGCGTCCTCGATCAAGGGGTTCAGCCGCTCGAGGTGCGCCCTCGATGCCAGCTCGGGAACGACCCCGCCGAACCGCCCGTGGATCTCGTGCTGGCTGGACAGAACGTTCGACAGGACCTTCCGCCCGTCCTCAACCACCGCCACGGCGGTCTCATCGCAGGACGTCTCGATCCCCAGGACCCTCATGGTGGCATCACTCGGGCCGAAGACTCTCGGGCATCTCGTCGGTGATCCGCTCGAGCATCTCGTGGTACTCCCGAGTGCGGATGTTGTCGGTCCACATCACCAGGGCATCCTCGTTCGTCTCCTGGTAGTAGTTCCTGCGGACCCCGACCGGCCGGAAGCCGAATCGCCCGTACAGCCGCTGGGCGCCCCAGTTCGTCACCCGGACCTCCAGCGAGACCGCCCGGGCCCCCAGGTCCGACGCTTCCCGCACGAGCTCGTACAGGAGCCGGGTACCGATCCTCAGGCGCTGGTATTCTGGATCGACGGCGATCGTGGTCACGTGAGCCTCTTCGCCGTACGAGATCAGCCCGGCATATCCGACCACGGCGCGCCCGGACAAGGCCACGAGATAGGCCCTGTTCCGGGCGGTGGTCATCTCGGAGACGAACAGGCTGGGGCTCCACGGCCTCGGATAGACCTGCCGTTCGATGGCCATGATGCCCCGGAGGTGACGACGCCGCATCCGGGTGATCTCGATGTCAGGCGACTCGGCCTGCTCGACCCCAATCGATCTCCGCATCCGACTTCCTCACGTAGTAGGGAACAACGTCGACGGGACGAGCCGTCTCTTCCCGGTGGAACCGGGGCAGGGCCAGCTCCAGGAGGGACTCGGCGTCCGGGAAGGCCCGGGACATCGAGGCGAACTCCATCCGACCGCCGCTCTTCTCGAGCTGCCGGCGGTACAGCAGGGCGCCCCCACCGACGAGCAGGGTCTCCTCCCCCGAGGCCTCGAGCTCGGCGGCGAGGCGCTCGGGGGGGCCGACCTGGTACTCGGAATCCCGGGTAACGCCGCCGGGGACCGGGCGGTAAGAGGCGGAGAACACCTCACCCCGCTTGCCGTCGCTCACCGCCACGATCCGCCACCTCGAGTACCGGACCGAGAAGGCCAGCACGTCGAGCGAAGCGATCCCCACGATCGGTACCCGGAGGACCTGCGCCAGGGACCGGGCCGTGGCCACGCCCACCCGGAGCCCGGTGAACAGCCCGGGGCCCAAGCCGACGGCTACCCCCCCGATCTGTCCCGGGCGGAGCTCCGTCCATCCGAGGAGATGATGGATGGCCGGGACCACGAACTCGGAGTGCCCCTTGCCCCACGACAGCAGGGTGGATCCGAGCACCCCCTGCTCGGTGCCCAGGGCCACCGAGGTCTGGGGCGTCGAGGTCTCGATCGCCAGGACCAGCACGCTAGATCGCCCCCCCGTCGGCACTCCACGGCGCCAGGACCCCCTCCATGCGCTCCCACCGCCCCGCCCACCGGATGCCCCGGCCGGAGAACGACAGCCGTCGAGCGTCCCCCTCGTCGGCGCGGAGCTCCACCCGGAGATGCTCGTCGGGAAGGAGCGGCTCGATGGCGTCCCCCCACTCCACGAAGATCACGCTCCCCGGATCGAGGAGATCCTCGAAGCCGAGATCGATGACCTCCTGGAGCCGGTCCAGCCGGTACACGTCCATGTGGCATACGGGCACGTCGCCACGGTACTCGCGAACCAGCACGAACGTCGGGGAGGTCACCTGCTCCGTGACCCCCAGCCCTCGGGCGGCACCCTGGACGAACGTGGTCTTCCCCGCTCCCAGGTCGCCGGTGAGGCTGACCACGTCGCCGGGGACCAGGAGCTCGGCCAGGGCCGAGGCCAACTTCCGGGTGTCCTCGGCTGTGCCGGTCACGACGTCGATGGCCGTGCTCACGCTCAGAACAGCCCCAGCTGCTCCTCGATCACGGGCTCTCCACCGGCGGCCCGGGTCTCCTCGAGGGCCTCGGCTATCGTGGCGAAGTCCGCCCGGATCTGCTGCATCGCTCGGGAAGCGTCCCCGCCGCCACGGAGGACCGCCGCCGGGTGGAAGGTCGGGATCACCAGACGGCCTCGCCACGCGAACCGCTGACCCCGGATCTTCGAGATGGCCACCGGCCGCTCCAGGATGACCCGGGTTGCGAAGTTGCCGAGCGTGCAAATGACCTTCGGATCGACCAGGTCGACGTGCTCGAGCAGGTAGGTCGCGCAGGCCTCCAGCTCGTCGGGGAGCGGGTCCCGGTTCCCGGGAGGACGACAAAGCACGGTGTTAGTGATCCGGACGTCCTCCCGTCGCAGCCCGATCTCCCCCAAGAGGCGGTTCAGGAGCTGGCCGGCGGCGCCCACGAACGGGAGTCCCTGCACGTCCTCGTGGTACCCCGGGCCCTCGCCGATGAACATCAGATCCGCGTCGGGGCTCCCATCGGCGAACACGACCTGGGTGCGTCCGGCCGACAGCCGGCACCTGGTGCAGGTCGCGGCCTCGCCGGCGAGTTCCTCAAGCCTCGTGGTCATCGCTCTGCCACCGCCCGCCGGATGGCCCCGGCCAGCGCGTCCCCGGCCATCCGCTCGAGCGTGTCACTCGGCGCCTCTACCTGCCCGGTGGCCAGGGTGAAGACGGTGTCCCCGTCCCACATTGTATGCGCCGGCCTCACCGCCCTGGCAAGGCCGGCGTGGGCCGCGGCTGCCAGCTCTCGGCACCCCTCCTTGGTGAGTGCGGCGTTCGTGGCCACCACGCCCAGCACCGTGTTCGTCCCCGGCCAGGCAGGGACGGCCCCGGGCGGGGGGATCTCGCCGGCGAGCGGACGGCCGTCCTCATCCACCACGGCCCCGAACGCGTTCACCACAGCCAGGCCCCACACCGCCACGTCGCCCTCCATCGTCTCGGCCAGCCCCAGCCCTCCCGGGACTCGGTCCAGGCCCACCGTGGCCCCAGTCCCCGCGCCGACCCAGCCCGCCGTGACGCTCTCGGAGGCCGCCTCGCAGGCCGAGTAGCCCTCGTTCGGCCCGGGCCTGGCCCGAGGGTCCCCAACCCCCAGGTCGAAGATCACCGCGGCCGGGACGATCGGGACCCGGGCCACGCCGGCCTCGAAGCCGACGCCGCGTTCCTCGAGCCACCGCATCACGCCGTCGGCGGCGGCCAGGCCGAAGGCACTCCCCCCGCTGAGGAGCACGGCGTGGATCTCCTCCACGAGCATGCCCGGACGGAGGAGGTCGGTCTCCCGGGTCCCCGGTGCCCCGCCCCGGACCTCGCCGGAACCGACCGTACCCGGTGGCGGCAGGACCACCGTGCATCCGGTCACACCGACCGGGTCTGTCCAGTGCCCGACCCGCATCCCGGGGGCGATCACGAGCGGCTGGAGGCCTTCCGCCGGCGCCTGTGCCTCCCGGGCGGCAGGACCTCCTTCAGGAAACCGTCGAGGACCTCATCGAATCGCTCGTGCTGCTCCATCATCGAGAGGTGGCCGGCCCGGGTGATCACCACCGCCCGGGCGTCGGGGAGCGTGGACCGGAGAGTCTGCGCGCTCGTCTTAGGCGTGACCAGGTCGCGGTCGCCCACCACGACCAGGGCCGGCACGGTGATTCTCTCAAGGACATGTCGGAGGTCCATGTCCAGGATGTCCTGGAGCGTGTGCACCCACACCTCGGCCGGCGCGCCCGTGGAGATACGGGTGACGTGCTCGACCTGGGAGGGTGACGCTCCCGGGCCGAAGTTCGTGGCTCGGGCCACCAGGAACGAGAGATCGGCCCCGAACCGACGGACGACACCCTGGAGCCGCTCGGCCGCGTCGATGCGGGAGCGGTACCGGGTCCCGAGCCGGCGGAGGCCCCGGCCTACGCGGGCCCCGAGACCGCCGAACACCTCGCGCAGCACGTCGGACGCGGCCGTGTCCACGAGCACCACTCCGGCAACCCGGCTGCCGATCTCCTCGGGGAACAGGTCCGCGAACGCCAGGATTGCCATCCCACCGAGACTGTGGCCGATCAGAACCGCCGGGCCATCCGGGACGGCGGCGTCGAGCACCGCCCGCAGGTCGTGGCCCATGGCCGTCACCGAATAGTCGTCGGATGGGGGCCGGGACGACGCCCCGTGGGCCCGCTGGTCGTACAGCACGCAGCGGTATCGGTCGGAGAACGTCTGCCACTGGTAGTACCAGGTCGTCAGGTCGAGGGTGATCCCATGGAGGAAGACCAGGGCGGGGCCATCCGGCGAGCCGGCCGCCCGCACCCGGAGCTCGGTCCCGTCGAAGGAGCGAACAGGGCCGAGATCCTCCGGCGGCAGCGTGCCCAGGGGCTCGTCGGCCTCGGGATCGGGACGGGCACGGAGCCTGCGCACCGCCAGGCGCTCCGCCGCCACACCGGCGGCCACCACCGCCGCGGCGGTGCCAGCGCTCCAGGCCACGGCCCGGAGGGCCCGGGATCCTCGCTCAGCCACGGTGCTCCCTGGGGACCCGGGCGCTCACCGAGGTGAGGATCTCGTAGCCGATCGTGCCGGCCCACGCCGCGACCTCCTCGGCTCGAATCTCCTGGTCGCCCTGCCGTCCGAACAGGATCACCTCATCGCCGGGCTGGAGTGGATCGTCACCGCAGTCGACCAGCAGCTGATCCATGGTCACCGTGCCCGCCACCGGATACCGCCTGCCCCGGATCAGCACCCGGCCGACGTTCGAGAGCGCCCGCATGTACCCGTCGGCGTAGCCGATGGGGACCGTGGCGATCGTCGACTCACGGTCCAGCCTGTACCGGTGGCCATACGAGACCGCCTCGCCCGGCGGCACGCGCTTCACCAGCGAGATCCGGGACCGAAGGGTCATGGCCGGGCGGAGGTCCACCAGCCCCTCGAGCTGCGGGCCGGGGATGATCCCGTACATCGCGATGCCCACCCGGACCAGGTCGAGATGCGTGTCGGGCCAGCCGATGACCGCGCCGGAGTTCGCCGCGTGCCGGTGGAGGGGCCGATGCCCCGCGGCCTCGAGCGCGCCGAGCACCTCCTCGAACCGCTTGAGCTGATCGCCGGTGGTCGGATCGTCGAGATCCTCGGACCGGGCGAAGTGCGTCCAAACACCCTCGACCTCGAGCCCGGCCTCGCTGGCGGCCGAGCAGAACGCGGTGGCCCGCTCCGGCGGGAGGCCCACCCGGTGCATCCCCGTGTCCACCTTCACGTGGACCCGACCCCCCCGGCCGGCCTCGGCCAGGGCCCGGAGCCCGTCGTCCGTGTAGCACGTCGGGGTCAGGCCGGCCGCGACGGCCTCTCGCTCCGAGCCGCGGGGGAACTCGCTGAGCACCAGGATCGGTGCGTCGATGTCGGCCTCGCGGAGGCGCAGGCCCTCCTCGACCAGAGCCACGCCGAGCCAAGAGGCTCCGGCCTCCAGTGTCGCCCGGGCCACCGGGACGTCCCCGTGGCCGTACCCGTCGGCCTTCACCACCGCCATGAGCTCGGCCTCGGGGGGCTTCAGGGCTCGGACGTTGTGACGGATGGCCTCCAGGTCGACCTCGGCCACCGTGGGCCGGAACGCCCGGGTCACGAACCCTCCGTCAGCCTGCGGACGGCCTGCGGCACGGCCCGGGCCACGTCGCCGGCGACGGTCCCCTCGCCGGTCCGCTCCCCGGCCAGGCGGCCGGCGGTCCCGTGCACGTATACGCCGGCGCCCGCGGCGTCCACCGGCGCCACCCCCCGGGCCAGCAGGGAGGCCACGATCCCCGTCAGGACGTCGCCGGTTCCCCCGGTGGCCAGCACGGAGGTCCCCGTCGGGTTGATAGCCACCTCGCCGTCCGGCGAGGCGATAAGCGACCGCGACCCCTTCAGGACCACGACGCAGCCGGTCTCGGTGGCGGCCTTCCGAACCAGGCCGACCCGGTCTTCCTCGAGCGCCTCCATCGAGATCTCGAACAGCCTGGCGAACTCGCCGGCGTGGGGGGTGAGGACCGCGGGAGCGGCGCGCCGCGCCAGCTCGCCGGCCCGCCCGGCGAAGGCGTTGATCGCGTCGGCGTCGATCACCAGCGGGACCGGCGCCTCCCGAGCCAGTCGCCGCACGAACGCGGGGGTCTCCCCGTCCGTGGAGAGCCCCGGCCCGACCGCCACGGCGTCGTAACCTTCCAACCTCACGGACAGCGCCTCCCAGGCCGCCTCGGAGGCCGACCCCTCCGGGCCCTCGGGCAGCGGCAGGAACGTGGCCTCGTCCAGCGATGCCTGGATCGTGGCCAGGACCCCCTCGGGAGCGGCAACGGTCACCAGGCCGGCGCCGGCCCGCGACGCGCCGGCCGCCACCAGCCTAGGCGCCCCGGTCATACGCCGGGAGCCGGCGACAACAAGGACAACCCCGGACCGGCGCTTGTGCGTCTCGGGGCTTCGAGCCGGCCACACGGCCCGCACGTCGGTCTCGTCCAGCAGCCCCACGTCGCCCACCACCAGCTCGGTAGGGAAACCGATGTCCGCTACATCCAGGACGCCGGCCGCGGCCGCCCCGGGGAACAGGATCGTCCCCAGCTTCGGCGCACCGAACGTCACGGTCACGTCGGCGTTGACCACCGGCCCCCGCACGGACCCGGTATCGCCCTCGACGCCCGAAGGGATGTCCACGGCCACCACCGGCGCGCCGGCCTCGCCGAGAAGCTCGATGGCGGCGGCGAACACACCCTCGGCTGCGCCCCGGAAGCCGATCCCGAAGATGGCGTCGATGGCCACGTCGGCCCGTTCGAGAGATCGTCGGAGCGTCCCCGAGCCGAACGGTCGCACCGTGATCCCCGCCCGCTCGAGCGCCACGAGGTTCGTCGCGGCCGGCTCGCGGAGGGACGGATCCAGCAGGAACACCTCGGTAGCCATCCCCCACCGGGAGAGATGCCGGGCCGCCACCAGGCCGTCTCCCCCGTTGTTCCCCTTGCCGCAGATCACCACCGTCCGGCGCCCGTACGCGCCTCCCGCCAGGCCCAGCGCGGCCCTGGCCACCGCCAGACCGGCCCGCTCCATAAGCACGGCCACGGGGATCCCTCGAGCCTCGGTATCCCGGTCCAGCGCTCGGGTCTCCGCGGCGGTAAGGACGGGGAGCACTCGGTCACCGCCCCACGGCCACGCAGAACGCCACCGCCACCGACCGCTCGTGCGAGAACGAGACCAGCACCTCGTTCACGCCCAGCCGGTCGGCCCGGGCCTTTGCCGCGCCGTTCAGCGCCAGGTGCGGCGCGCCGGAGCGGGCCCGCTCCACGCTGATGTCATGCCACCGGAGGCCCCGGACGCCGCCGAGGGCCTTCCGCCCGGCCTCACGGGCGGCCCACCGGGCCGCGAAGCATTGCGCCGGGGTTGCCTTTCCCTCGCAGTATGCGGCCTCGCCGGGTGTGAACACCCGACGGCGGAAGGATGGACGCGTGGCCAGGAGACGCTCCACCCGTTCGATCTCCACGACGTCGACGCCGACGCCGACGATTCGCACCGTTAACCTCTCACTCCACGGTGACGGACTTGGCCAGGTTCCGAGGCTGGTCCACGTCGCATCCGCGAAGCTTGGCGATCCGGTAGGCCAGGAGCTGAAGCGGCACGGACACGACCACGGGGGCCAGCAGCTCGGGTGTGCGCGGCACCTCGAGGACGTGATCGGCGTACTGCCGGATCTCCGAGTTCCCCTCCGTGGCCACGGCGATGACGTCGGCCCCCCGCGCCTTGACCTCCTGGATGTTCGACAGGATCTTCGGGTAGACGTGGCACTCCGTGGCCACGGCCACCACCGGCATCCCCGGCTCGACGAGCGCGATGGGCCCGTGCTTCAGCTCCCCGGCCGGATAACCCTCGGCGTGGATGTAGGAGATCTCCTTGAGCTTCAGGGCGCCCTCGAGCGCGGCCGGGTACCCGGTGTGCCGGCCGATGAACAGGAAGTCCCGGGCCATGTGGTACCGCTCCGCGAGGTCGGTGATGGCCGCGTCGAGCTCCAGGGCCCGGCGCACCTGCGCCGGGAGCTCGAGCATGCGGTCCACGATCCCGCCGATCTCCTCGGGGAACATCGTTTTCCGAACCTGGGCCAGGTACAGGGCCAGAAGGTCCAACGCCACCATCTGGGTGGCGAACGTCTTAGTAGCGGCCACGCCGATCTCCGGGCCGGCGTGCGTGTACATCGCCGCATCGGCCTCCCGAGCCACGGAGGAACCGACCGTGTTCGTGATGGCCACGCCCCAGGAGCCCTGCTCCTTGGCGTGTCGGAGGGCCTCGAGCGTGTCGATGGTCTCGCCGGACTGGGAAACGGCGAGCGTCAGCGTGTTTCGGTCCAGCACGGGGTCCCGGTACCGAAACTCGCTGGCGATCTCGATCTCAACCGGTAGCCTGGTCCAGTGCTCGATCGCGTACTTCGCCACCAGCCCTGCGTGGAAGGCGGTCCCGCAGGCCACCACGAACACCTTGTCCACGGCGCGGATGGCCGCTTCGCTCATGCGCAGCTCGTCGAGCCGGTGGACGCCCCCCCGGATCCGGCCCCGGATCGTGTCCCGGATGGCCTGAGGCTGCTCGTGGATCTCCTTCAGCATGAAGTCCTCGAAGCCGCTCTTCTCGGCAAGACGTAGGTCCCAATCCACGTCGAGGGGCCGCACCTCGGCCTCGACACCTTGCAGGTCGGTGATCCGCACCCCGTCCGCCCGCAGCTCGGCGACCTGCCCGTCGGCCAGCGCCACGATCCGGCGGGTCCGGGTGAGCAGCGCGGGCGCGTCGGACGCCAGGAGGCTCTCGCCATCCCCGAGCCCCACGACCATGGGCGAGGAAACGCGGACGCCCACGATCACATCGGGCTCGTCCGCCGAGAGGACCACCAGGGCGTAGGCGCCTTCCAGCTCAGCCACGGCGGCTCTGACGGCCGTCGACAGGTCCGCGCCGTCGCGCACGGCGTCCTCGACGAGGTGCGCCACGACCTCGGTGTCGGTCTGGGACGCCAGCACGTGCCCGCTCAGCTCGAGCCGCTGCCGGAGCTCGTGGAAGTTCTCGATGATCCCGTTGTGGATCACGGCGATCCGGCCCAGGCAGTCGACGTGTGGATGGGCGTTCTGATCCGTGGGCGGGCCGTGAGTGGCCCACCGCGTGTGGCCCATGCCGACTTTCCCCTCCGGCGCACCCTCGTCGGCGAGCTCCTTCTCAAGGGCCTCCAGCTTCCCGGCCTTCTTCATGACCGTGAGGTCGCCGTCGAGCACGGCCACCCCGGCCGAGTCGTATCCCCGATATTCGAGACGATGGAGCCCCTCTAGGATGATCGGGAGCGCCTCGTCGGGACCCACGTAGCCCACGATCCCGCACATGAGAGGGATATCGTACCAGTCGGGCCTTCTCGGATGGCCTCCTCCGGCCGCCTCGACTATCCTCGTGGGAACCACAAGGGGGAGAAGGCTATGGGGCTCTTGCGACCTCGTCGACCTGTCCGGGTGATCGCCGTCGCGGCGATCGTGGGCATGATCGCCGCCGCCTCGGTGCCAGGCGCAGCGCAGGGGAAGAAGGGCGGGCTCGGTCCTGAGGTGACCGTGATGACGCGCAACCTGTACCTCGGCGCCGACCTGTTCCCGATCCTCGGGGCCCCGTCGGCCGAGGACGCCTACGAGCAGGCTTACGTCACCTGGGGGATCATCCAGGCCACGGATTTCCCGGCCCGGGCGGAGCGGCTCGCGGACGAGATCGCCGCCACGAAACCCGACGTGATCGGCCTCCAGGAGGTGACCACATTCCGGACGGATCCATCCTCGGACGGGCCTACCACGCCGGCCACCACCGTCGAGTTCGACTTCCTGGCCACGCTCCTGGCCGAGCTGGCCGAGCGCGGCCTCTCCTATGAAACAGCCGTATCGCTGACGAACACGGACATCGAGCTCCCCACCGACTCAGACCCGGACCCGATGACGATCCCCGGGTCGTTCGCGGGGGATATCCGGTACACGGACGCCGACGCGATCCTGGTGCGCTCAGGGGTGAAGGTCCAGAAGACCGACGCCGCGCACTTCGAGGCGAGGTTCTCGGCTACCGTGGCCGTGGGCACAGTCACCGTGCTTCGGGGCTGGACCTCGGCCGAGGTTCGGGTGGCCGGCCACCGGGTTCGGGTGGTCAACACCCACCTCGAGGTGGACTCCAGCGCCAACGCGCTGTTCGGGGCCGTCCAGCAGGCCCAGGCACAGGAGCTCGTGCAGGGTCCGCTCAACACAAAGATGCCCACTATCCTGCTCGGGGACCTCAACTCGAAGGCGGACGGGACCGGTACCAACACCTACGGGCAGATGCTCGGGGCCGGGCTCACGGACGTGTGGTCCTCGACGCATCCGGGCGACCCCGGGTTCACCTGCTGCCACAACGAGACCCTGACGAACCCGGCATCCGAGCACGACGAACGCATCGACCTGGTCATGACCCGGGGTCCGTGGGGCCACTTCTCCGCGGACATCCTGGGCGAGGATCCGGCCGACAAGACGACCGGCGGCCTGTGGCCTTCGGATCACTCCGGGGTCGTTGCCACCGTTGCTCTTGGGACGTGCGGCGGGAAGCTGGCCACGATCGTCGGCGGGCCGGGTAGGGACAAGCTCAAGGGCACCGGAGCCAGGAACGTGGTCCAGTCGTTCGGGGGCAACGACGTGATCGCCTCGAAGGGCGGCAACGATACGGTCTGCGGTGGGGCCGGCAACGACAAGCTGAAGGGCGGCCCGGGCGACGACGTCCTGAAGGGCGAGGGCGGCAAGGATCTTCTGGTGGGCGGGCCGGGCAGCGACCGCTGCGTCGGGGGACCGGGCAAGGACCGGTTCCGGCGCTGCGAGCAGCGCGCGGCCTAGGCCTGCCGGACGGAAGCGGCGATGGTCCCGGCGTGGGACCGAGCCTCGTCTTCAGTCTCGGCCTCGACCATCACCCTGACCACGGGCTCCGTCCCGGAGGGACGAACCAGGACGCGCCCCCGCTTCCCCAGGGCCGCCTCGGCGGCGCCGATCGCTGCCGCCACCGGTGCCGAGGTCGCCGCCCCGGCCGGGTCGTCCACGGCGACGCTCTCCAGAACCTGGGGGAACCGCCGCATCGCCGATGCGAGCTCCCCCACCGACACTCCGCGCCGGGCAGCCAGCGAGAGGAACCGCACCGCCGTGAGGAGGCCGTCTCCGGTGGTGGCCTGGTCGAGGAAGATCACGTGCCCCGACTGCTCCCCGCCGAGGGAGGCCCCGCTCCGACGCATCTCCTCGAGCACGTACCGGTCGCCCACCTGAGTCTCGATCACGGTTATCTCGGCCGCGTCGAGCGTCAGGTGAAGCCCGAGGTTGCTCATCACCGTCACCACCAACGTGTCCTTGGCCAGCGCACCCCGCTCCTGCATGGACAGCGCACAGGCGGTCAGGACCTGGTCGCCGTCGACGACGACCCCGTCGGCGTCGGCGAAAACGGCCCGGTCCGCGTCCCCGTCGAAGGCCACCCCTGCATCGGCCCCGAGCTCGGTGACCGCGGCCGCCACGACCTCGGGATAGGCGGCACCGCAGCCCGCGTTGATGTTGGTCCCGTCGGGATCGGCGTTGATGGCCTCCACCCGGGCGCCGAGCCGCCGGAGCGCCTCGGGACCCAGCCGGAACGCGGCTCCGTTGGCCCCATCGACCACTATCCTCATGCCTTCCAGGCGAGCCTCGGCGGCGGCCACCAGGTGATCCAGGTACCGGTCAGGCTCCTCCACGGCGTCGACGATGCGGCCTACCCCGCCGCCCTCCGGACGGGGGCCGTCCCCCTCTCGAACCAGGCGCTCGATCTCGTCCTCGACCTCGTCCGGAAGCTTGAACCCATCCCTGGAGAACAGCTTGATGCCGTTGTCCGCCGCGGGGTTGTGCGATGCGGAGATGACCGCGCCCACCCGTGCCCCCAGATCCGGGGTCATGAACGCCACGGCGGGCGTGGGCACCATCCCCACCCGGATCACGTCCCCGCCCGCGGAGCACGCCCCGGCAGCCATGGCGGATTCGAGCATCAACCCGGACGCCCTCGTGTCTCGGCCGATCACCAATCGCGGCCGGCCGTCACCGCCGAGAGCGGCGACCGCCGCCCGCCCGATGGCGAACGCCAGCTCCGGGGTAAGGTCGCGGTTGGCCACGCCTCGCACCCCGTCGGTTCCGAAGAGCCTGGCCACGCGGGGCATCCTACGCGGATGGGGCGGCGATGACCGCTATCGCTTCGAGTACTGCGGGGCCTTGCGGGCCTTCTTCAGCCCGTACTTGCGGCGCTCCTTCTCCCGAGCGTCGCGGGTGAGGAAGCCCTCCTTCTTTAGGACGTCGCGTAGGGAAACGTCGATCTCGATCAGGGCACGGGCGATGGCGTGGCTGAGCGCGCCGGCCTGGCCGGTGACCCCGCCGCCCTCGAGCCGGGCGATCACGTCGACCTCCTTCTCCCTGCCGGCGGCCCGCAGTGGTGCCGTGGCCAGGACCCGCTGGGTACGGGAGGGGAAGTACTCCTCGAGCGTCCTGCCGTTGAGGTCGAACTGTCCGGTGCCGGGAGCCACCCGCACGCGGACCACCGCCTCCTTCCGCCGGCCGGTCGCTGCCACTCTCGTTTCCGTGTCCGCCATTCTCGACTCCTCAGCTCTCCTCGGCGCCCGGGACCTCGCCGATACGCAGCGCCCTCGGCCGCTGGGCGTCGTGCGGATGGTCGGGCCCCGCGTAAACCGACAGCTTCCGAAGCATCCTCTTTCCCAGCCGGGTCTTCGGCAGCATCCCCCGGATCGCCTGCTCCACCACCCGCTCGGGCTGTCGCTCGGCCAGCTGCGCGTAGGGGATCTCCCGAAGCCCGCCCGGGTACTGCGAATGCCGGTAGTAGATCTTCTTGCCCTCCTTCTCCCCGGTCAGGCGAACCTTGGCCGCGTTGACCACGACCACGTGGTCCCCCACGTCGAGGTGGGGAGAGTAGGAGGGCTTGTGCTTGCCGCGGAGGACATGGGCCACTGCCGAGGCGAGCCGCCCCAGGACGGCCCCATCGGCATCGACTACGTACCAGCCTCGCTGGACGTCCTTCGGCTTCGGCATGTACGTCTTCATCGCTCTCCAGCCGCGCGCAACCCTCGGCGCGCTCGTGGGTGGGCACCATAGTGTACAGAAACCAGAGTAAGGCCGTGCGGCGGAGCTACCGGGCCCGCCTTGGAGCGATCGCTGGCCGCCAGGACCCCGGGCATAGACCCGGCTTCCAGGCGCCCCTCCCCCACGGCCAGGAGGGTCCCCACCAGGCTCCGGACCATGTGGTGCAGGAAGCTCTCGGCCCGAGCCGCTATCTCTATCGCCTCGCCGACACGCCGTACCGACAGCCGATCCAGCCGGCGGACCGTGGACCCCCCGCCGGGGCGGCAGAACGAGGCGAAGTCGTGCTCGCCCACCAGGAGGCTGGCCGCCCGCCGCATCGGCCCCAGCCCGTACTCGCCCGGACGGTGCCACTCGATGCGGGCCGTGAACGGATCCTGTACCTCGCCGACCCGGACGCGGTACCGGTAGGATCTGGCCGTGGCGCTGCGCCGGGCGTCGAACCCCGCCGGGGCCCGGCCTGCCCGACGGATGGCTATCTCCGGCCCGAGCATCGCGTTGAGGGCCCGCTGGAGGCGAACCGGGTCGGCGTCGGCATCGAACGAGACGACCTGACCCTCGGCATGCACGCCGGCGTCGGTCCGGCCGGCCACCGACAGCCTCGGACGTCGCCCCAGGATCGGCTCCAGCGCGTCCAGGAGCACCCCCTCGACCGTCCGCTGTCCCGGCTGACGGGCGAACCCGTGGAAGCCGGTGCCGTCGTAGGCCAGCACGAGCCGCAGGACGGCCACCCTGGTGGCCGGACTACTCCTCGACCTGACGGTCGACCAGCTCGATCACCGCCATGGGGGCGCCGTCGCCCTTGCGAGGCCCGAGCTTCAGGATGCGGGTGTATCCGCCCTGGCGCTCGGCCATGCGGGGACCGATCTCGGCGAAGAGCCGGTGCACTACGTCTCGGTCAGGCACCACCTTCAGTACCTGCCGCCGGGCGTGCACGTCGCCTCGCTTGGCGAACGTGATCAGCCGCTCCGCCAGGGGCCGGAGCGCCTTGGCCTTGGCCTCGGTGGTCCGCACCTTCTCGTGCTCGAACAGAGCCGCGGCTAGGCCTCCGAGGAGCAGCCGCTCGTGGGAGGGGCCGGAGCCGAGCCGGGGGCCCTTGCGCGGCCTCGGCACTAGGCCTCCCGGAGAGACAGGCCGAGCTCGTCGAGCTTCATCTTGACCTCGTCGATGGACTTCTGGCCGAAGTTGCGGATGTCCGTAAGCTCCTGTTCGGTCCGCTGGATCAGCTCTCCGACCGAGTTGATGCCCTCGCGCTTCAGGCAGTTGTACGAACGGACCGACAGGCTGAGCTCCTCGATCGGGAGAGCCAGGTCGCCGGCCAACTCCCCCTCGCCCTCGGCCGGGCCCAGGGAGAGACCCGGGCTCTCCGAGAGCTCCCCGAACAGGTTGGCCAGCTCTACCAGCGTGGTCCCCGCCGAGGCCACGGCCTCGCGAGGCGAGACCGAGCCGTCGGTCTGGACGTCCAGGATCAGCCGGTCCCGGTCGGTCATCTGCTCCACCCGGGTGGCCTCCACGGCGTAGGAGACCCGTCGCACCGGCGAGAAGATCGAGTCCACCGGGATCACCCCGATGGGGTCCCGGGCGTTCTTGTTCTGCTCCGCCGTGCGGTAGCCGACGCCTCCCTCCACCGTGAGCTCCATCTCGAACGAGGCGGTCTTCCCCATCGTGGCGATGTGGAGGTCGGGATTGAGGATCTCAACACCCGCCGGTGGAGAGATGTCCCCAGCCTTCACCTCACCGGGGCCCTTGGCCTTGAGGTACAGCGAGGCCGGCTCCTCGAGCTCCGATCGGATCACCATCTCCTTGACGTTGAGCACGATGTCCGTGACGTCCTCTGTGACGCCCGGGATCGTGGCGAACTCGTGCAGCACACCCTCGATCTTGACCGAGGACACGGCCGCGCCGGGGATGGATGACAGCAGCGTCCTCCGGAGCGAGTTGCCCAGCGTGTATCCGAATCCGGGCTCGAGCGGCTCGATGATGAACTTCGCCCGTGTCGGGCTGACGCTCTCCTCCTGGATCCGTGGTCTCGCGACGATCAGCACCCTGCATTCCTCCTTCGGCGAGGGATCATCCAGTTCTGCCCCGCCACTCGGGCCGGCCCGAGGCCGGCCTGCTACTAGACCCGCCGGCGCTTCCGGGGCCGGCACCCGTTGTGGGGCACGGGGGTGACGTCCTGGATCCCCAGGATCTCCAGCCCGGTCGCCGCCAGCGACCGGATGGCAGTCTCCCTCCCCGAGCCTGGGCCCTTCACGAACACCTCGACCTTCTTGACGCCGTGCTCCTGGGCCCGTCGGGCCGCGGCTTCTGCGGCGAGTTGGGCGGCGAACGGCGTGGACTTGCGGGACCCCTTGAAGCCGACGTTGCCGGCCGAGGCCCACGAGATCGTGTTCCCGTCGAGATCCGTGATCGTGACGATCGTGTTGTTGAACGTCGACTTGATGTGGGCCGCCCCGTGGACGACGTTCTTCTTTTCCTTCTTCCGGGTCTTCTTCTTCGGCTTGGCCACTACTTCGCCGCCTTTCGCCTCACGCCGACGGTCTTCTTGGGGCCCTTGCGGGTCCTGGCGTTCGTATGGGTCCGCTGGCCGTGGACCGGCAGGCTCCTGCGGTGCCTGAGGCCCTGGTACGCCCCGATCTCGATCTTGCGCTTGATGTCCTGGGCCACGTCGCGGCGAAGGTCGCCCTCGACCTTGAGGTTCTGGTCGATCCACTCCCGGATGCGGACGACCTCGTCCTCGGACAGGTCCCGGACCTTCGTGTCCGGGCTGACCTTGGCCCCCCCCACGGTGGCCCGGGCGGCGCTCGGGCCGACGCCGTAGATGTATGTCAGCGCGACCTCCACCCGCTTGTCGCGGGGAAGGTCCACACCGGCGATCCGCGCCATGCTCCTCCTATCCCTGCCGCTGCTTGTGCCTCGGGTTCGAGCAGATCACCATGACCCGCCCTCTCCTCCGGATGACCTTGCATTTCTCGCACATCCGCCTGACCGACGGCCGTACCTTCAACGCACACGCTCCTCGAGGGATTCCCGGCCACGCAACACTCGGCCCCCTCCCGGGGGCCAGGACAAGTATAGGGCAGGCGCCTCGAGCCCGTCCAGGTCCCGCCTCGCGAACCATCCCGAGCCGGACATCTCAGTCGGGCTCAGTCCGAGGTCAGGATCTCGGCCCCCCGGTCGGTGATGGCCAAGGTGTGCTCGAAGTGGGCGCAGAGGCTGCCGTCCTCCGTGACCACGGTCCAGTCGTCGTCGAGCACCCGTGTCTCCCATCCGCCCAGGGTCACCATCGGCTCTATGGCCAGCGCCATCCCCGGGCGAAGCTCGGGCCCCCGCCCCGGCGACCCGTAGTTCGGGATCGGGGGATCCTCGTGGAGGTTCTGCCCGATCCCGTGCCCCACGTACTCGCGGACCACACCGAACCCCGCACCCTCCACCACCTGCTGCACGGCGTTGCCGATGTCCGACAGCCTGGCTCCCTCACGGACCTGGGAGATCCCCGCCTCCAGGGCCTCCTCTGTGATCCGGACCAGCTTCTCAGCCTCGTCGGAGGCGGGCTCGCCTACGAACACCGAGACGGCGGAGTCGCCGTGGTAGCCCTCCCAGATCGCCCCGAAGTCAAGAGACAGGAGATCTCCATCGCGGAGGATGCGGTCACCAGGTATCCCATGGACGAGCTCTTCGTTCACCGACGCGCAGATCGACCGAGGGAACCCTCGGTAGCCCTTGAACGAGGGCACGGCGTCCTTCGATCGGATGTGCTCCTCGGCGATCGCGTCGAGCTCACCCGTGGTGATCCCGGGCCGAACCGCCGCGAGCACCAGCCGTCGGGTGGAGGCCACGATGCGCCCGGCCCGGCGCATCTTCTCGATCTCTTCGGGAGACTTGAGGATGATCACGCGCGGAAGTCGTCGAGCGCTGCGATGGCCCGGTGGGTGATCTCCTCCACCTCACCGACCGCATCGACCTCACGGAGAAGCCCTCGTTCCCAGTAGAACTTCTGGAGCGGCTCGGTGTCCCGGTGGTAGACCTCGAGTCGGTGTCGGACGATCTCCTCACGGTCGTCGTCCCGCTGGACGAGCTCGCCACCGCAGTTGTCGCAGACCCCTTCGACCTTTGTGGGCTTCAGCTCGACGTTGGACGTCCGCTGGCAGTGCGTGCAGGTCCTTCGTCCGGCCAGCCGGGCCACCGTGACCTCGTCCGGGATCGAGAGCTTGAGGACGGCCTCCAGGGGCCGCCGGCGCTCCCCCAGGGCCGTCTCCAGCGCCTGGGCCTGGGGGATCGTCCTGGGGAAGCCGTCGAGCACGAACCCGTTCGGGGACCGGTCGAGCTCCTGGAGGAGCATCTCGATCACCACGTCGTCCGGCACCAGCTCCCCGGCCTCCATGTACGACTTCGCCTTCAGCCCGAGAGGGGTCTCGGCCTGGACGTTCCGCCGGAACATGTCCCCTGTAGAGATCAGCCTGATGTCGAAGTAGTCGGCCAGGCGATGCGCCTGGGTCCCCTTGCCCGCCCCCGGGGGGCCGATCAGCACGATGCGCACCCCGGCTACCTCAGGAAGCCCTCGTAGTGGCGCATCGTGAGCTGGGACTCGATCTGCTTCATGGTCTCGAGCGCCACGCCCACGACGATGAGCACCGACGTTCCCCCGAACGGGAAGATGTTCGGGTCGATGCCCATGACGATCAGCGCGATGGATGGGATCAGCGCGATCGTGGCCAGGAACAGGGATCCTGGGAGGGTGATCCTGCTGAGGATGTGGTCGAGATGGTCGGCGGTGGGCTTTCCCGGCCGGATACCCGGGATGAAGCCACCGTACTTACGGATGTTGTCCGCGGTGTCCACCGGGTTGAACGAGATCGCCGTGTAGAAGTACGCGAAGAACACCACCAGGAGCCCATAGATCGTGATGTAGACGGGACTGGCCTGGTTCACCAGGTGGTTGTCAAGGAACCGCTGGAACGGCGGCCACTGGATCACCGAGCCGAGCAGCGTCGGGAAGTACAACACCGAGCTGGCGAAGATGATCGGGATGACCCCGGCCTGGTTGACCTTCAGCGGGATGTACGTGCTGCCCCCGGACGTCATGCGCCTTCCCACCACCCGCTTGGCGTACTGAACTGGTATCCGCCGCTGCCCCTGCTCCATGAACACCACGGCAAGGATGATCAGCAGGCCGAGGGCCACGATGATGCCGAACTGGATGCTCCCGCCCTGTTGGAACACGCTGTAGCCCTGGGACGGTAGCTCGGCGATCACGCTGGTAAAGATGATCAGCGACATCCCGTTGCCGATCCCGCGCTGGGTGATGAGTTCGCCGAACCACATGATCATGGCCGTGCCGGCGGTGAGCGTGAGGACCATGAAGCCTACCCGAGTAGGCGTGAAATCGCGGATCACCCCGGGGAGCTGGTTGTTGAACAGGAAGATCAGCCCCGTCGACTGAAGGAGCGCCAGGGCCACCGTCATGTACCGCGTGTACTGGGTGATCTTCTTCTGCCCGACCTCGCCCTGCTTCTGCCACTGCTCGAGCTTGGGGATGACCACCACCAGCAGCTGCATGATGATCGAGGACGTGATGTACGGCATGATGCCCAGCGCGAACACGGCCAGGCGGCTCAGCGCGCCCCCGGAGAACAGGTTGATGAACGAGAGGAAGCCGCCCTGTGTGGCGTTCGCCTGGCCGGCAAGCTCGGTGACGTCGATGTTCGGGATCGGCAGGAAGGACCCCAGCCGGTACAGCCCGATGACGAGCAGGGTGAACAGGATCTTCGCCCGGAGGTCCGGGATCTTGAACGCGTTGACGAAGGCCCTCAGCATCCGCTTCCCCTTCCGGCGGAGGCTCTCACTCTACTCCCCAAGGACCTCGACCCGGCCGCCGGCTCGCTCGATCTTCTCCCGGGCGACCCTGGTGAATCCGTGCGCCTGCACGGTGAGGGCGCGGTCCAGCTCGCCCCCGCCGAGCACCTTGACCGGCATGCGCCGCCTGACCAGCCCGGCCGCCGCCATCGACTCCGGCGACACGGTGGCATCGGCCTCGAACCGCTGGGCCAGCCGCTCCACGTTGACCACGGCCCACGCCTCCCGGTTGGGGTTCGTGAAGCCCTTCTTCTTGGGGACCCGGCGAGCCAGCGGCATCTGGCCGCCCTCGTAGCCGAGCTTCTTGTTGTTTCGGGCCAGGTAGCCCTTGGTTCCCCGGCCGGCGGTCTTGCCCCGTCCGGCCGCCCGGCCTCGCCCGACCCGGCGGCGATCCCGTCGGGCACCGGGCTCCGGACGGAGGTGATGGAGCTTCACTCCTCCACCTCCTCCACCTCGACCAGGTGGTTGACCCGGGCGATCATGCCCCTGATCTCGGGACGGTCCTCCTTCACCACCACGTGGCGTATGCGGCGGAGGCCGAGCGCGCGCAGCGTGTCCCGCTGGCGGCGCGGCTTGCCCGCGCGCCCCCGGATCTGGGTCACCCTAAGCCTTGCCACCGTCGCTGCCCTCCAGCGCGGACTCGGCCCGGGCGGTCCGGGTCCGCTCGTCCGCCTCCTTGATGGCCTCCAGCATGGGCCTGGGAGCGACCTCGTTGACATCGAGGCCTCGCAGCTTGGCGATCTCCTCGGGCCTCCGCAGCATCCGGAGTCCCTTCAGGGTGGCGCGGACGATGTTGATCGCGTTGTCGGATCCCAGCGACTTCGACAGGATGTCCTTGATCCCCACGCACTCGACGACGGCCCGGACCGGTCCTCCGGCGATGACGCCGGTACCGGGCGCGGCGGGCTTCAGCAGCACCTTGCCCCCGGCGTCCTCGCCGATCACCTGGTGCGGGATCGTGGTGCGCATGAGCGGGACCTCGAACATGTTCCGCTTGGCCTCCTCGACGCCCTTCTGGATGGCCGCCGGGACCTCCTTGGCCTTCCCGTAGCCGACGCCCACCCTGCCCGCGGCGTCCCCCACGACTACCAGGGCGGCGAACGAGAACCGGCGGCCGCCCTTCACGACCTTGGCCACCCGGTTGATGGCCACGACCCGTTCCTCGTAAGGGGTCCTCTGGTCCGCCGTGTCGTATCGCCTCACAGCTGCAATCCTCCCTGCCGCGCTCCCTCAGCCACCGACCGGACCCGGCCGTGGTACAGACGGCCGCCTCGATCGAACACGGCCCTCTCCACGCCCGCCTGCTTGGCACGCCGGGCGATGAGCTGGCCCACGGTCTTGGCCACGGCCGTCTTGTCGCCGGCCGCCTTCCGTACCTCCGCCTCGACCGAGGACGCTGCGGCCATGGTACGGCCCGCGCCGTCGTCCACGAGCTGCGCGTAGATGTGGCGGTTCGAGCGGTACACGGCCAGACGGGGCACGTCCGCGGCCCCGCGGATTCGCTTGCGGACCCGCCGGTGCCTGCGGACACGAGCCAGCCGCTTGCGTGCCGCCTGCATCAGGCGATCGCCCCCTTGGCGGCTTTCCCGGCCTTCTTGCGGACGTACTCGCCCTCGTACCGGATACCCTTGCCCTTGTACGGCTCCGGCTTGCGGATCTTGCGGACGTTCGCCGCGATCTCCCCGACAAGCTGCTTGTCGATCCCCTTGACCACGATCCGGTTCGGAGCGGGGACCTCGAACTCGATACCGGCCGGCGGGGACATCGTCACGGGATGGGAGAAGCCGACCTGGAGCTCGAGCTCGGATCCCTTCAGCGCGGCCCGGTAGCCGACGCCCTGGATCTCCAGCCGCTTCTCGTAGCCCTTCGTCACGCCCTCGACCATGTTCGCGATCAGGGACCGGGTGAGGCCGTGGAGGGCGCGGTGGTCCCGCTCGTCCGAGGGACGCTCCACCCGGACCTCGCCGCCGTCGACGATGACCCGCAGGTCCCGGACCACGCGCTGGGACAACTCCCCGCCGGGCCCCTTCACGGTGACCAGGCCGTCGTCCACCTCGACGGTCACACCGTCGGGGATGGCGATGGGCTGCTTGCCGATCCTGCTCAACGCTTCCTCCCTACCACACGTGGCACAGGACCTCCCCGCCGACGCCTCGGCGGGCGGCCTGCTTGTCGGTCATCAGCCCCTGGGATGTGGACAGGATGGCGATCCCCAGCCCTCCCAGCACGCGGGGCAGGCGCTCCCGCCCGGCGTACACGCGCCGCCCCGGACGGGAGACCCTCTTCACGCCAGTGATGGTTCGCTCCCGCTCGGGCCCGTACTTCATCTCGACGACGATGCGCCGCTTCGGCTCGTCGCCCTCGACCCGGTACCCGGTCACGTACCCCTCACGGGCCAGCACCTGCGCGATCTCCTCCTTCAGCCGCGAGGCCGCCACGACGACCTCGTCCTTGTAGGCGAGGTTCGCGTTCCGGATGCGGGTCAGCATGTCGGCGATTGGGTCGGTCATCATCGCTACCACGACGCCTTCGTCACGCCCGGAATCTCGCCGGCGTGGGCCAGCTCCCGGAAGCAGATACGGCACAGCGCGAACCGACGGAACACGGCCCTGGCCCGTCCGCACCTCCGACACCGCGTGTAACGTCGGGCCGAGAACTTGGCTCGGCCGCGCTGCTTGTTGATGAGTGCCTTTTTTGCCATCCTCGTCTCCTACGCGGCTCCGGCCGCAGCCTCCTGCTGGAGGGGAAATCCCAGGGCCCGGAGCAGGGCCTGTCCCTCGTCGTCTGAGGAGGCCGTGGTAACGATGGTGATGTCCATCCCGCGAACCGCATCGACCTTGTCGTAATCCACCTCGGGGAACACCAACTGCTCCGTGAGCCCGATCGTGTAGTTGCCTCGGCCGTCGAACGCCCTCGGGTCGAGCCCGCGGAAGTCCCGGATCCTCGGGAGGGCCGTAGCCAGGAGCCGGTCCAGGAACTCCCACATCCTGGCCCCCCTGAGCGTGACTTTGGCCCCGATCGACATGCCCTCTCGGAGCTTGAAGCTGGCGATGGACTTCTTCGCCTTAGTGACGACCGGCCGCTGCCCGGTGATCGTGGCCAGGTCGGCCAGGGCGCCGTCCAGCACCTTGGCGTCCCGGGAGGCCTCGCCGACCCCCATGTTCACCACGATCTTCTCGAGCCTGGGCACCTGCCAGGGGTTCGTGTACCCGAGCTCCTCCATGAGCCGGGGCAGCAACTCCTCGCGGAACCGCTGCTGCAGCCGGGGACGCTCGGCCATCAGAGATCGGCCTCGCACTTCCGGCAGACCCGGATCTTCGCGCCGTCCTCGAACCGGTGCCCGACTCGGGTCGGCTGGCCGCAGGTCTTGCACACCACGGCCACGTTTGAGATGTCCACGAACTGTTCGATGTCGATGATCCCGCCCTGCTGGCGCCGCTTCGAGGGGCGCGAGTGCTTCTTGGCCCGGGCCACGCCTTCGACCATGATCCGGCCCTCCCGGGGCAGGACGCGCACGACCCGGCCCCTCGACCCCCGGTCCTTGCCGTGGATCAACTGGACCTCGTCGTCCTTCCGAATGTTCACGCCGTGCATGTCAGAGCACCTCCGGCGCCAACGAGATGATCCTCATGAATCGCTTCTCCCTCAGCTCGCGGGCCACGGGGCCGAAGATGCGGGTCCCCCGAGGCTGCCGTTGATCGTTGATGAGCACCACCGCGTTCTCGTCGAACTTGATGTAGGAGCCGTCCGTGCGCCGCTTCTCCTTCGCCGTGCGCACCACCACGGCCCGGACGACGTCCCCCTTCTTCACCTGGGTGCCCGGCAGGGCGTCCTTTACCGTCCCGACGATGACGTCGCCGATCCCAGCGTACCGCCTCCCGGACCCACCGAGCACCCGGATGCACAGGACCTCCTTGGCGCCGGTGTTGTCGGCCACCCGGACCCTGGACTCCTGCTGGATCACTCGGCACGCTCCACAATCTCCACCACCCGCCACCGCTTGGTGGCCGACAGCGGGCGGGTCTCCATCAGCCGCACCACGTCGCCTACCTTGGCCTCGTTGGCCTCGTCGTGGGCGTGCAGGTTCGACGTCCGGCGAAGGCTCTTCCCGTAGAGTGAATGCCGGGTCCGACGCTCCACCTTCACCACCACGGTCTTGTCCATCGCGTCGGACACGACCACGCCGGTGCGGAGCTTCCGCTCGCCCCGCTCGCTCACGACGCCTCCTCCTCCGGGCCCTCGGGCTCGGCCAGCTGCCGCTCCGTGAGCTCGGTCATCATCCGAGCGATGTCGTGGCGAACCCCCTTGATCAGCATGGGGTTGTCGAGTTGGCCCGTGGCCAGCTGGAACCGGAGGTTGAACAGCTCTTCCTTCGAGGCCTCCAGCCGGGCCACCAGTTCGTCGTCGGGCAGGTCTCGGAACTCCGCGGGACGGGTCAATGCACTCCCCCCAGCCGGGTGACGAACTTCGACTTGATCGGGAGCTTGTGCGCGGCCCGCTTGATGGCCTCGCGGGCCACGGTCTCGGACACGCCCGAGAGCTCGAACATGACCCGCCCCGGCTTCACCACGGCCACCCAGAATTCGGGGTTGCCCTTACCGGACCCCATCCGGGTCTCGGCCGGCTTCTTCGTAACCGGCTTGTCCGGGAAGATATTGATCCACACCTTGCCGCCACGACGGATGTGGCGGGTCATGGCAACCCGGGCAGCCTCGATCTGCCGGTTGCTGATCCAGCCCGGCTCCATGGCCACCAGGCCGAAGTCGCCGAAGTGCACGTCCGTCCCGCCCTTGGCCTTGCCGCGCATACGCCCGCGCTGCTGCTTCCGATGCTTGACCTTCTTCGGCTGCAGCATCAGGCCTCGCCCTCGGTCCTCGGCTCTTGATCCTCCCCGCCTGGCGGGCCCTCGGGACCCTCTTCGGTCACAAGAGGTGTTCCCTCCGAGGGCCCCTCGGGCCCTCTCGATGCATCAGGGGAGCCCGAGTCGTCCGCGGAGGGGACCCCTTCGGTGCCCGAAGCGGACGACGAGGGCTCTTCAGCGCTGGCTGGCGTAGGGGAGTCCGAGGGCTCTTCGGTGGTGGCCGGCGAGGGCTCCTCGGGGGCCGGCTCGGCCACCTCGGCCATCTCCTTGGCATCCGTGATCAGGGCTCCGGTGGAGGCGCCGGTGGGGCCCTGGAGCGGCACCCCGGCCATGGCACGGGCCCGGGCGCGCTCGGTCTCCACCTCCTCCGAGGGGATCTCGTCGCCCTGGTACACCCACACCTTCACGCCGATCCTGCCGAACGTCGTCTTGGCCTCGGAGAAGCCGTAGTCGATCTTTGCCCGGAGCGTGTGCAGGGGGACCCGACCCTCGCGGTACCACTCCCGCCGCGACATCTCGATGCCGCCCAGCCGCCCTGAGCACTGCACCCGGACTCCGAGGGCCCCGGCCCGCATGGCGGTCTGGACCGCCCGCCGCATTGCCCGGCGGAACGACACCCGGCCCTGGAGCTGCTCGGCCACGCCCTGCGACAGGAGCTGGGCGTCGGTCTCCGGCCTTGACTCCGTGGCGGCCTGGTTCATGTCCTCGACCTTCACGTCCACACGCTTGGCCGTCATCCGCTCGAGGTCCTTCCGGACCCGGTCCACCTCGGCGCCCTTCCGCCCGATCACGATCCCCGGCCGGGCCGTACGGATGTAGACCTGGATCTGGTCGCCCTTGCGCTCGATGTCGATCCCGGAGATACCCGCGCGCGACAGGTGTAGACGGATGTAGTCGCGGATGGCCACGTCCTCGTGGAGCGCGGTCCGGTACTCGTTCTTGCCGGCGTACCAGCGCGACTTCCACGGGTAGATCACGCCGAGGCGGAACCCGTACGGGTTAACCTTCTGCCCCAACCGGGCTCACCTCCCCCACGGACTCCACGATCACAGTGATGTGGCTGGTCCGCTTCCGAACCCTCGTGGCCCGGCCGAGGGCCCGGGGCCGCCACCGCTGGAGGGTGGGCCCCTCGTCCACGAAGGCCCGGGCCACGAACAGGTTGTCGGCCACCACCCCTGGGGTCTGCTCGGCGTTGGCAATCGCCGAGTCGAGCACCTTCCGAACCTGCACCGCCGCTCCCAGGTTCGAGAACTGAAGGATGCGGCGGGCCTCGCCGGCCGGCCGGCTCCGGATGAGGTCGATCACCCTCCGCGCCTTCCGGGGGGAAATCCTGACGTATCGTGCCTTCGCTCGTGCCTCCATCGCTCCCCTACTTCAACGAAGTGCTGCGCTCGGTGTGATGGCCGTGCGTCCGGAAGACCCGGGTCGGTGCGAACTCGCCCAGCTTGTGTCCCACCATAGCCTCGGTGATGAACACGGGAACGTGCTTGCGCCCGTCGTGGACGGCGATCGTGTGCCCGACCATCTCGGGGATGATCGTGGACCGCCTCGACCACGTGCGGATGACCCGCTTGTCGCCGCGCTTGTTCATGTCGTCGACCTTCTTCAGCAGGTGGTCATCGACGAAAGGCCCCTTCTTCACCGACCTCGGCATCAGCTGCGCCCCTTCTTCCGACGTCGCCGGACGATGTACCGGTCCGACGACTTGCCCTTCTTCCTGGTCCGGCCTTCCTTCTTGCCCCACGGCGACGTGGGGTGGCGGCCCCCGGAGGACTTTCCCTCCCCGCCGCCCAGGGGATGGTCCACGGGGTTCATGGCCACGCCTCGCACGGACGGCCGAACACCCTTCCACCGGGTCCGTCCGGCCTTCCCCTTGGCGATCAGCTCGTGCTCGGGATTCCCCACGGCGCCCACCGAGGCCCGGCACGCCAGCTCCACCAGCCTCATCTCCCCGGACGGGAGCCGAAGCTGGGCGAACTTACCCTCCTTGGCCACGATCTGGACCGAGGACCCCGCGGAGCGGGCCATCTTGGCGCCCTGCCCCGGCCTGAGCTCCACCGCGTGCACCACCGTGCCCACGGGGATGTTCGCCAGAGGTAGAGCGTTCCCGGGCCGGATGTCCGCCCCGGGACCGGACATCAGCCGGTCCCCCTGACGGAGGCCCTGCGGCGCAAGGATATAGCGCTTCTCCCCATCCGCGTAGTGGAGCAGGGCGATCCTGGCGCTCCGGTTCGGGTCGTACTCGATGTGCGCGACCTTGGCCGGCACCTTGTCCTTGGTCCGGCGGAAGTCGATCACCCGGTACCGCCGCTTGTGCCCGCCGCCGCGATGTCTGGTCGTGATCCGCCCGTAGGCGTTCCGCCCGGCCTTCTTGGTCAGCTTCTTGACCAGGGTGCGCTCGGGTCGATCCCTGGTGATCTCGGAGAAGTCCGAGACCGAGGATCCCCTTCGTCCCGGTGTCGTCGGCTTGTACTTCCTCAGCGCCATGTCATCCCTACTTCTGCTCGAAGATCTCGATCGAGTCGCCCTCGGCCAGCGTGACCAGGGCCAGCTTCTGGTCCGGGCGCCTACCCTTGGTGTACCGGTACCGCTTCTCCTTGCCGCGCCGATTCATGGTGTTGACGCTCACGACCCGGACGTTCCAGATCGCCTGGACCGCCTCCTTGATCTCTGTCTTGTTGGAGCCTGGGTCGACCAGGAACATGTACCGATTCAGCTCCAGGCCGGCGTAGGACTTCTCCGAAACCATCGGCCGGATGATCACGTCCCGGGGGCTCTTCAAGACGTCACCGCCTCGATGGCGTCCTTTGTGAACAGCACCCAGTCCGCGTACAGCACCTCGTGGGTCCCCAGGTTCCCCGGGTAGCACATCCGCACGTTCGGCAGGTTGCGGAACGACTTCTCCACCGTCGAGTCCGGCGCGGCCAGGACGACCAGGACGCGCCCCCAGAGATCGAGGGCATCCAGGACGTCCAGGGCTCGCTTCGTGCTGGGCTCCTCGAAAGAGAAGGCCTCCAACACCCGGATCCGCTCTTCGCGGGCGGTCTCCGTCAGTGCCGAGCGCAAAGCCAGCCGCTTCATCTTCTTGGGGACCCGGATGGAGTGATCCCTGGGCCTGGGGCCGTGGGCCACGCCGCCGCCGACCCAGATCGGCGAACGGATCGACCCGTGCCGCGCTCGGCCGGTGCCCTTCTGACGCCACGGCTTCCGGCCTCCGCCGGAGACCTCGGCCCGGGACTTGGTCGAGTGCGTCCCGGCTCGCTGGGCGGCCAGACCGGCAGTGACGACCTGGTGCATGGCCGGCACGCTCACCTGCACGTCGAAGACGGCGGGGTCAAGATCGAGCTCGCCGACCTTCGTCCCGGCGGAGTCCTGGACCTGGACCTTGGCCATCAGGCGCTCACCCGCCCGTTGCCGGCCTTCACGCTGGAGCGGACCATGACCAGCCCACCAACGGGGCCCGGCACCGCGCCCTTGAGCAGGAGGAGGCCGCGCTCGGCGTCGGCCTCCACCACCTCGAGGTTCAGCACCGTTACCCGGACGTTGCCCATCTGGCCGGCCATCTTCGTGCCCCGGAACACCCTCGAGGGAGTGGCGCAGGCCCCGATGGCCCCCGGGCTGCGATGCTTGCGTTCCGTCCCGTGGGAGGCGGAAAGCCCGCTGAAGCCGTGGCGCTTCATGGGCCCGGCGAACCCCTTGCCGCGGGAGACCCCCACCACGTCGGCGTGCTCGCCGGGCTCGAAGATAGCCGCCGTGATCTCCTGTCCCGGCTCGAAGGCCTCATCCGTCCGGAGCTCCACCAGGTGCCGGGACGGCTCGTCGATGCCAGCCTTGGCGAAGTGCCCGGCCACCGGCTTGCCCGGCCGCTTACGGGTGCCGTACGAGAGCTGTACGGCAGCGTACCCATCGCGCTCCGGCGTCTTGACCTGAACCACATGGCACGGCCCGGCCTTGATCACTGTCACCGGGACGGCCCGGCCCTCGTCCGTGAAGACCTGGGTCATGCCCAGCTTCTCCCCGAGGATCCCCTTGGTAGCCATCAGCTACGCTCGCCTCGCTCGCGCACTCATCAGAGCTTGATCTCGATGTCCACGCCCGCGGCCAGGTTCAGCCGCTGGAGCTCCTGCACGGTCTTCGACGTCGCATCGTGGATATCGATCAGCCGCTTGTGGGTCAGCATCTGGAAGTGCTCGCGGCTGTCCTTGTCCTTGTGGGGGGAGCGGATCACCGTGTAGATCGACCGCTCGGTGGGCAGCGGAACGGGACCGACCACGCGAGCGCCGGTGCGCTGCACGTGCTCGATGATCTGCCCCGCGGCCTTGTCCAGCAGCTCGTGGTCGTAGGCCCGGAGCTTGATCCTGATCTTGGGTCCCGCCAACTCTCGCTCCCCTAGTTGATGACCTTGGTGACCCGGCCGGCACCCACGGTCCGGCCGCCCTCCCTGATGGCGAACCGGAGACCCTCCTCCATGGCGATGGGCTTCTCCAGCGACACGGTCATCTCCACGTTGTCCC
>Ga0256867_10000105_pt1 | contig 30005 bp, 33 predicted proteins | sample RVTome_15_FD_185939 | JGI IMG/M metagenome (GOLD analysis project Ga0256867, IMG submission 185939) | Soil microbial communities from uranium-contaminated site in the Upper Colorado River Basin, Wyoming, United States - RVT150D86 (HiSeq) ... | reverse complement strand
GTCGCGCCTGGCGGGGATGCGCCAGGACGAGCTGGTGTCAGCGGCCAAGGAGCTGGGAGCGCCGCTGGAACTGGTGCGCCAGGTGGCCTCGACCGGGTCGCTTCCCGTGGTGAACTTCGCCGCCGGGGGCCTGGCCACCCCGGCCGACGCGGCGCTGATGATGCAGCTCGGCGTGGACGGCGTGTTCGTCGGGTCGGGCATCTTCAAGTCCGCCGACCCGGCCACGCGGGCCCGGGCCATCGTGGAGGCCACCACGTACTACCAGGACCCGGAGATCCTGGCGAAGGTCTCGGCCGGCCTCGGGGAGCCCATGCGCGGCCTCGACATCGCCGAGCTCGGCGAGGAGAACCTCCTCCAGACCCGCGGCTGGTAGGCGCTATCGCTTCCGGGCCACGCCGAGGACGTCGGCGTGGCGGGGATGCTCGAGCTCCGCGATCTCGAAGCCGGATTCGCGCATCAGCCGAAGCGTATCGCGTCCGATGTGGCACCGGAACAACCGGTAGTGGATCGGGTCGAGCGTGCGTTGCATCAGCCGTCGCCCGGGGCTCCTCGCCCGGACGTGCTCCCCGAACCGGACCTCGCCCCCCGGGCGAAGGACGCGGTGGACCTCGGCCAGAGCCGCCCGGGCGTCGTCGACGGCGCAGAACACCCCGGTGGCCACGACGGTGTCGAAGGACCCCTCGGCGAACGGCAGGCGCTCGGCCGGACCTGGTCGGAGATCGACGCCATGGGATCGAGCCCGCGGCTCGGCGTGACGGCGCATCTCCGGATCGGGCTCGGTGGCCACCACGTCTGCGTCGTCCGGGTAGTACGAGAAGTTGAAGCCGGTCCCGGCACCGACCTCGAGGACGCGACCGTGGGCGCCGCCGGCGATGCGGGTCCGCAACTCGCGGATTCGTTCAGTGGCCTCGATCCGCCGACCCCTCCGCTCGTACCCGCGGGCGAACCAGCGGTGGCCTCGCTCGGCGGAGACGGGTCGGCCCGGCGTCATCCGTCCGGCGGCCCGACCCCCATGCGCTCGCGGGCCACGGCCACGGTCTCGGAGGCGATAGCCCGGGCCTTCTCAGCCCCCCGGGCCAGGATCCGCTCGATACCCGCCTGGTCCGGCCGGAGCGCCGCGTACCGCTCGCGCACCGGGGCGAGGTGCTCGGCCACGGCCCGGCCCACGTCCTCCTTGAATCCGGCGTACCCGCCCGCGTCCGCGTACTCCTTCTCCACGGCATCGGGCGTGACGCCCCGGACCACCGCCAGGATGTCGATCAGGTTCGAGATCCCGGGCTTGTCCGGGCCCCGAACGATGTCGGTGCCTGAGTCGGTGACCGCGCCCTTGAACTTCCCAATGACCTGGTCGGGCTGGTCGAGGATGAACACGGCGCCCTGCTCGGTGCTGGCGGTGGTGGACATCCGCCTCTCCGGGGCCTGGAGGTCCATGATCCTGGCCCCGACCTCGGGGATGCGGTGCTCGGGCACCACGAAGGTCTCCCCGAACCGAGAGTTGAAGCGCTGGGCGATCTCCCGCATCAGCTCGATGTGCTGCTTCTGGTCCTGGCCGACCGGCACTTCGTCCGTCCGGTAGGCCAGGACATCGGCGGCTTGAAGCACCGGGTAGAAGAAGAGGCCCGACGAGACGAACTGGCGGTGCTGCTCGGACTTCTCCTTGAACTGGGTCATCCGGGAGAGCTTGCCGTAGGAGGTGACGTTGGCCAGGAGCCAGCAGAGCTCGGTGTGCTCCTTTACGTCGGACTGGCGGAACAGGATGCACTGGTCGGGATCCAGGCCGGAGGCCATCAGGATGGCCGCGGTGTCGTACAGGCGATCCCGAAGGTCGGCCGGGTCGTGTTCGACCGTGATCGCGTGGAGGTCGACGATGCAGTACACGGCCTCCCCCCGGTCCTGGCCCTCGACGTACTGGCGGATGGCCCCGATGTAGTTGCCGAGGTGCTTCCGCCCGGTCGGCTGGATCCCCGAGAAGATGCGCATGGTCCCCACAGCGTACCGCGGCCGGTGAGGTCGAAGGTCGCCTCGCTATCATGAAGGGGACATGAAAGCCGGCGTCCTCGCCCTGCAGGGCGACTTCCGGGAGCACGCGGCGGTGCTGGCCGTCCTGGGCGTCAGCCCGGTGCTGGTGCGCACCGCGGAGGAGCTTGCCTCGGTTGACTGCCTGGCCATACCCGGCGGCGAGAGCACCACGATCGGCCGGCTGGCCCGACGGTACTCACTGGTGGAGCCGATCCGGGAGAGGGCCGGGGCCGGCATGCCGGTCCTGGGCACCTGCGCCGGGATGATCGTGATGGCCACCGAGGTCGAGGACGGCGAGCCGCTCCTGTCGCTCCTCGACATGAGGGTGGCCCGGAACGCCTACGGCCGTCAGGTCGAATCCTTCGAGGCCGACGTGCCGCTTCGGGACGAGGCGGTGCCCCTCCGGGCCGTGTTCATCCGGGCCCCGGTTGTGGAGTCGGTGGGGGAGGGCGTGGAGGTCCTGGCGGAGCTGGACGGACGGCCCGTGGTGGTTGAGCGGAACCATCTGCTGGCGGCGGCGTTCCATCCCGAGCTCGCCGGGGAGCCCAGGCTCCACCGCCGGCTCCTGGAGAAGGTGGGCTGATGTCCGGGCATTCGAAGTGGTCCTCGATCAAGCACAAGAAGGCCGCCACCGACCAGCGCCGGGGGAAGCTGTTCGCCAAGCTGCTCCGGGCCATCGAGGTGGCGGCTCGAGAGGGGGGCGGCAGTTTCGAGTCGAACGCCACGCTGGCCTCCGCCGTGCAGAAGGCCCGGGACTTCTCCGTGCCCGTGGACACCATCGAGCGGGCCGTCAAGCGGGGGACCGGGGAGATCGAGGGCGTTCGATACGAGCCGGCCACCTACGAGGGCTACGGGCCCGGCGGCGTGGCCGTGCTGGTGGAGACCATGACCGACAACCGGAACCGCACCGGCCAGGAGGTCCGCCATACCTTCACCCGGTTCGGTGGGAACCTCGGCGACCCCGGCAGCGTGGCCTGGCAGTTCGAACGTAAGGGCGTGATCCTGATCGACAAGGAGGGCGCACCGGGGGAGGACCGGCTGGTGGAGCTGGTGCTCGAGGCCGGAGCCGACGACCTCGCCGACGACGGCGACCAGTGGCGCATCGCCACCGAGCCAAACGCCCTGCCCGAGGTCCGGGCCGCGCTCCAGGAGGCCGACGTCTCCCTGGCCTCCGCCGAGCCGTCCATGGTCCCCCAGGCCACCGTGCGGGTGGAGGGCGGCCAGGCCCGACAGGTGCTGAACCTGATCGAGGCGCTTGACGACCTCGAAGACGTCCAGGCCGTCCACTCGAACTTCGACGTCCCCGACGAGGTCCTGGCCGAGATCACCGGCTAGCGCTGCGCGCTGGCCTCCGCCCGTCGACCAGGCTAAATTACACCCGTGTCATCCTTGAGCCGGCCGCACCCGCCCCCTAGACTGAACGTATGTTCGACCGCCTGGTGATCGGGGTCGATCCCGGCGTGGCCGCCACCGGGCTGGCCGTGGTGGCCGGGGGACCGGGAGGCGCGGCCGGCGTGGTGAGTGCCGCCACCGTGCGTACGGGCCCCGGGACGCCCGAGCCGGACCGGCTCCAGACGATCTTCCGGGCCGTCCTCCGGGCCGTCGGAGAGCACCATCCCCAGGCTGTGGCCGTGGAGCGGATCATGTGGGGACGGAACGTGGGGAGTGCCATGGGCGTGGCCCGGGCCACCGGGGTGATCCTGCTGGCCGCGGCCGAGGCAGGGGTGGCCGTGTTCGAGTACGCCCCCTTGGAGGTCAAGCTGGCCGTGACCGGGAACGGCGCGGCGGGCAAGCGCGAGGTCCGAACGGCGCTGGAGCGGATCCACGGCGTGGCCGACCTGCCGCGGGAAGCCGACGCCGCGGACGCGGTGGCCGTGGCGGTGTGCCACCTCGGTCAGTCCCGAGCCCTCCGGGAAGCCGCCCGATGATCGCCCTGGTCGAGGGGATCGTGGCCGAGCGCGGAGCGAGCCGGGTCGTGGTCTTGGCCGGAGGCGTGGGATACGAGCTCCAGGTCTCGGCCTCGACGCTCGCGGGGCTGCCACCCACGGGCCAGCGGGCCCGGGTGCTCACCCACCTGCACGTTCGCGACGACGCGCTGTCGCTCTTCGGATTCGCCACCCCGGCCGAGCGGGACCTGTTCACGTTGCTGATCGGGGTGAACGGGGTGGGCCCGAAGCTCGCCCTGGCGATCCTGTCGGTGCTGTCCCCCGAGGCCCTGCGCCGGTCGCTCCTAGATGGTGACGCCGACGCCATCACCGTGGTGCCTGGAGTGGGGAAGAAGGTGGCGGCCAGGATCGTCCTCGACCTGAAGGAGAAGCTGGGCGGAGAGGTGGACCTGCCCGTGGAGGGTCCCGTGTCCGAGGTGCGCGAGGCGCTGATGGGCATGGGGCTCTCGGTCCAGGAGGTCCAGGACGCCCTGACCGGGCTCGACGGCGGGGAGGGTTCGGTGGAGGACCTGCTCCGCGGCGCCCTCCAGCGGGTGGGGTCCAGTTGAGCGTCGAGGACGAGCGCGTCCTGGCCGCGCACGAGGTGGACGCGGAGCTCGACGCCGCCCTCCGGCCGCGGTGGCTGAGCGAGTTCGTCGGCCAGGACCGGGTCAAGGAGCAGCTCGCCCTGCTGATCCAGGGGGCCCGGGAGCGAGAGGAGCCCCTCGACCACCTCCTGTTCTCCGGCCCGCCCGGCCTGGGGAAGACCACGCTGGCCGGGATCGTGGCCAACGAGATGGCCGTGAGCATGCGGCAGACCAGCGGCCCGGCGCTGGAGCGCACGGCGGACCTGGCGGCGATCCTGACGAACCTGGAGGAGGGAGACGTCCTTTTCGTCGACGAGATCCACCGGATGCCCCGGGCTGTGGAGGAGGTCCTGTATCCGGCGCTCGAGGACTTCAAGCTCGACGTGGTGATCGGCAAGGGCCCGTCGGCCCGGACGATCCGCCTCGACCTGCCCCGGTTCAGCCTGGTGGGGGCCACCACCAGGCTCGGGCTCATCACGCTGCCGCTTCGGGAACGATTCGGGTTCACCCCTCGGCTCGACTACTACGCCGAGGGCGAGCTGGCCATGGTGGTCCGCCGCTCGTCCGGCATCCTTGAGGTCGAGGTCGAGGACGACGGGGCCGAAGAGATCGCCCGCCGGGCTCGGGGGACCCCCCGGATCGCCAACCGGTTGCTCCGGCGGGTCCGGGACTACGCGCAGGTCCGGGGCGACGGCCGGATCACCGTCGAGGCTGCCGCCGACGCCCTGGCCCTGTTCGAGGTGGACGAGCGGGGTCTCGACCGCCTCGACCTGGCCATCCTCTCGGCACTCGTGGAGCGGTTCGACGGGGGCCCCGTCGGGCTGTCCACGATATCCGCGGCGGTGGGGGAGGAGACGGGGACCATCGAGGAGGTCTACGAGCCGTACCTCCTCCAGATCGGGTTCCTCCAGCGCACCCCTCGAGGGCGGGTGGCCACCGAGGCCGCCTACCGCCACCTGGGCACGGCCCCCGACGGCCGCCTCCTCTAGCGCCGCCCTCCGGGGTCAGGTCCTCACGATCAGGTACAGGATCAGGCCGTAGTGGCACAGGCTTCCGCCGATGACCATCACGTGCCACAGCTCGTGGTATCCGAAGACGTCGGGGCGCAGCGCCGGCCGGCGGAGCCAGAACAGCACCGCGCCGACCGTGTAGGAGAGGCCGCCGGCGAACATCAAGCTTGCGCCCACGACTCCCAGGTTCCCGATCGCCCAGGGGAGGACGATGGCCCCGATCCATCCGAGCACCAAGTAGAGGGTGCCCTCCAGGATGCCGAAGCGCTCGGAGAGCAGCCGCACCCCCACGCCGAGCGCAGCGCCGCCCCACACCACCGCCAGGACCACGGTCGACCACGGCGGCCGCAGGGCCAGCAGGGCGAACGGCGTGTAGGTCCCGGCGATCATGAAGAAGATCATCGAGTGGTCCAGGTTCCGCATCCGACGAAGGGCTCGGGGACCCCAGTGGATCCGGTGGAGCGCCGCGCTGGCCGCGTACATCGCGGTGAGGCAGGCCGCGTAGACGGCCGCTCCGATCCGGGCCGCCAGGGTCGATCCCAGGGCCACCAGGGTCAGGCCGGCCGGGACCGAGACGAAGAAGGCGACCTGGTGGAGCCTTCCCCTCCAGCGGGGGCGGGCGATGGCGGTAGTGGCGTCCATAGAGGGGGTATCGGTCCCGATGATACCGGTCCGTAGCGCGACCCGCGGTCCCGTTGTGGGGATGGAGGACTCGCCATACTATGGAGGAGCCGACCGGCGGCCGAGCCGCCTTTTTTCATGGAGGAGACCAACATGATCGCATCCGCATACCTGGTGGCCCAGCAGTCGGGCGGGAACGTCACGTTCCTGATCTCTCTGGGGCTGATGGTGGCCATCTTCTATTTCCTGCTGATCCGCCCCCAGCAGCGCCGGGCCCGCCAGCAGCGGGAGCTGGTGGGCAGCCTGGCCGTCGGGGACGAAGTGGTCACCATCGGCGGGATGTTCGGCACGATCACGTACATGGACGACGAGAGCGTGACCCTGGACGTCGGTTCGGGAACCCGGATCCGGTTCGTCAAGCAGGCCGTGGCCCGGAAGTTCGTCCAGGAGGGCGTGGAGGAGCAGGAGGCGAGCGAGGAGTCGTGACCAAGGAGGCACCGCGGCCCGACGCGGCCTCGCTCACCCTAGAAGACGTCCAGCAGGACCCCGTCCTCTCCGCGTACATCTCTGCGGCCGACCGGGTCATGGACGGCCTCGGGTTCACCGAGCACGGGTTCCGGCACGCGAACCTAACCGCCAGGATCGCCTTCAACGTGATGAGCCGGCTGGGGTTCGACGAGCGCGATACCCAGCTTGCGGCGGTCGGCGGCTACCTCCATGACATCGGTAACGCCATCTCACGTTGGGGCCACGGGCAGACCGGAGCCGTCCTGGTCCACCAGGTCCTGTCCGAACGTCTCCCCCCGGCCGACCTCGGCTACATCCTGTCCGCGGTGGGGAACCACGAGGAGGACGACGGCATGGGAGCTGGTCCGATCGCTGCGGCCGTCATCCTGGCCGACAAGTCGGACGTGCACCGTTCCCGGGTCCGGAAGACCGCGCAGATCGACTTCGACATCCACGATCGGGTCAACTACGCGGCCGAGCAGTCCTTCCTCCGGGTGGACGCGGAGGCGAAGACGATCACACTCGAGCTGACCATCGACACCACTATCTCCCACGTCATGGAGTACTTCGAGATCTTCTTGGGCCGGATGATGATGTGCCGGCGGGCCGCCGAGAAGCTCGACTGCTCGTTCCACCTCGACATCAACGGGGCATCGCTGCTGTGAGGTCGATCCGCGGCCTGGTGGTCTCGATCGTGTTCGTCCTGATCCTGGTGGGCTTTTCCGCCGCCGGCTTCCTCGCCTGGGGCTTGAGCCCTCTGCTCGGGCTGGATCTGGTCGGGGGAGTCTCGGTGGTACTCACGGCGCCCCCCGGCACTCCGTCCCCGGTCATCGACCGGGCGCTGGAAACGATCCGCGAGCGCGTCGACCGGGTGGGGGTGGCTGAGCCCGACATCACCCGGCAGGGTGAACTGAACATCCAAGTGCAGATTCCCCGCGCGGGCGGGCGAAGCCAGCAGAGACTCCTCGAGCTGATCGGGCGAACCGCCAGACTGGAGTTTCGCGAGGTCCTGGAGACGATCGCACCAGGAAGTCCGGAGTACGAGGAGGCCGAGATCACGCCGGGCTCGCCCCGGAACCAGGAGGTCGTTTTCCCCGACGCGAACAGGCCACAGGGGCAGGACCCGGTCCTGTACCGGCTCAGCGAGGTCCTGATGACCGGTGACGGCATCAGCGAGGCCCGGGCGGCGTTCCTCGACCCCGTCAGCGTCTCGCCGGGTGACACGCCTGGATGGCGGATCGCCTTCGAGCTGAACAGCGAGGGCAGCGACCGGTTCGCGGAGATCACCGAGGAGCTCACGAACCGCCAGCTGGCCATCGTGCTGGACCGGCGGGTGGAGTCGGCCCCCACCGTGAACCAGGCGATCACCGGCGGGTCGGGCGAGATCACCGGGGACTTCACCGAGGCCGAAGCCCGGGACCTGGCCGTGGTCCTCCAGACCGGCGCCCTACCGGTCGAGCTGGAGCAGTCCGAGGTCCAGACGGTCAGTGCCACGCTGGGCCGCGAGTCGCTCCGGCAGGGCATCCTGGCGGGGGTCGCCGGCCTGATCCTGCTGTGCCTGTACCTGGCGTTCTACTACCGGCTCCTGGGCATCGTGACCTGGTCCGGGATGGCCATCTGGGGCCTCCTGTCGCTGACCGGGGTGGCCCTCCTCGGCCAGGCTGTCGGCTACAGCCTCACGCTGGCCGGCGTGGCGGGCGTCATCGTGTCGCTCGGCATCGCCGCGGACTCGTACATAGTGTTCTACGAGCGCCTCAAGGACGAGGTTCGGAAGGGGAAGACCCCGCGAGCGGCCGTGGCCCCGGCGTTTGCGGCCGCGTGGCGGACCATCCTGGCGGCGAACACGGTAACGATCGTGGCCGCCGTCATCCTGTACCTCCTGGCCATAGGGTCGGTGCGGGGCTTCGCGCTGACCCTGGGCCTGGCGACGCTCCTCGACCTGTTCGTCGTGTACTTCTTCAAGCGGCCCACCGTGTTCCTGATCGCCCGAAGCCGGCGGCTCTCCGAGTTGCCGGGGATGGGGCTGCGGAGCGGGGTGGCCCAGGAGGCGCCGCAGCCGGTGGCGGGGGGGAGCCGGTGAGGATCGGCCACGCCATATCTGTGTTCCGCGGCCAGCGGGAGTTCCACATGAACATCATCGGCCGCCGCCGGTGGTGGTTCCTCCTCTCGGGGACGCTGATCATCCTGTCGCTGGGTGGTCTGGTCGTGCGCCAGCTGAATCTCAGCATCGCCTTCCGGGGCGGCGCCGTGCTCGAGTACCCGAACGCTTCCGGCGTCTCGATCCAGGAGGTGCAGGAAACGATGGCGGGGTTCGGCCGTGACGACGCCCTGGTCCAGCTCATCGACGGAGAGGAGCTGAGCGTCCGGACCGGCCCGCTGGGTGGGCAGCGGACGGAGGTCCTCGAGGCCCTGGCCGACCAGGCCGGGATCCGGCCGGACGAGATCAACGTGGAGGAGATCGGGCCGCAGTGGGGAGAGCAGATCTCCCAGAAGGCGCTGCTCGCCTTCCTCATCTCTATGGCCATGGTGGTCCTGTACATCTCGTTCCGGTTCGAGCTGAAGATGGCTGCGGCCGGGCTGGCGGCGCTCCTGCACGACCTGGTGATCACGGCGGGGATCTACGCGCTGGCCGGCCGGGAGGTCACACCGGAGACCGTGATCGCCATCCTGACGATCCTGGGGTACTCGCTGTACGACACGGTGGTGATCTTCGACAAGATCAAGGAGAACACGGAGTCCCAGGCGCTGGTGGCCAGGGAGACGTATGCGGGCGCCGTGAACATGACCATGAACCAGGTGTTCATGCGATCGGTGAACACCAGCCTGACGACCCTGGTCCCCATCGGGGCCCTGCTCCTGTTCGGTGGCGACACCCTCAAGGACTTCGCGTTCGCGCTGTTCGTGGGGGTCACGGCGAGCAGCTACTCGTCGATCTTCACGGCGGCCCCGCTCCTGGTGGTCCTGAAGGAGCGGGAGCCGAAGATGACCGAGATCCGCGAGCGGGTCCGCCGCCGCGAGACGGCCCGCCCCGCCCTGGCGGCGGTGCCCGACGAGGAGGCGATCGAGGAGCGGGAGCTGGCTCCGGCGGTGCCCCGCAGCCCCGTGCGACGACCCCAGCAGGCTCGGCGGAAGCCGAAGAAGAAGCCTCGATCGAAGCGGAAGAGGAGGTAGGACGGCGTGGCGGACGTCGAGGAAACCAAGCTTCCCGGCCTCGGCATCAGGTACGAGTTCCTCACCGGCCGAGGGAGTCGGGTGGGCGTGATTCACCACCGGACCGGCCGCCGGGAGCTCCTGCTCTACGATCAGGCGGACCCGGATACCGTCCGGAACGTCATCGCCCTCGACCCCGACGACTGCAGGACTCTGGCCGAGCTCCTGGGTGGCTCCCGCGTGGCCGAGCAGCTCGAGCATCTCCAGCAGGTCGAGGGCCTGGCCATCGACTGGCTCCCGATCCCCTCGAACAGCCCGTTCGCGGGCGCCACGATCGGGGACACAGAGGCGCGTCGGCGCACCGGAGTATCGATCGTGGCCGTCCTCCGGGGCGATCAGGCGTTCCCGGCACCTGGGCCGGACCACCCGTTGGAGGCCGGAGATACGCTCCTGGTCGTGGGCACGCCTCGAGGGATCGAGGCCCTCGCCGTGCGGTTGCGCGCGTAGCGGTGCCGGGCTCGCTGCTCCTCATCGAGCTGGGAGCCATCATCGTGGCGCTGGCCCTGCTGGCCCGGCTGGCGGGACGGTTCGGATTCTCGCCGATCCCCCTGTACCTCCTGGCGGGCCTGGCCTTCGGTCGGGGGGGCCTCCTCCCGGTGGTCACGGCCGAGGACTTCATCGAGACCGGCGCGGAGATCGGGGTGATCCTGCTCCTGCTCCTACTGGGGCTGGAGTACACGGGCGAGGAGCTGACCAGAGGCCTCAAGACCGGCGCCCTCAGCGGAGCCATCGACATCGTGCTCAACGCAGCCCCCGGCTTCGCCGCCGGGCTCCTGCTGGGGTGGGACCCCGTCTCCGCGATCCTCCTGGCCGGCGTGACCTACATCTCGTCCTCCGGGATCGTGGCCAAGCTGCTGTCCGACCTGGGGTGGGTGGGCAACAGGGAAACGCCGGCCGTGTTGTCGGTCCTCGTGCTGGAGGACCTGGTCATGGCGGCCTACCTGCCCGTGGTGGCGGTGCTGCTGCTGGGCGTGGGCCTGGTGTCGGCGTTCCTCACGGTGGCGGCTGCGATCGCCGTGGCCGCGGCGTTCCTGGTGATCTCGGTCCGGTTCGGCCCCGCCCTCAGCAGGATGATCTTCAGCCACTCAGACGAGGCCCTGCTGCTGACGATCCTGGGGGTGGCGCTCCTGGCCGCCGGGGTCGCCGAACAGCTCCAGGTGTCGGCCGCGGTGGGTGCGTTCCTGGTGGGGATCGGTATCTCCGGCCCCGCCGCAGATCGGGCCCAGACCTTGCTGACGCCCATCCGGGACCTGTTCGGGGGGGTGTTCTTCGCGTTCTTCGGCCTGTCCCTCGATCCGGCCGCCATCGTTCCCGTCCTGGGGCCCGCCCTGGTGCTGGCGGCCGCGGGCATCGTGTCCAAGGGGGCGACCGGATGGATCGCGGGAAGGCAGGTCGGGGTCGGCATCCGGGGGCGCCTCCGGGCCGGGGCGCTGCTGGCCGCCCGGGGGGAGTTCTCCATCGTGATCGCGGCCCTCGGGGCGGCCAGCGGCGCCCACCCACGACTGGCCCCGGTCACCGCCGCTTACGTCTTGACCCTGGCGGTGCTCGGCCCGATCCTGGCTCGGGCGGCCGATCGCCTGGGGCCTCGCATCGTGCCCCGACGACCCCCGACGGATGCCACAATGGTCCCGGAGGCCGAGTGAACGACAACCTGGACCGGGTCAAGGCGCTGATCCGCGACGTGCCGGACTTCCCCCAAGAGGGGATCGTGTTCAAGGACATCACGCCCCTGCTGGCCGACGAGGTGGCGTTCTCTTCGGTGATCGACATGATCGTGGTCCACTTCGGGCGGGGGACCGTCGACAAGGTCGTGGGGATCGAGGCGCGGGGGTTCATCCTGGCCTCGCCCGTGGCGTACCACTTCGGGGCAGGGTTCGTGCCGGTCCGGAAGGCCGGCAAGCTTCCCTGGGAGACCGAGGCGGCGTCCTACGAGCTCGAGTACGGGACGGAGACTCTCGAGATCCACCAGGACGCGTTCCGGCCGGGGGAGCGGGTGCTCATCGTGGACGACGTCCTGGCAACGGGGGGGACGGCCGAGGCCACGGCGGAGCTCGTGGAACGCCTCGGCGGCAAGGTCGTGGGTATCGCCTGCCTGGTCGAGCTCTCTTTCCTGAAGGGCCGTGAGAAGATCCGGGGCCACGACTTCTTCCCCCTGGTCACCTACTGAGCCCCGCTGCGCCTCGGGCCGCCCGTACAATGGTTCGTGAGGAGGCGAGCCGCGTGGAGGAGCTGAAGGCGCCCGACCGTCGGGGAGGCCTCCTCTCGCGCCTGCCGTTCGTTTCGAGCGCGCCCGAGGACGCCGGCGGCGTCGAGGGGCTCCTGCGCAAGGTCCGGGCGTACAACCCCAAGGCCGACGTTCGGCAGGTCCAGCGCGCGTTCGACTTCGCCGAGGAGTCCCATCGGGGCCAGGTCCGCAAGTCGGGCGAGCCGTTCATCCGACATCCACTTGGAGTGGCTCACATCCTGGCGGACCTCGGCATGGACACCACCACCCTCGTCTCGGCGCTGCTGCACGACGTGGTGGAGGACACCGATCTCTCCCTGGAGAAGATCGAGTCGGAGTTCGGCGGCGAGGTCGGCGCGATCGTCGATGGGCTCACGAAGCTGGATCGCATCGAATACCGAACCCGGGAGCAGGAGCAGGCCGAGAACGTCCGCAAGATGATCGTGGCCATGGCCCGGGACATCCGGGTGCTGATCATCAAGCTCGCCGACAGGCTCCACAACATGCGCACCCTGGGCTCCCTCCCCAGGGCCAGGCAGGAGGAGAAGGCCACCGAGACGCTGGAGATCTACGCACCGCTGGCCCACCGTCTAGGCATCTTCCAGATCAAGTGGGAGCTTGAGGATCTCTCGTTCGCCACGCTTCACCCGAAGAGGTTCGAGGAGATCCGCAATCTGGTGGGCAAGGCCGAGGACGAGCGGGCCGAGTACACGTCCCGGGTCCTCGACGAGGTGAACGGACAGCTCCGCTCGGTGAAGGTGAAGGCCGAGGTCGACGGCCGCCCCAAGCACCTGTACAGCGTGTACGAGAAGATGGTCCTCCGCGGCAAGGAGTTCAGCGAGATCTACGACCTGGTGGGGATCCGGGTCCTGGTCGAGACCGTCAAGGACTGCTACGGGGCGCTCGGCGCCATCCACTCGATCTGGAAGCCGGTCCCCGGCCGGTTCAAGGACTACATCGCCATGCCCAAGTTCAACATGTACCAGTCGTTGCACACGACCGTGATCGGGCCCGAGGGCCGCCCGCTCGAGGTCCAGATCCGCACCCAGCAGATGCACCGCACCGCCGAGTTCGGCATCGCCGCCCACTGGCGCTACAAGGAGTCGGGGAAGCGGAGGGAGGAGGCGTCCGACATAGCCTGGCTTGCTCAGATGCTGGAGTGGCAGAAGGACATGGCCGACCCGCAGGAGTTCATGGAGGGCCTTCGGATCGACCTCTACAACGACCGGGCGTTCTGCTTCACACCGAAGGGGGACGTGGTGGACCTGCCTGCCGATGCCACGCCGATCGACTTCGCGTACGCGATCCACACCGAGGTCGGGCACCGGTGCATCGGGGCGAAGGTGAACGGTAAACTGGTGCCCCTCGACTACCGGCTGCAGACCGGCGACACCGTGGACGTCCTCACGTCGAAGGGCCAGGACGCAGGCCCCAGCCGGGACTGGCTCCAGGTGGTGGCCACGCCCCGGGCCCGGAACAAGATCCGACAGTGGTTCTCCCGGGAGCGCCGCGAGGACGCCATGGACACCGGCCGCGACATGCTCCAGCGGGAGCTCCGCAAGCAGGGGCTCCCCCTCAAGCGGCTGACCACCGAGGAGACCCTGTCCCGCGTCGCGGCGGAGCTCAAGTACCCGTCGATCGACGCGATGCTCGTGGCGGTGGGGGAGGGCCACGTCTCGCCACAGTCGGTGGCGGTCCGCCTGACCCGGATGATCTCTCAGGACGAGGAGGAGGAGGTCGCGGAGATCCCGCCGGCGCGGCCGGTCCGGCTTGCCCCCCGGTCGGAGAAGCCGGTACTGGTGGCGGGCGCCGACGACCTGTGGGTTAACCTGGCCCGGTGCTGCACGCCGGTCCCCGGCGACGAGATCGTGGGGTTCGTCACTAGAGGCCGGGGGGTGTCGGTGCACAGGGCCGACTGCCCGAACGTCAAAGCCCTGGTGACGCAGGCCGATCGATTCATCGACGTGTCCTGGCGTCCCGGGCGGGGGACCTCGTTCGTGGTTGCGGTCCAGATCGAGGCCCTGGACCGGAAGAAGCTCCTGGGCGACGTGGCCACCGCCCTGGCCGAGCACCAGATCAACATCCTGGCCGCCACCTCGACGGTGGGGAAGGACCGGGTGGCGAAGCTCCGGTTCACCTTCGAGCTAGCCGACATCACCCACCTGACCGGCATCCTCCAGAGCGTCAAGAAGGTCGACGGCGTCTTCGACGCGTACCGCGTGGTCCCCGGCTGACCCGTGCGACTGATCCTCCAGCGCGTATCCCGCTCCCAGGTCAGGGTAGACGGCGCCGCTATCGCCGAGGGAGGGCCGGGCCTGGTGATCCTGGTGGGGATAGGCGTGGACGACGCCGAGGACGAGCCGGAGAAACTCGCCACGAAGGTCTGGCACCTGAGGATCTTCGAGGACGACCAGGGGAAGATGAACCGCTCGATCGAGCACGTGGGCGGGGACATCGTGGTCGTACCCCAGTTCACGCTGTATGGCGATACCTCGGGCGGCCGGCGGCCCTCGTGGATACGGGCGGCCCCACCCGACGTGGCCGGACCGAAGGTGGAGCGGTTCGCCGGGGCCCTTTCCTCGCTAGGGGCCACCGTGCGCACCGGCGCCTTCCGTGAGCACATGGAGGTCGAGCTGGTGAACGACGGCCCTGTGACGCTGATACTGGAAGCCTGAGTCCGCCCTACTCCCTGGCGTCGCACCGGTCGCGGGCCTCGGCCATGAGGTTCCCGAACGCACGGGCCCCGGTGGGGAAGGCGTGGATCGTGTCGGCTAGGACATCCACGGGCACCCCATGCTTGATGGCCAGCGTCGGCTCGTGGATCAGCTCACCGGCTCCCGGGCACGCCGCGAAGGCGCCCACCAGAGTCCGTCGCTCCCGGTCCACCACCGCGGTGATGTGGCCGGGCGATCCCTCCCGGATCGCCCCGGAGGACCGGCGACGAGGCTCGATCGTGAAGCCCCGGGCCGTGGTGGCGAAGTCGACCGTGACCTCGAAGGCGTCGAGCCCGCGCTCCCGGGCGGCCTGGACGGTCATCCCCACGGTGGCGGTCTCGGGGTCGGTGAACGTGGCTGAGGGGATGGTGGCCAGGTCGGCCCGGACTTCCTGGTCCGCCGCGGCGCGGGCGGCGATCCGCCCCTCGTAGTCGGCCACGTGTGTGAACTGGGCGCCCCCGGCGCAGTCGCCGGCCACGAACACGCCCTGGCCGATCCGCATCCGCTCGTCAGGCGTGGCCCGGCCGCGGTCGTCCAGGGCCACCCCGGCGTCCTCGCAGCCCAGCGCCCGGAGGTCCGCCCCCCTACGGCCCACGGCCACCAGAAGCTCCGCTCCCTCGACCACGGCGCCGTCGGACAGCGTCACCCGCCGGCCGGGCCCGCCTCGCTCCACCGCCTTGGCGGTGACGTTCGTCCTGATCTCCACGCCCTCCTCACGGAGCTGCCCCCCCACGACCTCGGAGCTCCTGGGGTGGTCGCGGGGCAGGATCCGGTCCGACCCCTGGACCACGGTGACCCTGGCACCGAACCGCGCGTACACCTGGGCCAGCTCGATACCGACCACGCCCCCGCCGAGGATCACGAGGCTGGAGGGGAACTCGCGCAGAGACGTCGCATCGTTGCTGGTCCAGTAGCCGGACTCCTCCAGGCCGTCGATGCTGGGGATCACCGGGGTGGAGCCGACCGCAAGGATGAACGCGGCGGCCTCCAGGGTCCTGGGGTTCTCGCCGTCCCGCCGGACCTCCACGGTGCCCGAGCCGACCACCCGGGCCGTGCCTCGGATCACCTCGGCCCCTTCCGACTCGAGACCTCGGACATGCCCGCCGTCGTCGGGATAGTGGGTCCCCTCACGGCTGATCATCCAGTCCCTCCGTGCCGAGGCCCGCTCCCAGGGGTAGTCGGCCCCGGCAGCCCGGCGAGCCGCTGCGTCGAGGAGCGTCTTCGAGGGCATGCACGCCCAGAAGCTGCACAGGCCCCCCACGAGATCCCGCTCCACCACCGCCACCTTCCGGCCGAGCTTTGCGGAGAGGCTCCCCGCGGCCTCCCCACCGGCCCCCGCCCCGATCACCACCACGTCGTAGCTCACGAGTCCTCCTCGCTTCGGCTGATCTTATGGTGCAACGAGCGGGCCAGCCTCGGCATGCCCCGGCGTGGGAGGATTGGGCCCGTGAGCGAACCCGCCGTCTGCGCCCACGTCCCGGCGCGGCTCGCCGGGCCCCGGGCCGAGGTCTGCGAGGCCTGTGGGGAGACCAGGAACCTCCGGGTGTGCGCAGAATGCGGCCACGTCGGCTGCTGCGAGTCGCTCGGTGCCCACAACACGCAGCATTTCCGGGAGAGCGGCCACCAGGTCATCCGGTCCGTCCCTGTGGATCGTGGGTTCACGTGGTGCTACGTGTGTGACCGGTACCTGTGAGCGGGGAATGCGGGGCCGACTGCACCGGTTGTCGGCTCGGAAAGGGGTGACGTGGCGACGCAGCGGATGAGCTCGTGGCAGCGCTGGACCATGTTGGCGGTGGTCCTGGGCTCCGGGATCGTCTTCCTGGACACCTCGGTGGTCAACCTGGCCCTCCCCAGGATCGGGGAGGAGCTGGACAGCCCGATCTTCGGTTTCGCCCGGCTCGAGGGCCAGTCGTACATCAACAACGGCTACTTCCTCACCCTCAGTGCTCTGCTGATCCTGGCCGGCGCCCTGAACGACTTCTACGGCCGGCGTCGGATGTTCACCATCGGCCTCTCCGGCTTCCTGGTCACCTCCGTGCTGTGCGGGCTGGCGCCGAACATGGAGCTCCTGATCCTGTTCCGGATCCTCCAGGGCGCCACCGGCGCGCTGGTGGTGCCCGGCTCGCTGGCCATCATCACCGCCAGCTTCGAGGGCGAGCAGCAGGGACGGGCCTTCGGTCTGTGGGCCGGAGCCTCGGCGGCCACCACCATCCTTGGGCCGTTCATCGGGGGCATCCTGGTGAACTCGATCTCGTGGCGAGCCGCGTTCTTCATCAACGTGCCCTTCCTCTTCCTGGCCCTGTTCGCGATGCGGCACGTCCCGGAGTCTCGCGACGAGGAAGCCACCGGTCGGTTCGACTGGCTGGGCTCTCTGGTCGTGGCGATCGCGGTCGGCGGCCTGGCGTTCGGGACGATCCGAGGCCAGCAGACGGAGTGGCGGGGGACCGAGGCCTACCTGGCCCTGGCGTTCGGCGCCGCCGCCACGGTGGCGTTCCCGATAATGATGGCGAAACGGAAGCACCCGCTGGTGCCGCCCTCGCTGTTCCGGTCCCGGAACTTCACCGTCACGAACATCTCCACCTTCGTGATCTACGGAGCCCTGTACGTGTTCATCACGTTCCAGGGCCTGTTCCTGATCGGGACCCTCGGCTACAACGAGCCCGCCGCCGGGATCGCCGGCCTGCCCGCCACGCTTTTCCTGGTCCTGTTCTCCACGCGGTTCGGCAGGCTCGCGGCGCGATACGGCCCCCGGCTCTTCATGTCGGCCGGGCCGGCGATCATGGCCCTGGGGCTGCTTTACCTGGTCCGGTTCCCCCCCGACAGCGAGGCCTGGGTGCTCGGCACCGGCTCCGGCCTGTCCATCCTCCCGCCCGGTGACTACCTGGTGGATCTCCTGCCCGGTGTGGTGTTGTTCGGCGTCGGGCTGATGATGATGGTGGCCCCGCTCACCACGGCGCTCATGACCTCGGTGCCGAAACACAACTCAGGAGTGGCCTCGGCCATCAACAACGCGATCTCCCGGGTCGGTTCGCCGCTGGTAACCGCGCTGATCTTCGTCGCCGTGGTGTCGAGCTTCTACGGGGCCATCCAGGAACGGGTCCCGGGGGTGGACACATCCTCCCCGAGCTTCCGCCGGCAGGTGGCGCCGCTGAACCCGCCCGAGGAGGGCGCCGACCCGGCCGTTGCCCGGGCGGCCCGTGAGGCGTCCACGGAGTCCTTCCACCTCGCGGTGCTTGTCGCCGCGGGCCTGATGCTCGTGGGGGCGGCGGTCAACGCCCTGGGGATCAGGAACCCGAAGCGGCCGGCCGAGGGGGAGCCCCGGCCGGAGGAGCCCGCGGGGGTGGTGGCGAAGCGGGTGGATACGATCCCCGAAGGCGTCCCGTGCCTCCCGGTCGCTCAGCCCACCGGCCTGCCCGGTGATCCGAGGATGCACACGGAGGAGCCCTGACGAACGAGGGTGGCCGGACCGCCCGGAAGGCCCTCGACCTGCTCGACTGGAAGCGACGGGTCTTCACCCTGTACGGGGATATCCGGACGGCCGATCCCCGCACCGCCTGGGACCGGTGGCGGGCGGTCCGGCGGGAGCTGATTGCCACCCACCCACAGTCGCCGATACGTGACGCGGGGGAGCGGGCAGCGTACGAGGGCCCCTGGTACTTCGACCACGACCCGGCGGCCCGGGTTACGGCCGAGGTGGAGGAGGCCGAGCCGGAGCGCGTGGTCGTCGACGGCAGCGCCGACGGGCGGTTCGAGATGACCAGGATGGGGACGGCCCGGTTCGAGCTGTACGGGAAGCCCGGGGCGCTGGGGCTGTACTGGGTGGAGGGCTACGGCGGCGGCCTGTTCCTCTCGTTCCGGGACGCCACCAGCGGGGCAGAGACCTACGGCGCCGGTCGGTACCTCCTCGACACGGTGAAGGGGGCCGACCTGGGGACGGAGAAGGGACGGCTGGTCCTGGACTTCAACCTGGCCTACCAGCCCTCGTGCTCGTACGACCCTGCATGGGCGTGCCCTCTGGCGCCGCCGGAGAACCGTTTGCCGGTACGGGTCCTCGCGGGGGAGCGGCTGGGGCCGTGAACGGTGGAGGGCCCGCCACGGACGGGCCCTCCACCGAACAGCCTCTTAGATGAGTCCCGCTTCCACCAGGTGCGCGTTGGCCACGTCGGCGGGGTCTTCGCCGTCGATCTCCACCCGGCCGTTCAGCTCCGTGATGTTCTCGGTGGTGAGCGTGGCGCTCACCGCGTTCAGCAGCTCCTCGATCTCGTCGTCGAGGACCTCGGTACGCACCACCGGGGTGATGTTCTCCGCGTTCTGCAGCTGCTGATCGTCTTCGAGCACGACCCAGCCGCTCGCCCCGATGACGCTCGAGGTGGAGAACAGCAGTCCGACGTCGATGTCGCCGCCTTCCAGCGCCTCCACCGTGAGCGGGCCGCCCACGTCGAGCGGGACGAATTCGCCGAACTCGATCCCGTACACGTCCTGTAGCCCGGGGATGCAGAACGGCCGCTCCGGGCACTCCGGCGGGCCGCCCAAGGTCAGGTCGCCGGCCACCGGGGCCAGGTCGCTGACGGAGGCCAGGTCGTTGGCGCCGGCGGTCTCCCCGGTCACCACGAACGCGTTCGTGTCGTTCGCCTCCGCGGACTCCAGCAGGGTCTGTCCTCGCTCGGAGAGCAGCGGCTCTAGCGCCGAACGGGCCTCGTCCGGATCCCCGGAGGCCGCCGCGTCCGGATCCAGGAACAACAGCAGGGAGCTCAGGTACTCTGGCGCGATGTCGATGTCACCCGCCTCGATGGCCGGCTGGAGCACCTCACGCGACTCGAGGCCCGTCTGCCGCTCCACGGTGTAGCCGGCGTTCTCCAGCACCTGCGCGTACATCTCCGCCACGATCTGGTTCTCGGCGAAGGCGACACCACCGACGGTGAGGGTTCCTCCCTCTCCTCCTCCGCCCCCTCCCGACCCGTCCTCGCCGCACGCGGCCCCGATCAGGGCCAGGGCGAGGAGGGCCGCCCCAAGGGCGGTGCTGCGGAACCTCCGCATGGGTCACTCCCCCTCTCTCTTCACGGGAGCTCCTTCGCTCCCTCCGACAAGGGACCATCAGACCTTACCAATCGAACCCGGCCGGTCCGTATTCCGGCCGTCCGCGGACGTCTCAGGCGGCCGGCCCGGCCACGGGCGCCGGTTCGGGGACCCTGGGCCGCTGGTGGGACGTCGTCCGTGGGGTCAGCGCCCGCTGAAGGCCGGCAAGGGAGGCCTCGGTGAGGATGGCCAGCGCCGCCACCAGCAGGGCCCCGCCGAAGATCTGGGGGAAGTCCCGGATCGCGTAGCCGTCCACGATGAACCTTCCCAGGCCACCGCCGGCCGGCACGGCAGCCAGGGTAGCCGTGGCCACTACCTGCACCGCCGCGGTCCGGATGCCGCCCACGATCAGCGGCGCGGCCAGGGGGACCTCGAGCCCCAGGAGAACCTGGCGCTCGGTCATCCCCATGCCCCGGGCCGCCTCGAGGGTGTCGAGGTCCACGGTCTGGATCCCCACGTACGTGTTCGTGAGGATCGGCGGGATGGCCAGCAGGATCAGGGCGAAAAGTATCGCCGGACGCAGGGACGGTGGGTAGTCAAGACCGATCCCGAACAGCACCACGAAGAGGAGTAGGAGACCGAAGGAGGGAACGGCCCGACCGAAGTTCGCCACGGAGACCACGGCGAACTCGAATCGGCGGACGTGCCCGATGTACAGGCCCAGCGGGATGGCGATGAGCATCGCCACGCCCACCGACACGGACGAGGTGATGAGATGCTGGAGAGTGCGGGCGGGGATACCCGTGGAGCCCTCCCATCGGCCGGGCTCGGTGAACCACTGGAGCGCCTCCGTGAGGAATCCCGGGTCGCTCACGTGGCCGCCCCGCGTTTAGCGGCCCGCGCCCACGGCGTCAGCAGGCGCTGGCCGCCCAGGAGCGCCCCGTCCAGGGCCACGGCCAGAAGCAGTGACAGCCCCAAGCCGACGAGCACGGCGATGTCGGGGAGGAGGGGCCGGAAACCGTTAAGGATCAGGTAGCCCAGCCCGCCCTTGCCCACGAACACCGTCACGGTGACCAGCCCGACCGTGGTCACCGAGGCGATCCTGATGCCGGCCACCACTACCGGAAGGGCCATGGGCAGCTCAACGCCCCACAATATCTGCCGTTCCGTGAGCCCCATGCCTCGGGCCGCCTCCTTCACGTCATCAGGCACGGCCACCAGGCCCGACACGATGTTGCGGATCAGGATCAGGAGCGTGTAGCTCACCAGGCCTATCTCGGCCGTCAACGTGGTCAGCCCGGTGAACGGGGTCAGCAGGGCGAACAGGGCCAGGCTGGGGATCGTGTACAGGAGCCCCGCGAGCCATGTGATGGGCGGGTAGAGGCGCCGCCGCCTGTAGGCCAGGATCCCCAGAGGGACGGAGATAGCCAGGCCGACGGCCACGGCCAGGAAAGTCAGCCACAGGTGCTCGATGACCTTCTCGCCGACCAGGTCGAGGTGCGACCCGACCCACTCCCAGTCCCAGAACGGCCTCACGACACGATCTCCCTCGACACGCGCTCGAGCGTGAGGATCCCCCGGTATCGCTGACCCTCGCTCACCACGACGGCCACGTTCGTGCGGGAGGTAACGATGGAGTCGAGCGCCTGACGGAGCGAGTCGTTCGCGGTAACGTAGGCGCTGAACCGCCGGGGCGTGGCCTCGGCCACGCGCGCCTTGCCCTCGATCATGCCCTCGTCCACCCATCCGAGGAGCTCGCCGTCCTCGATCACGCTGGCCCAACCGAAGCCGAGCTCCCGGATCGTCTTCCGGGCCCTCTCGACGTCGTCGTCGGGGGCGACGACCGGTCCCTCGTCGACGCTGATGTCGGACACCTTGATCAGCGCCAGGCGCTTTAGCCCCCGCTCCGGGCCGACGAACTCCTCGACGAAGTCGTTGGCCGGCTCCCGGAGTATCTCTTCCGGCGGGGCGTACTGCTCCAGGACCCCGCCGACGTTCAGGATGGCGATGCGGTCCGCCATCTTGATGGCCTCGTCGATGTCATGCGTCACGAACACGATGGTCTTTCGGAGGCGACGCTGGATGTCGAGGAACTCGTCCTGCAGGGCGCCCCGGATGATCGGGTCCACCGCAGCGAACGGCTCGTCCATAAGCATGACCGGCGGGTCCACGGCCAGGGCCCGGGCCACCCCGACCCGCTGGCGTTGGCCCCCGGACAGCTCCCCCGGGTAGCGGTCCAAGAGCTCCTCGTCGAGCCGGAGGATCTCCGAGAGCTCGCGGACGCGGGCCTCGATCCGGGCCGGGTCCCAGCCCTCCAGCCGGGGGACCGTGGCGATGTTCTGGGCCACGGTCCGGTGCGGCATCAGCCCGATCGACTGGATCACGTACCCCATCCCCCGGCGGAGGCCCACCGGGTCCTGGGCCATGACCTCGGTCCCGTCCACCTCGATCCGGCCTGCGGTCGGCTCGATCAGCCGGTTGATCATCTTCATCGTTGTGGTCTTCCCGCACCCGGACGGGCCCACCAGGACGACGGTCTCGCCCCTCCCGATCTCCAGAGAGAGGTCGCCGACCGCGGGTGCTCGGGCGCCGGGGAAGCGCTTGGACACGTTGCGGAGGGAGATCATGGTGTCGGCCATGGGAATTCCGGGGGCTCAGTACCCCACACGCCCTCCTCCAACGCAAGGTAGGGCCGGCCGATTCCGCTACGATTGGCGTTCGATGCTGCTGGACGTGTTCAGCGACAACCCCTTCGCCACGAACTGCTGGATCGCCGGCGCCGGTGACTCCGAGGAGGTCGTGGTGGTGGACCCGGGGTTCGAGGCGGCGGCCATCCGGCAGAAGGTGGCCCGGAGCGGGCGACGGCTCGCCGCCGTCCTGGCGACCCACGGGCACGGCGACCACATCGGCTCGGTGCCCCAGGTGTGCGGCGACGACGCGCCCCTGTACATCCACCAGGCCGACGAGCTGGCCCTCACCGACCAGGAGCGGTGGGGGGCCGGGTTCGCGGCCCAGGCGGACTTCCGTCCGGCCGAGGTCCACACGGTTCGGGACGGCGACGTACTGGAGTTTGCCGGCTTCCGGATCGAGGTCGTGCACACGCCCGGCCACACGCCAGGCCACGTCTGCTACCGGACGGACGGCATGGTGTGGAGCGGCGACCTGGTGTTCCGCGGCTCGATCGGGCGTTCCGACTTCCCGAACTCGAACCCGGCGGCTATGGAGGCGAGCCTCCGCCGGTTCCTGGAGCTCCCCGACGACCTGCCGGTGTATCCGGGCCACGGCCCCGACACCACCGTGGGCCTGGAGCGGGCCACGAACGAATGGCTCGTGGCGCTGGCCTCGCGGTGACGGACTTCAACCCGCCTCGAGGGACCCAGGACCTCCTGCCGCCGACCTCGGACGCGATGCTGGCCCTGGCCGACGGCGCCCACGAGGTGGCTCGCCTCTACGGGTACCGGTATGTGGAGACCCCGGGTATCGAGCAAACGGAGGTCTTCGAGCGGACCTCCGGCGGCTCCAGCGACGTGGTGACGAAGGAGATGTACACGTTCGAGGACAAGGGAGGCCGGTCCCTCACCCTGAAGCCGGAGTCGACCGCGCCCGTGGTTCGAGCGTACCTGGCCCGCCGTCAGGACCTTCCGTCACCGTTCAAGGCGTACTACGTGGGGCCGAACTGGCGGCACGGCCGGCCTCAGGCGGGGCGTCTCCGCGAGTTCCGGGTGTTCGGCATCGAGATCCTGGGCTCCGCGGCGCCCGGCGCCGACGCCGAGGTGGTGGCGGTGGCGGACCGGTTCCTCCGGGGGCGCGGCCTGTCCCGGCTGACGCTCCACCTCAACTCGATCGGGGACCAGGTGTGCCGGCCCCGGTTCCGGGAGGACCTCTCGGCGTTCCTCGAGGATCGTGCCGACCGGCTGGACCGGGAGCATCGAGAGGGATGGCGGCGGAACCCGCTGCGGGTCCTCGACTGCAAGTCGGCGGAGTGCCGGGCCGCCACCGAGGACGCGCCGCGGATCCTCGACTACCTGGACGACGCCTGCCGCGAGCACTTCGACGCTGTGCGGACGAGCCTCGACCAGGAGAGCGTGGCTTACGAGCTCGACCACCGGCTGGTCCGGGGGCTCGACTACTACACCCGCACCACGTTCGAGTTCGTGTCCGGAGCGCTCTCGGAGGCCCAGGCCACGCTGTGCGGCGGGGGCCGGTACGACGGGCTGGCCGAGGTGCTGGGAGGCGAGCCGACCCCGGGGGTGGGATTCGGGCTCGGTCTGGACCGGGTACTGCTGGCCTCCGCCGCGGAGGGCATCGCCCCGGCTCCGTCGAGGGCGGCCCGATGCTACGTCGTCGCGCTGGGGGAGGAGGCTCGGCGAGAGGGACGAGCCCTCCTGGGCGAGCTCCGGGAGGCCGGCATCCCCGCGGACGCGTCGCTGGAGGATCGCCCCATGAAGGCCCAGCTTCGGATGGCCGACCGGTCCGACGCCGAATACGCGGCCCTGCTGGGCGACCGGGAGCTCCGCGACGGAACCGTCACGATGCGGCGGCTGGCCGACGGCGAGCAAAAGAGCGTGCGCCGCGAGGAGGTGGCGGCGTGGCTCTCCCGATGAGGACGCATCGGTGCGGCGAGCTGCGCGCCGAGCACGCCGGTTCGGAGGTGGCCCTGTGCGGGTGGGTGGCGCACGATCGTGACCACGGCGGGGTGCTGTTCGTGGACCTACGGGACCGCGAAGGCTCCGCGCAGGTGGTGTTCCACCCTCAGGAGCAGCCCGAGGCGCATGCCGCCGCGTCCCGCCTGCGGGCCGAGTCCGTGGTTCGGGTCACCGGCGAGGTCCGGGCCCGGCCCCAGGGCACCGTCAACCCCGCCCTCCCCACCGGCGAGGTCGAGGTGGCGGCCCGGGACCTCGAGGTCCTCTCGGAGGCCGAGCCGCCGCCGTTCCCCATCGAGGACCGGATCACGGCCGACGAGGCGCTGCGGCTGCGGCACCGGTACCTCGACATCCGCCGGCCCGAGATGTCTCGGCGGCTCCTGCTACGGCATCAGGCCTTCGCCTCGATCAGGCGCTTCTTCGACGAGCGCGGCTTCGTCGAGGTGGAGACGCCGATGCTGACCCGCTCCACCCCGGAGGGAGCGAGGGACTTCCTGGTGCCCTCCAGGCTGTCGCCGGGTACGTTCTACGCCCTGCCGCAGTCGCCTCAGCTCTTCAAGCAGATCCTCATGGTGGCCGGGCTGGACCGCTACTACCAGATCGTGCGGTGCTTCCGGGACGAGGACCTCCGGGCCGACCGCCAGCCGGAGTTCACCCAGCTCGACGTGGAGCTGTCCTTCGTCGAGGAGGAAGACGTGCAGTCGCTGATCGAGGACCTGTTCGTGCGGGTGTGGCGGGAGGTCCTCGACGTCGAGCTCCGGCCGCCCTTCCCCCGCCTCCCTTACGCCGAGGCCATGCGGCGGTACGGCTCCGACAAGCCGGACCTCCGGTACGGCATGGAGCTGGCGGACGTCACCGAAACCTTCCGGGGCACCGGGTTCCGGGCCTTCGCCGGGGCCATCGAGAAGGGCGGGGTGGTGAAGGGGTTCGCCGCGCCGGGGGCGGCCGGGTGGTCGCGGAAGGACCTCGACGGCCTGGTCGTGGAGGCCCAGGGCCGGGGCGCCTCCGGGCTGGTGTGGCTCGCCTGGTCGGGCGGGCGGGCCCGCTCTCCCGTGGAGAAGCACCTGTCCCCTGATGAGGTCGCCGCGGCGGTCGAGGCCACCGGCGCGTCGGACGGCGACCTGGTGCTTCTGGTGGCCGACGCCGAACCGAGGGCGAACACCGTACTGGACGGCCTCCGCCGGCTGATGGCCGAGCGTCTGGGCCTGGTCCCGGAGGGCGAGTTCGCTTTCACCTGGATCACGGAGCCCCCGCTGTTCGAGTGGAGCGAGGAGGAGGAGCGGTGGGTCAGCGTCCACCACCCGTTCACCTCGCCGGCCACCGAGGACCTGAGCCCCGAGACCGCCACGGCCCGGGCTTACGACCTGGTGGTGAACGGCTGGGAGCTCGGTGGGGGATCGATCCGGATCCACCGCTCGGACGTCCAGCGGAGGGTGTTCGAGGCCCTCGGCTTCGGCCAGGAGGAGGCCGAGGCTCGGTTCGGGTTCCTCCTGGAGGCGTTCCGCTACGGGGTGCCGCCGCACGGCGGGATCGCTTTCGGGCTGGACCGGACGGCCATGGTGCTGGCCGGCGAGACGAACATCCGCGAGGTGATCGCGTTCCCCAAGACCCAGTCCGGCGCCGACCTCCTGACCGGCGCTCCGGCCGAGGTGGACGAGGCCCAGCTCGGCGACCTAGGGATCCGGCTCCGGCCCCGTCCCGGCTGAGCGCCCGCCGCGGCCTCCGCCGCTCCGCGTAGGCTGTCCTTGATGGCGGAGCCCCTGGCGGCCCGGATGCGTCCCCGTGCCTTCGACGAGGTGGTGGGGCAGCGCCACCTGATCGGTGACGGCAAGCCGCTCACCGAGCTGGTCAGGACCGGCCGCCTACCCTCGGTGATCCTGTGGGGGCCGGCCGGGACCGGCAAGACCACGCTGGCGTTCCTGTTGGCCGAGGGGGCCGAGCTGGTCCAGCTCTCCGCGGTGTCCTCCGGCGTGGCCGACGCCCGGAAGGTAATGGCCACGGCCAGGGACTCGATGCTGCCCACGGTCCTGTTCGTCGACGAGGTCCACCGATGGAGCAAGTCCCAGCAGGACGTACTCCTCCCGACCGTGGAGGACGGGACCATCACCCTGATCGGAGCCACCACCGAGAACCCGTACTTCTCGCTGGTCACCCCGCTGCTGTCCCGGTGCATCCTCCTCCGGCTGGAGCCGCTGCCGGACGAGGACCTCCGCTCGCTCATGGACCGGGCCCTGGCCGACCGGGAGCGGGGCCTCGGCGAGCACGACGTCAAGGTCACCGACGAGGCCCTCGACCACCTGGTCCAGGTGGCCGGGGGGGACGCCCGGATCGCGCTCACCGGGCTGGAGGCCTCCGTCCTGGCCGCGGTGGCTGGCGAGCGGGCCGAGGTGGACCTGCCCCTGGCCGAGGCGTCCGTCCAGCAGAAGGCTGTGGTGTACGACCGGCAGGGTGACGCCCACTACGACGTCATCTCGGCGTTCATAAAGTCGATCCGGGGGTCGGACCCAGACGCGGCGCTGTTCTGGCTGGCCCGGATGGTCGAGGCCGGCGAGGACGCCCGGTACATCGCCCGTCGTATGGTGGTGCACGCCTCCGAGGACATCGGCATGGCCGATCCGAGGGCACTGCTGGTGGCCACGGCTGCGGCCCACGCCGTCGAGTACGTCGGCCTCCCCGAGGCGATCATCAACCTGGCCCACGCCGCGATCTACCTGTCCAGGGCCCCCAAGTCGAACAGCGTGATCACGGCGATCGGGAAGGCCCGGGCGGACGCGGCCTCGGCCGACCCCGTGCCCCTGCACCTCCGGGACACCCATTACCCGGGTGCCCGGAAGCTCGGCCACGGGAAGGGTTACCGGTATCCGCACGACTTCCCGGGGCACGAGGTCGAGCAGGAGCACCGGCCGGCCCGGTTCGAGGGCACGCGGTATTACGAGCCGTCGGACCAGGGCGAGGAGGGGGAGTGACGGTGGCCACCATCCCGTGGGAGAATCGGCGGCCGTGAGGAGGCCACGTGTCGGTCGGTGAGTGGGCGGCGATCATCGCCGCCGTGGCCTGGGCCGTCCTCGTCCTGGTGCTGGTGATCGTCTCGCTGGGCATGTTCCGGGTACTGGACACCACCCGGGCGCTGATCGAGGGGATCCGCCAGGAGACGGTGCCGCTGCTCGGCGAGGTGCGGACCTCGGTGATCACGATGAACAAGAACCTGGAGCACTCCGATGACCTCCTGGTGTCGGTGGGCAACGTGACGAAGACCGTGGAGCGGATCAGCGGCCTGGTGGACCAGTTCGTGTCGACCCCGCTGATCAAGGGGATCTCCTACGGCTACGGAGCGCAGCAGGCCTTGCGACGTTTCCGGGGGTCGCGATGAGGCGGATATTCTGGATCGGCGTGGGCGTGGCCGCCGCCTACTACGGCTCGAAGTGGCTGCGCCGCCAGCGTGAGAAGCTCACCCCAGAGAACGTGGCGGCCCGCGCGGCCGAGCGCCTCGGCGGGGTGATGGAGCTGGTCCGGGTGTCGGTCGAGGAGGGCCGGAGGGCCGCCGCGGAGAAGGAGGCGGAGATCCGAACCTCGCTGGGCGACCGTCCACCCACCGGCCCTCCCGCGCGTCGCTCTTCGTGAGCGCGATCGTCGTCGAGGATCTCCGGAAGTCGTACCGAGAAGTCGAGGCGGTCCGCGGCGTCAGCTTCGAGGTCCCGGAGGGCCGGGTGTTCGCCTTGGTCGGCCCGAACGGCGCCGGAAAGACCACCACCGTGGAGATCTGCGAGGGCTTCCGGACGGCCTCGGGCGGCCGGGTCCGGGTGCTGGGGTTCGATCCGGGGAAGGGGGAGCGGGCCATGAAGGCCCAGGTCGGGATAGTCCTCCAGTCGACCGGAGTGGACCCGTACCTCACGGTAGCCGAGACGATCGAGCTGCACAGGCGCTACTACCCGGACCCTCGCCCTGTGGACGAGGTCGTCGACCTGGTCGGGCTCACCGAGAAACGCGACGCCCGTGTGGGGAAGCTCTCGGGCGGCCAGCAGCGGCGGCTCGACGTCGGGGTTGCGCTGGCCGGTGATCCCAGGCTCCTGTTCCTCGACGAGCCCACCACAGGGTTCGACCCCGCCGCTCGCCGGGGGGCCTGGGAGGTGATCCGCAACCTCAAGGCGCTCGGGAAGACGATCCTCCTCACCACCCACTACATGGACGAGGCCCAGCACCTGGCCGACGAGGTGGCGGTGATCGCCCGGGGACTGATCGTAGCCCAGGGGCCGCCGGCCTCCCTGGCCGGCCGAGACGGAGCGGCGACCGTGGTGAGGTTCCGGGTCCCGGATGATCGGGTCCTGCCGGACCCGATCCTGTCGCGGTCCGAGCGCGAGGGCGACCGGATCACCCTGCGTTCCAACGATCCGACCCGCGACCTCCACGACGTGACCGCATGGGCACTGGAGCGCGGGATCGGGCTCGAGGACCTCGAGGTTAGCCGCCCGACGCTCGAGGACGTGTACCTCGAGATAACCGGCGGCGAGCAGGGGAGCGAGCCGTGAGCGACCCGGGCCTGGCTCTACGGCAGGTCCGTTACACGAACACGGCGTTCTGGCGGAACCCGGCCTCGGCCTTCTTCACGTTCGCCTTCCCCCTCATGTTCCTGGTGATCTTCACGGCGATCTTCGGGAACGAGACGATCACGCTGTTCGGCCGGGAGCTGAGCACGGCCACGTTCTACGTCGGGGCCATCGCCACGTTCAGCATCATCACCGCCACGTACACGAACCTGGCCATCAGCGTCACGTTCGCGAGGGACCTGGGCGTCCTGAAGCGCGTCCGGGGTACGCCCCTGCCGGCCTGGGCGTTCATGTTCGGCCGCATCGCCCATGCCATCCTGGTGGCCTTCCTCCTGGTGGTGATAGTGGTTGCCTTTGGTGCGCTGTTCTACGGGGCCGAGGTCCCCGTCGACACCCTTCCTGCGTTCCTGGTCACGATCGCGGTCGGGGCGGCGTCCTTCTCTGCCCTCGGCCTGGCGATCACGGCCGCGATCCCCAACGCCGATGCCTCTCCCGCCGTGGTCAACGCGTCGATCCTCCCGCTGCTATTCGTCTCGGACATCTTCATCCCGATCCAGGATCCGGGCGCCTGGTACGTGACCGTGGCCAAGCTCTTCCCCCCGTACCACTTCGCCAAGGCGATGCAGGCGGCCACGTTCTCGCCATCGGGGAGCGGCTTCCAGGGGGAGGATCTGCTGATCGTGGGCGCCTGGGGCGTAGCCGGAGCGGTCCTGGCGATCCTGTTCTTCTCCTGGGAACCGCGCCGCTGAGGCCCGGCTACCAGGTCGGTTCCGAGGCCAGGAGGGGCAGGATCTCGGCGAGCGGCTGTGGCCTGGCGATGAGGTACCCCTGGGCGTAGTCGCAGCCGAGCCGACGGAGCGTATACAGCTGTTCGGCCGTCTCCACGCCCTCGGCGATCGTGGGCAGCCCGAGCGCGTGGGCCATGCTGATCACGGCCGTGACGATGTTCCCGGCGCCCGGGTCCCGGTCGAGCCCCTCCACGAAC
>Ga0256867_10000104_pt1 | contig 30063 bp, 25 predicted proteins | sample RVTome_15_FD_185939 | JGI IMG/M metagenome (GOLD analysis project Ga0256867, IMG submission 185939) | Soil microbial communities from uranium-contaminated site in the Upper Colorado River Basin, Wyoming, United States - RVT150D86 (HiSeq) ... | reverse complement strand
CGGGGCGTTCAACGGCACCGCTCAGCCGACGAAGTTCCCGGCGGGGTTCTTCAACATCTTCACCGGCAGCTACGACCTGCAGGCCGCCCACTGCAAGGTCACCGGCGTCTACACGAACAAGGCGCCAGGCGGTGTCGCCTACGCCTGCTCGTTCCGGATCACCGAGGCGGTGTACCTGGTCGAGCGCATGGTCGACATCCTGGCCGCCGAGCTGGGCATGGACCCTGCCGGGCTGCGGAAGCGCAACCTGCTCCAACCGCAGCAGTTCCCGTACACCACCCACACGGGCTGGGAGTACGACTCCGGTGACTACCCGCGGGCGTTGCAGCTCGCCCTCGACGTGGCCGGCTACGACGAGCTGCGTCGAGAGCAGTCCGAGCGCCGGGCCAAGGGCGAGCTGATGGGGATCGGCCTCAGCTTCTTCACGGAGGGCGTGGGCGCCGGGCCCCGTAAGCACATGGACATCCTCGGCCTGGGCATGGCCGACGGCTGCGAGCTGCGCGTGCACCCCACCGGCAAGGCGGTGGTCCGGCTGAGCGTCCAGTCGCAGGGGCAGGGCCACGAGACGACTTACGCCCAGATCGTGTCGAGCCAGCTCGGCATCCCGCCCGAGGACATCGAGGTGGTCCACGGCGATACCGATCAGACCCCGTTCGGGCTCGGCACCTACGGGTCGCGCTCCACGCCGGTGTCCGGCGCTGCGGCCGCCGTCGTCGCCCGGCGGGTGCGCGACAAAGCCCGGGTCATCACCGCCACGGCGCTGGAATGCGATCCCGACGACCTGGAGTGGGAGCTCGGCCGCTGGCAGGTGCGGGGCGACCCGACGCACGGCAAGACCATCCAGGAGGTGGCGCTGTTGGCGCACAGCAGCCTGGAGCTGCCCGAGGGAGTGGAGGGCCACCTCGACGCCAGCGCCGTCTACAACCCGCCCAACCTGACCTACCCGTTCGGGGCATACATCTGTGTCGTCGACGTCGACCCCGGGACCGGGCAGGTGAAGGTGCGGCGGTTCGTGGCGGTCGACGACTGTGGCCCGCGCATCAATCCCATGATCGTCGAGGGGCAGATCCACGGTGGCCTGGCCGACGGCGTGGGCATGGCGCTCATGCAGGCGATCGCCTTCGACGAGGACGGCAACTGCCTGGGCGGCTCGTTCATGGATTACCTGCTGCCGACGGCTGTGGAGTGCCCCACCTGGGAGCTGGGGGAGACGGTGACGCCGTCGCCCCACCATCCCCTGGGGTGCAAGGGGGTCGGCGAGTCGGCCACGGTCGGGTCGCCGCCCGCGATCGTCAACGCCGTGATCGACGCGCTGCAGCCGTTCGGTGTGCGGCACGCGGACATGCCGCTCACACCGGCGCAGGTGTGGCTGGCCATGCAGGGACGGCCGGTGCGTACGGACCTCGCCATCACGTGAACCCCGACGTCGAGGCCCGGGCTGCCGAGCTGCGGCGGGATCGGGTCCCGTTCGTGCACGCCCGGGTGGTGCGCGCCGAGCGGCCGACGTCGGCCAAGCCGGGCGACGAGGCGGTCGTGCTGCCCGACGGCACGATCGAGGGCTTCGTCGGGGGAGCGTGCGCAGAGTCGACGGTTCGCGCCCAGGGCCTGTCGTTGCTCGACTCCGGCGAGTCGCTGCTGCTGCGCATCTCCGCCTCGGGCGATGCCGGTGACCCCGGATCGTCGGAATCGGAGGGCACGCTGACCGTCGTCAACCCGTGCCTGTCGGGCGGGACACTGGAGATCTTCCTCGAGCCCGTGATCCCCGCGCCGACCATCGCGGTCCACGGCGAGTCGCCCATCGCCACCGCCCTGGCCGTGCTGGCGGAGCGGGTGGGCTTCGAGGTGGTAGAGAGCGGCGGCGGCTCTGTCGGCGGGGGGGCGGGCGCCGCGCCGGCGGCGGTGGTCGTTGCCTCGCACGGACGCAACGAGGAGCCGGTTCTCGAGGCCGCCGTGCGTGCGAGCGCGCAGTACGTCGGTTTGGTGGCCAGCCGGAAGCGGGGCGAGGCGGTCGTCGCCGCGCTCGATCTCGACGATGCCCAGCGGGCATCGGTGCACACCCCCGCCGGGCTCGACATCGGCGCCCGCACCCCGCGCGAGGTGGCGCTGTCGATCCTGGCCGAGATCGTGGCTCGGCGCCCGCGCCCGTCGGGCATGGCCGGGACGTCGATACCGACGTCGACGACGGCGACAACGTCGACGACCGCGACGACGGGGTCGGCGGAGCCGGCGGCGCAACCCGGGGTGGCCACCGACCTGGTGTGCGGCATGTCGGTGGTCGCCGACGACACCGCTCTGCACCTGGACCACGGGGGCACGCGCTACTGGTTCTGCGGGACGGGATGCCTGCGGGCGTTCGCGGCCGATCCGAGCGCCTACTTACCGGGACCATCGGACTGAACCGTGCCCGATAGGTCCGGGTAGCTCGGCGAGGTCGCGGAGCGGCGCGCACAACTGCCGTTGTCCACAAGGCCGGGCAGCAACCGCCTGGTGCGGATCTCGGAGAAGAGGGACGACGTCGTCCACGGATCGCGACCGTCACCGGGAGGCGGCAGCCTCGGTCCGGGTGGTGCCCCACCTCATGCGACAGCCAGACCCGATCGGGACCCGGCGGCTCTACCAGCAGGCAACTGGGGTCGATCGCGATCGAGCTCGGGAGGACGTCGAGCTCGTCGCGGATCGCCTGGCACCTCTGTGCATCGCTGCGGCGCATGTACCTGGCGGCGACGCTCTCGTCCGAAACGCCGCTCGATGGCTCGTCGACTGGGTGGCTGCCGGTAGGGCTCGCGGTGGGCCGCTGCGGGACGTCGAGCTGCGTTCGCTCGCTGGGCCGATGCCGCCGAGTCTGAGACGCCGTCGTCCGAGGCGATCGGGGTGGCGGGAACGGCCCATGTCCAGGCGTGGGACCGGCTATTGCAGTCCCTCCGGAGCCGCCCTAAACCCGACTTGATAAGTCGGGATTTGGGTCTTACGGTCAGGCGCGACACGCCGGATCGACGAGGGGAGACGCCGATGACCGTCACCGACGAACTACTGGAGAACGCCCAGCGTTTTGCCGAGGGCTTCGACCTGGGCGCGCTGCCCATGCCGCCCGCCACGCACGTGGCCGTGGTCGCCTGCATGGACGCTCGCCTCAACCCTCAGGCCCTGCTCGGCCTCGGCTTGGGCGACGCCCATGTCATCCGCAACGCCGGGGGTGTGGTCACCGACGACGTGATCCGCTCGCTGGCCATCTCGCAGCGGCTGCTCGGCACGACCGAGATCATCCTCGTCCATCACAGCGATTGCGGCATGCTCACTTTCCGTGACGACGACGTGAAGGACCAGATCACCGCCGACACCGGCATCCGGCCGCCGTTCGCTCTCGAGGCGTTCCCCGAAGTCGACTCCGACGTCCGGCAGTCGATCGCCCGCATCCAGGCCAGCCCCTTCGTGCCTCACAAGAACGTGCGGGGGTTCGTGTACGAGGTCGAGAAAGGCACCTTGCGCGAGGTGTCGTGATCCCGCTGTAAGGCTGGATCGGGTCAGGCGGCATCCCCGAACCGGCTCGGTTCGTCGGTTCGCGGCCGCTGCGACGGCGGATCTGCGCCTCCCGGCGGGCCCGTCGCGCGGTAGTCGGGGTGGCGGGGGTCGTCGGGCGGGACCATCGGTCGGCGACCGGTACCGGGCACCAGTGCCCAGTCGCGCCTCGTCTTCAGGTCGTGATGGTGGCCGCAGAGGCGGTCGATGTTTTCGAGGGTGGTCTCATGGACTGCTGTCCAGGGTGTTCGGTGGTCGTGCTGGATGCCCTGGCGGTGGAGTCGCGGGCAGCCGAGCACCGTGCAGGCCGGAGAGCTCCAGAGCAAGGCGACGCGCTGCGCGATGCTCGGCCCCCGGCCGATGTGGGTGACGTTGGCGACGGCGACGCCCTTGGTGATGACCAGCTTGAGTATCGACTCACCCAGCAACCGGCGGGCGGCGTCGACAGGCACGGGGCCCACGCCGGCGATCTCGCACAGCTCGTCGCCGTCGGTGCGGCCCCGCACGAGCGCTTCGAAGTCGACGCGCAACAGCGCGAGGTGAGTGGGGTCAACGGACCTCGGGCGTGTCGCCGCACTCTCGCCGTCCGGGGCGGCCGTGTCTCCGTCGCCCCCGACGGGGCGGCGGCCGGTGGCCGACTCGCCGGCGTCGGTCCGAGAGGGCACGCCCGGGGCGCCGTGTCGCCGGGCCAGCTCGACGAGGGCGTCGAAGGCATAGGCCTCGCGGGGCTCGTGGCGGCCCTGCTTCCTGGCCGCGTGGAACAGCTCGTCGATGATCGGGTCGAGAGCGGCGTTGAACCGGGAGCCGGAGTCGCCGGTGCCACGTGCCGCCAGGTTCCACGCCCCCTCGCCATCGGTCCAGCGACGCAGGCGCCGGTCACGATGGATCCGCCGATGGGTGGCCTCGGGATCGGGGTCGGCCTGGGCCCTCGTACGTGCGCACGCCTGGCGGAGCTCGGGCAGGCTCGAGTTCGCCGCCTTGCTGAGCAGCGACTGCTCGGCGCTCGGGTTGGCGGCCGCTGCGCTGGCGATCTCGTTGGCCTGGGAACGCGACAACTCGCCGCGCCGCATGGCCGCTTCGGTGTTGGGCAGCTCAGCGACCTTCTTCGACGTCTCCAATGCGGTACGCGCTACGCCGACCGAGGACCCTGACTTGCGGGCCAAGTACTCGGGTGTGCCCCGGTCGCCAGCCCGCTGGGCGATGCCTGACTCGTCGACCCGGGCCGTGAGCAACGTCTTCGCGGCGCCCGCCAGCCGCTCGATGGCGTCGTAGGCCTGCCACGTGGCGGGGGCGTCGCTCAGCGGTACGTCGCCAGGGATGAGTCGCCCGACCTGAAGGCGCAATGCCGCCTCAACGTCTCTGACTTGCCGCAGCGTCACTCCCACGAACACGCGTACGACTCTATATGGCTCGACGCGCCTTTACAAGACGTGTGGCTGATTTCTCTGCCTTTGGGTAGCTTTCAAGTGCGATTCAGCGACTAAGCGGCAAACTCAATGACGCGCCGCGCCACCTCCTCGGGCTGGTCGATGGGGCTGAACGCAAGGCTGTCGGCGATCGGTGACACCGTGGCGTTGGGCAACAGCGCCGCCAGCCGTGAGGCGTCCTCGGGCGGGAAGATCCGGTCGTCGGCCGACCAGGCGATGAGCACGGGGATCGTGACGTCGCCCAGCGCCGCGGCCGCCGCCTGCGTGTCTGCGGCGTCGAGCGATCGGAGCAGGCGCACGAGGTCGCTGCGCACCCCGCGGGATCGGCGCAACGGCTCGAACATCTGGTCGAGGCGCCCCCGGTCGAGTCCTCGGTGCGTGAGCCGGCCGAAGGCGATCGGCAGGCCGGCGAACCGGGGCGAGCGCATGGCCTGCGCTACCAGCCATGCGTTGCCCGGTATGTAGCTGGTCCACACGAGGAAGCGAAAGAACCGGGGCGGGCAGTTGTCGAAGGCGTCGCACGACGTGAGGACCAACCGGCCGATCCCCTCCGGCCGGCGCGTCACGACCAGCTGGCAGATCGCGCCGCCGGTGTCATTGCCGACAAGCGTGACGTCGTCGAGTCCGAGGGTTGCCACGAGATCCGCTACCACGTCGGCCTGCGCGCGGAGGCAGAGCGGGGCCCCCGGTCGCACCGGCTCTGAGTGGGAGCCGAGCGGGAGGTCGGGTGCGACCACCCGGTGTCGGTCGACGAGCAGGGGGATGACGTCGTCCCAGAGATGGCTGTTGACCAGGGCCCCGTGGACCAGGACGACGGGCGGGCCGTCGCCGGCTTCCCGCACCCGGATGCGTCCGATGTCGAGATCGAGGTGCCGTTCTGCGATCGTGCCACTGGGCATGACGCTCTCCGTCCTGTAGCGAGTGCTACACATGAAGGTAGTCCCGACCCGTAGCAAGTGCTACGTGAAGGAGGTCACCCGACGGTGAGCGAGCCAGGGCGACGTGACGAGCTGCTGGAGGGCGCGCTCGCGTATGCATTGCGGCGCGGTGTCGCGGATCTCAGCCTTCGCCCCCTGGCCGCCGCGCTCGGCACCAGCGACCGGATGCTCGTGTATCACTTCGGTTCCAAGCGGGCGCTGATCGATCAGGTGCTCGATCGGGCGTCGTCGCACCTGGCGACGATCGTGCTGGACGAGATGGCTACCGGAGGCACCGCCGCCGAGCGTCTCGAGAACCTGTGGGACCGGCTGGCAAGCCCCGACGCCGAGCCCTATCTCCGGCTGTGGTTCGAGGTGCAAGGGCTGGCCCTGATGGGTCGCGCACCCTACGACGAGTCAGCCCCCCGATTGCTCCGGGCCTGGGTCGAGCTGTCGGCCAGCATCCTCACCGGCACGGGCTTACCGGCCGCCGAGTCCCGACGGGTCGCCACCGTCGAGGTGGCGGCGGTCCAGGGCCTGCTCCTCGACTTACTGGCGACGGGGGACCGGGAACGAGCCGGTGCCGCCGCCCGCGACGTCATCAACCGGATCATCGACTGGGGCGGGGCGTAGCCCGTTCCAGTCGGGGCACCCAACCTCAGTCGACCGCGACGATCTCGACCTGGAGCTCGGCGCCGGTGGGAGCCGTGAACGTCACCGAGTCGCCCGGCGCCGATCCGATGAGGGCCTCGCCGAGGGGCGACGACGGGCTGATGACCTCGAGGTCGTCGTGGCGTTCCTCGATCGAGCCGATCAGGTAGTGCTCGACCTCGTCGTCTCCTCCGTAGCGGATGGCGACCACCGACCCGTGCGACACGTGCTCACCGTTGTCGCCCTGGACGATCTCGGCGTTCTCGAGCATGGCCGAGAGCTGGCGGATGCGGCCTTCCATCTTGCCCTGCTCCTCCTTGGCGGCGTGGTAGTCGCCGTTCTCGGAGAGGTCGCCGAGTTCCCGGGCCGCCTCGATCTTGCGAGCGATCTCGACCCGGCCGCGCGTCGTCAGGTCGTCGAGCTCCGCCTGGAGGCGGTCATACGCAGCCTGCGAGAGGTGGTGGGTCTGTGCCATAGACGAACCAGGCTAGGACGTCCGCGCAGGTCGGCCAACGACCTATGAGCACGCCCTTCGACCTGCGGCGGGCATCGCGATTGACGCCGCGCAGCGCTTCGGTGAACACTTGCCGCCGTGCGTCCCCTCGCCGCCTCGGTAATCATCATCGTGTAGCGCACGTCGGCAGTCGACGTGCGCTCCCGACCGTCCACCTTCGGTGGGCGGTTTGTCATTTATCGGCCCGGATCATCTACTCGGAGACACAGTGAGCGAGCGTCAGCGAGCGAACCATAAACACAGTGTTCTTCTCGCCGCGGAGCGGCGATGGCTCACCTGCCTGCCGCAGGCACGCCGGTGAGCCACCAGATCGGAGTCATCGGCGGGGACGGCATCGGCCCCGAGGTCACCGCCGAGGCCCTCAAGGTCGTCCGGGCGGCCGGCGTCGCCCTCAAGACGGTGGACTACGACCTGGGCGGCGGCCGCTACCTGCGGGACGGCACGATCCTGCCCGACAGCGTGCTCGACGAGTGGCGCTCCCTGGATGCCCTGCTCCTGGGCGCGGTCGGCACCCCCGACGTCGCCCCGGGCGTGATCGAGCGGGGATTGCTGCTCAAGATGCGGTTCGATCTCGACCTCTACATCAACCAGCGGCCGTTCCTCGATGCCGACAAGGGCATCGACATGGTCGTGATCCGCGAGAACACCGAGGGCCCCTACGTAGGCGAGGGCGGGGTCCTGCGCAGGGGGACGCCGCACGAGGTGGCCACCCAGGGGTCGGTCAACACGCGCATGGGCGTCGAGCGTTGCGTGCGCTACGCCTTCGAGCTGGCCACCCAGCGCGCCCGCAAGCACGTCACGCTGGTCCACAAGACCAACGTGCTCACGTTCGCCGGCGACCTCTGGCAGCGTGCGTTCACCGACCTGGCTGCGGGGCACCCGGACGTCGGCACCGACTACAGCCACGTCGACGCCGCCTGCATCTACTTCGTGCAGGACCCGCAGCGCTTCGACGTGATCGTCACCGACAACCTCTTCGGCGACATCCTCACCGACCTCGGCGGGGCGGTTTCGGGCGGCATCGGATTTGCCGCCTCCGGCAACCTCAACCCGGCACGCACGGGCCCCTCGATGTTCGAGCCCGTGCACGGCTCGGCGCCCGACATCGCCGGCCAGGCCCGGGCCAACCCCACCGCCGCCGTGCTGTCGGCGGCCATGATGCTCGATTTCCTGGGCGAGGCCGACGCCGCCGCCCGCATCCGCAAGGCCTGCGCCGACCCGGCGGCGCTCACCGGCACCACTCCCGAGATCGGCGACGCCATCGCCGCGCGAGTCTGACTACCCAACACGAGGGGATCCCAGCACCATGCCCATCACGCCCACCGAGAAGATCTGGTTCAACGGCGAGCTGATCCCGTGGGACGACGCCAGGATCCACATCCTCACGCACACGCTCCACTACGGCATGGGGGTCTTCGAGGGCATCCGCGCCTACGAGACCGACGACGGCCCCGCTGTGTTCCGGCTCACCGACCACATGCGCCGCATGGACCAGTCAGCGCGGATCCTGATGATGCCCCTGCCGTACTCGGTCGACGAGATGGTGCAGGCCGTCAAGGACACCGTGCGGTCGACGGGCCTGCCGTCGTGCTACGTCCGCCCGATCGCCTATTACGGCTACGGGGAGATGGGGCTCAACACGCTGCCCTGCTCGGTCGACGTGGCCGTGGCCTGCTGGCCCTGGGGTGCCTACCTGGGCGACGACTCCCTCACCAACGGCGTGCGCATGAAGATCTCGTCATGGGCGCGCCACGACCACAACATCATGCCGCCGGCCGCCAAGACGACCGGCAACTACGTGAACTCCTCGCTGGCCAAGGTCGAGGCGCTCAAGGCCGGCTATGACGAGGCGCTCCTGCTCAACCGCGCCGGCTTCGTGTCCGAGTGCACGGGTGAGAACGTGTTCGTGGCGCGCAACGGCAAGCTCATCAGCCCACCGCTTTCGGCCGGTGCCCTCGAGGGCATCACCCAATCCACGGTCATGGCCATCGCCCGCGACCTGGGCTTCGACGTCGAGCTCGGGGACCTGTCGCGCAGCGACCTCTACATCGCCGAGGAGATGTTCGTGTGCGGCACCGCGGCCGAGGTTTCGTCCGTCCTGTCGGTGGACGACCGAGAGCTGCCGTGCCCCGGCCCGATGACCCTGGCCATCGGCGAGGAGTATGGCCGTGTCGTGCGGGGACAGGTCGACAGGTACAAGGACTGGGTCGAGCATGTCCACTGACGCAGCCACCACCGGCGCGGCGCCGGAGGCGCCCGCGGCCGTCGACATCTTCGACACGACCCTGCGGGACGGGGCCCAGTTCGAGGGGATCTCGCTCTCCGTGGAGGACAAGCTGCGGGTGGCCGAGCGGCTCGACTGGCTGGGGGTCCGCTGGATCGAGGGCGGCTACCCGCAGGCCAACCCCCGGGACGCCGAATTCTTCCGCCGAGCGCCGCGCGACCTGCGCCTCGACACCGCCACGCTCGTGGCGTTCGGGTCGACCCGCCGCCCGGCCGGGAAGGTGGACGTCGACCCCACGCTGGCCGCGCTGGTCGGGAGCGGCGTGTCCACCGCCTGCATCGTGGGCAAGAGCTGGGACTTCCACGTGACCGAGGCCCTCGGCACCAGCCTCGACGAGGGGGTCGCCATGGTGGGCGACTCGGTGCGGTTCCTGGGGGCCCAAGGGCTGCGGGTGTTCTTCGACGCCGAGCACTTCTTCGACGGCTACAAGGCCAACCCCGAGTTCGGCTTGCGGGTGTTGGAGGCGGCGGCCACCGAGGGTGCCGAGGTGCTGGTGCTGTGCGACACCAACGGCGGTTCGCTGCCACACGAGGTTCAGCGCATCGTGGGCGAGGTGGTGGCCTACTTCGGCGCCGACCGCGCTGGTCCACAGATCGGCATCCACACGCAGAACGACAGCGGCTGCGCTGTCGCCAACTCCGTGGCCGCGGTGGTCGCCGGGGCAACCCACCTGCAGGGGACGGTCAACGGCTACGGCGAGCGGACGGGCAACGCCAACCTCATGACCTGCATCCCCAACCTGCAGCTCAAGATGGGCGTGCGCTGCCTGCCGGACGCTCGGCTCGACCGGCTCACGGCGGTCAGCCGGCACGTCGCCGAGCTCGTCAACCTGCCACCGCACTCGGCCGATCCCTATGTCGGCGCCTCGGCTTTCGCCCACAAGGGCGGGCTGCACACATCGGCGCTGGGCAAGGTCGGTGGCGCCAGCTACGAGCACGTCGACCCCGCGCTGGTGGGGAACCACACGCGGGTGCTGGTGTCCGACCTCGGCGGCCGGTCGGGCATGGCGCTGAAGGCCAAGGAGTTCGGCGTCGACCTCGACGGCCGGGGCGCGGCCGAGCTGTCCGACCGGCTCAAGCACCTCGAGGCCGACGGCTACCAGTTCGAGGCCGCCGACGCCTCGCTCGAGCTGCTCATGCGGGCGGCCGGCGGATGGCGCCAGCCCTACTTCCAGCTCGAGGGCTACCGGGTCACCACCTATCACCGCAACGCGGCGCGGGGCGGCGCGCCCATCGAGGATGGCGAGTCGATGATCGACACCGAGGCCACGGTCAAGGTGTGGGTGGGCGACGAGCGGCTGGTGGCGGTGGGCGAAGGCAACGGACCGGTCAACGCCCTGGACGCCGCCCTGCGGTCGGTGCTGACCGAGCGCTACCCCCAGCTGGACCGGATCCACCTGACGGACTTCAAAGTCCGCGTGCTCGAGGGCGCGGCGGCCACCGGCGCCGTCGTGCGGGTGCTCATCGACTCGGCCGACGGCGACCGAACCTGGTCGACCATCGGCGTCAGCGAGAACGTCATCGAGGCCTCCTGGCAGGCGCTGGTCGAGTCACTGGTGTACGGCCTGCTCAAGGCTTCGGCGGGCTCTCACGCCGCCAACGCCGGATGAGTGCGGTCGGAAGTATCGTTCGGGCCCGTGGCCGCCCCTGAATACGTGCCCGAACCGGCGATCAGGCACGTGCGGAACTACGAGTCACCACCGCGGCGTCCCGAATCGTGGCGGCCGGTGCGGCCCGGCGACGAGCCGTGGCACCAGCCCTCGGGGGAGCGGCTCGGTGCCCCCGGCCCCGACCAGGGCTACATCTACGTGTTGGCCCGCTGGTTCGAGGGTCACCTGCAGCTCGCGCACGACGAGAACGAGCACGACGCGCTCGTGGGCTGCATCGGGGTGGCGCTCAAGCGGGCATCGCTGTTCGGCCGGGCGCCGGTGGTGCACGACCTCACCGCCGCGCTGACCATCTGGGGATTCCTGGGCGACGCGCCGCCCGACCTGATCGCCTACCGCCAGCCACTGTTCGCCGAGGTGGCCAACCCCCACCATTACCCCGAGCAGCGCCGCATCGTCGACCTGGTCCCCGAGGACGTGCTGCGGCTCACCCCGGACGAGGTCGCCGAGCGGCATCGCGCCGACTGGCGATCGCTCCTGGCCGTGTAGGTGACGCACGGCGCCGCCGTGCCGGCCGACGAGGTGGAGGCCGTCTTCGGCGACAGCAGCGGGGGTCCGATGACGATCGAACGCCTGCCGCACGCCGCCGTGGCCGCGGCGACGGCGGGGCTGTGCCGGGTCCGGATCGCCGACCGCTCCGCGGTCGTGAAGCTGCTGGCCCACGCTCCCGACCGCGGCAGCCCCAACTGGCGGTCGGGGGAGGACGAGGCGCACTGGTACTACTGGCGACGCGAGGCCGAGGCCTACCGGTCCGGCCTGCTCGACGGGATCGGCGGCGGGCTCCGAGCACCGCGCTGCTACCTGGTAGCCGACCGCGACGACGGCGGCATTGCGCTCTGGCTCGAGGACCTCCAGGGCGATCCGGCATCGTCGTGGTCGGTCGACCGCTACCACCGGGCAGCCCGTCACCTGGGCCAGGCCCAGGGTGAGTTCATCACCGGGCGTCCGACTCCGGACGATGCGTGGCTCAGCCGCCGGTGGTTGCGCAGCTACCTCGACCAGCCGCTCCGCCGGGTGACGGTTCCCACCGATCCGGCCTCGTGGCGGCATCAGCTCCTCGCCGACTGGTTCCCCGATCCTCCGACCGAACCCATGCGGGACATGCGGGCCGACCGCCGGCGCTTCCTCACAGTGCTCGACCAGATGCCGACGACGGTGTGCCACCTCGACTTCCATCCCGCCAACCTGTTCGACGGCGGGCACGGCACGACGGCGGCGATCGACTGGTCGTTCGTCGGCATCGGCGCGCTCGGCGAGGACGCGGGCAATCTCGTGCCCGACGCGGTGCTCGACTTCCACGTCGGTCCGGAGCAACTCGGCGCGCTGTACGACGCGGTCGCCGACGGCTACACGGCCGGGCTGCGGGACGCCGGCTGGACCGGATCCGACGCCACCGTGCGGTTGGCGATGTCGGCCACGATGGCGGCCAAGTACGCCTGGATCGGGCCCGCCCTGGCCCGCGCGGCGATCGAGGGGCGCGAGCTGCTGAACGGGCGGCCCATCGCCGAGGCGCTGTCGTGGTGGGCTCCGACCATTCCTTTTCTGCTCGACCGCGCCCGCGAGGCCCGCACGCTGGATACCCAGGCGCAAAGATGAGCGGATGGCAATGGACGTGACCGAGATTGCCGTCGGCCCCCACACCTTCGACGCACTTGCCGACGGTCCCGAGGACGGCGAGCTCGTGCTGCTGCTCCATGGGTTCCCGCAGACGTCGGCGGCTTGGCGCGACCAGGTCGCGGCGTTGGCCGCTGCCGGGTACCGGGCCGTCGCTCCCGACCAGCGGGGCTACTCGCCCCGGGCCCGGCCGACCGAGCTCGCCGCCTACGCCATGCCCGAGCTCGTGGGCGACGTTGTCGGGTTCGCCGACGGGCTCGGGGCCGAACGGTTCCACCTGGTGGGGCACGACTGGGGTGGGGCGGTGGCGTGGCAGGTCGCCGGGCGCCATCCCGACCGCCTGCACACGCTGGCTGCGGTCTCGACTCCCCATCCCGAGGCGCTGGGGCGGGCGTATCGAGGCGACCTGGGCGGTGATCAGGCCGAGCGGTCCGGGTACATGACGTTTTTCCGCCAGCCCGATTCGCAGGACCGCATGATCGAGAACGACGCCGCCGTCTTCCGCCTGCTGTTCTCCGGGAGCGGCATGCCGGAGGGCCGGGAGCAGACGTACATCGAGGCGCTGGGCACCCGGCAGGCGCTCGGTGCGGCCCTCAACTGGTACCGAGCGGCGTCGGTGGCCGACGCCGAGGGACTGGGTCCGATCACGACGCCGACGCTGTACGTGTGGTCGACCGATGACCTGGCGCTCGGACGTGAGGCCGCCGAGGCCACCGCCCAGTGCGTCGAGGGGCCGTACCGGTTCGCCGTGATCGAGGGCGTCAGTCACTGGATCGCGGAGCAGGCGCCCGACCGCCTCAACCGGCTGCTGCTCGAACACATCTCGTCGTTCGGCGCGTTTTCGGCGGTTCTCTGACTTTCCTCTGGCCTTCCGCGCCTCGATACGTAGACTCGCAACCACGAGCGGTCGTCGCCCGACCCCCCGGAGGTGGCTGTGCGTCGGCTTGGCGTAGCACTGGTCGCGATCACGGCATGGGGCGCGCTGAGCTCGGCCACCGCATCTGCGCAACAGGTCGATCCCGCAGTCGACGACCTGCGTGACAACGACGTCACCTTCGAGGAGGGGGCGTTGTCGAGCTCGGAGCTCGACGAGCTCGACGCCACCGTCGCGCAGCTGCAGAGCCGCGACGGTTACTTCAAGGTCGTGGTCCTAGCCGAGCCGATCGACGACGAGGACTTCGACGACGGTCGTGACTTCGCCGACCGTGTGCGCGAAGGCCTGGGCGGCCAGGGCCGCGTGTTGGTGTGGACCCCGAACGAGGTGGCGCTGTCGTCGAACCTCGATACAGCCGCGGAGATCGACAATGCCGAGCAGGCAGCGGCCGACCGGATCAACTCGGGTGGCTCGCTGGCCTCGGCCACCGCTGCGGCGGCGGACGCGCTCGGGGCCGATGCCGGTGGTGTCGCCGCCAACCCGAGCGGCAGCGGGGTTCCTTGGCTGCTCCTGCTGCTGGTCATCGGCATCCCCCTGCTGTTGCTGTGGATGATGTGGCGGTCCGCGCGCCGCCGGCGCGAGCGCGCCACCGCCTTGTCGGCCGAGGAGATGGGCGCCGCCGAGACCAAGGTCCGGAGCGCCGTCGACAAGGTCGCCAACGACTTGCTCGAGCTGGCCGACAAGACCGACCTGCCCGATACGCCAGCTGAGGCGCGTGCCGCCTTCAGCCAGGGGGCCCAGCTCTTCACCGAGACGCAGAAGCTGCTGGAGGAAGCCGACACCCGTCCGGAGCTGGAAACCGCGTACGGCCAGGTGATCAAGGCGAGCTGGCACATGGACACCACCCGGGCGCTGCTCGCCGGTCAACCGGCTCTACCCGAGCCCGGCCCCGAGGAGCTGTTCCCGGAACCGGTGGTGGTCGCAGCGCCGGGCGGGACGTCCGCTGAACAGCTCCCGGGGGGGATGGGGGCACAACGACTGGAGCCGCAGTACCGCATGCCGGACATGAGCCCGTGGATCACGGCCGCCGCCATGGCGGCCATGGCAATGCTGTCGAGGCGGGGCATGGCGCAGCCCCGGACCCGTCCCCCGATGGACGACGATGCCTTCGGCCAGTGGGCCGGGGGGCTGCCGCCCGCGCCGTCGCGCTCACGATCATCGGGCGGGATGTTCGGTGGTGGCAGGGGCGGGGGCCGGGTGGTCATGCCGAGCGGACGGAGTCGTGGGCGGGGGATGGGTCGCCGCTAGCCGTGAACCAGAGAAAGGGATGAGCCGTGTTTAGACGTTGGTGGAACTACATCAAGACGTGGTTCGGCGTGAAGTCCAAGGAGGCCATGGATCCCCAGATCGAGATCGAGGCCGCGATCAACGAGGCGCGCAAGAACGACCAGACCCTCCGCAACGAGGCGGCCAAGGTCATCGCTCACCGGACGCGTGTCGCCGACGAGGTCGAGGAGATGGCGAAGGAGGTCGGTGAGGCCAAGGAGCTTGCCCGTCAGGCGCTCCTGAAGTCGGATGCCGCCATGAAGGCGGGCAACGCCGCCGACGGCGAGAAGTGGAATGCGGCGGCGCAGTCGATCGCGATGCGGCTCCAGGCCTCGCAGAAGAACCTCGACTCGATGCAGCAACAGCTCACGATCGCCGACCAGCAGGCCGAGCACGCCAAGGAGGCCGTGCACGACAACGCCATGCGCCTCGAGGAGATCGCGGCGAAGCGGATGGAGATGCTGGGCCAGCTCGAGCAGGCGAAGATGCAGGAGTCGGTCAACAACGCCATGGCCAGCATCGATGCCTCGGTCGGTGGGGAAGCACCGTCGCTCAAGGAGATCGAGGACAAGATCCAGGACCGCATGGCCGAGGCGATGGCCAAGACCGAGCTCACCGCCGAGACGCCGGAAGGCGCCATGGCCGAGCTCGAGCGCGAGGTCGACCTGGCCAGCGCCAACACAGCGCTCGACGATCTGCGCGCTGAGCTCGGACTCGGGCCGGCCCCGGCGGTCGCCTCGGGATCGAGCGACACCGCGGCGCCCTCGTCGACGCCCTCGTCGTCCGCGACCGAGACGCCCAACTCGACGCCCTCGTCGACGCCGCCGTCGAGCCCGTCGACTCCGCCATCCACGTCGTACACGCCGCCCTCGAGTGGCCCCGAGGACACCGCCAGCGGACCGACGCAATCCGGCTACTGACCCCTGGCGCCTGACGCGGCGTGACCGCATGGCGCGTCGAACGCCGTCATAGGGACCGGTACCCTGGGGCGACCGATGTCGCCGTCGCAACGTCTCCGGTTCGCGCCCTCGCCCACGGGCTACCTGCACGTGGGCGGTGCGCGTGCCGTGCTGTTCAACTGGCTCGTCGCCCGGCGCGAGGGCGGTGTGATGCTGCTGCGCATCGAGGACACCGACGTCGAGCGCAACCGCCCCGAGCTCATCGACAACATCTTCGAGATGATCGGCTGGCTCGGCCTGGACTGGGACGGAAAGGCCATCCACCAGTCCGAGCGCCTCGACCTCTACTCGGCGGCGGCCGAGAAGCTCCTGGCCGAGGGGCGTGCCTACTGGTGCGACTGCACCCCCGAGCAGGTGCAGGCCCGCGCCCGGGAGCGGGGCGGGCCACCCGGCTACGACGGCTTCTGCCGCGACCGTGGTCTCGAGCGGGGACCCTCCACGGCGCTGCGGTTCCGCACGCCCGACGAGGGAGTCACCAGCTTTGACGATCTGGTGCGCGGCGAGGTCACGTTCGAGAACGCCAAGCTCGAGGACTTCGTGCTGCTGCGCTCCAACGGCACACCGACGTTCCTGCTGGCCAACATCGTCGACGACGCCGACATGGAGATCACCCACGTGGTGCGCGGCGAGGAGCACGTCAACGGCACCCCCAAGTACCTGCTCATCGCCGAGGCGCTGGGCCTCGGGTACCGCCCGGCATTCGCGCACCTACCGGTGCTGGTGAACGAGCAGCGCAAGAAGCTGTCCAAGCGCCGCGACTCGGTGTCGGTGGCCGACTTCCGTGACGAGGGCTACCTGCCCGAGGCGATGGTCAACTACCTCGCCACCCTTGGCTGGGGGCCGCCCGATGGCGTCGAGATCCGGCCGCTGGCCGAGATCGTCGAGCTGTTCCGCCTGTCCGACGTGACGCAGTCGCCGGCGTTCTTCGACGTGCGCAAGCTGCAGCACTTCAACGCCGAGTACATCCGCGCGCTCGACACCGACGTGTTCGTCGATCGCGCCCGGCCCTTCTTCGTCCATGGTGGCGCCACCGAGGAGGCGCTGCGGCCGATCGCCCCGTTGGTGCAGGAGCGGGTGCGGCTGCTCACCGAGGTGGAGCCCATGGTCGACTTCCTCCGGCTCGAGTCGATCGACGGCCACATCGACCAGGCATCGTGGGAGAAGGGCGTGGTCAAGCTCGGTGAGCGGGCGGCGGCCATGCTGGATGCCGCCGCCGCCGAACTGGCGTCGTGCGAATGGCATGCAGATGCGATCGAGGCGGCGCTGGAAGCAGCCGCCCGGTCGGCTCGCTTCGTCAAGGCCGACGGCACGGTCGACATGCGCAGGGCCCAGGCCCCGGTACGGGTGGCGGTCACGGGTCGGTCAGTGGGCCCACCCTTGTACGAGTCGCTGGTGGTGCTGGGGCGCGAGCGCACCCTCGATCGGCTCCGAGCGGCGCGGGGGAAGCTCTGATCCCGTGAGCTCCACGCTCCGGGCGGACAAGGGGAAGCCCGCCGGGGACCGCCGCACAGGGGGTTCGCGCCGCCGACGGCGATACGTGTGGCGCGGCCTGCTGTTGGTGGGCGTGCTGGTCGTCGTCTACGTCGGGGTGACGTTCGTCCAGGTGTGGTTGGCGAGCCGGCGTGACGGCGCCCGGTCGGCCGAGGCCATCGTGGTGTTGGGGGCGGCGCAGTACGACTGCCGGCCATCGCCGGTCCTCGAGGAGCGGCTCGACCACGCGCTCGAGCTGTACGAAGGGGGCACGGCGGGGACCATCGTGGTCACCGGGGGCCGCCAGGAGGGCGACCGCTGCACCGAGGCCACCGCCAGCGCCGAGCACCTGCTGGCGGCGGGCGTACCCGACGCCGACGTGCTGCGCGAGGTGCAGGGCACCAGCACCTGGGAATCGCTGGCGGCCTCCGCCCGGATCCTGCGCGACGCCGGCCTGACCGACGTCGTGCTGGTCACCGACGGCTACCACGCCCTGCGGGTCCAGGCGATCGCCGACGAGCTGGGCCTCGACGCCTCGGTGTCGCCGAGCGGCAACGGTGGGTCCATACGGGACTACGTCGAGGAGACGGCCGCCGTGGCGGTGGGTCGCATCGTCGGCTTCCGCCGGCTGGTCGACCTCGAGGTGCAGGTCGAGGGCTGACGGTCGGCCCGGGGACCGGGCACGCCGGAGCTGCCACCGCCTCGCCGCGTGGCGCCACCGGTGGCGCGACCGGCGTGGGTCAAGCGCTGTCGTACGCCGCCTGCAGCTCGGCGACGACCAGCTTGCGCATGCCGAACATGGCCTCCATGACCGCCTGCGACTTGGCGGGGTCCGGATCGCTGGCCAGCTCGCCCAGTGCCGCGGGAACGACCTGCCAGGACAGGCCGTAGCGGTCCTTGAGCCACCCGCAGGGACCCTCTTCTCCAGCCTCGCCGAGCTTGCTCCAGTAGTAGTCCACCTCGTCCTGGTCGGCGCAATCGATCATGAACGAGATGGCCTCGCTGAAGGTGAACTCGGGCCCGCCGTTGAGCGCCATGAACGGCTGGCCGTCCAGCTCGAAGTCGACCGTCATGACCGAGCCTGCCGGCCGCGGGCCGGCCTCGCCGTAGTGCGAGACGTTGACGATCCGGGAGTTGGGGAAGACCGAGACATAGAAGTTGGCGGCGTCCTCGCCCTGGGTGTCGAACCAGAGGCAGGATGTGAGCTTGGGCATCGGGTGCACCGTCCCTTCCGTGTACGGGCTTACGGACGTAGATACGACGTCACCGGCCGGCGGGGCTCATCGGTGCCCCGAGGGCCCGGCCCGGGCGCGCCCGGGAAGCGCGATCGGCGGTGCGATCGCGGGCGTCCGCAGGGTAGGGTGTCGCTCCGCCTTCGGGGGTGGTGTAATCGGCAACACAACAGGTTCTGGCCCTGTCATTGGGGGTTCGAGTCCTCCCCCCCGAGCCCACGCTTGATGAAGAAATCGCAGGTCAGCGCTCTGCGTCGGCCTGCGGTTTCTGGGTGACAGGGGCCGACATTCCGTCCGTGGTCACACTTTGGTCACGGAAAATCGCGAACCGTTGCGCGCGGCGTGCGCTACTGCGGCGTCGGCGCGTGTCGGCGCTGGAACTCCTCCAGCGCCTCCGCCGTGACGTACACGAGGCCGTCCTCACCCTTTGCGGCAGGCAGCTCGCCGTCGAGGATCAGCCCGTAGACCTCTGCGCCGTCCACTCCGAGGCGGCGGGCGACCGCGGGAACCCGAAGGGCGCGTGCGGGCATCGACATCACGGTACCCCCGTCACAGGTCCGGAAGGTCGGGCAAGAGCCTCTCCACGATGATGCGAGCCGCTTCCTCGATGCGGGCTCTGACCGCGTCGGCCGCGTCCTCCATCGCCGCGTCCAAGGCGACATTCGCCTCGTCGCGGCTGAGGCTGATCTTGTCGGGGATCGACCCGCCGAAGGGCTCGCTCACGCCGGGCCGAAGATGAGAGCCGCCACCTTCTCCGCGGCATCTGACTGCATCCCCTTGATGACGTGCTGGTAGGTCTGCCAGGTGATCAGCGGGCTCGAGTGCCCTAGCCGCTCCGAGACGATGCGGACGTCGACGCCGGCCACGAGAGCGAGCGTTGCCCACGTGTGCCGTAGGTCGTGGAGCCGGATACGGGGAAGCTCGTCGCGGTATGGCAATCGTGCGAGCGTCCGGTCGAACATCTTCGAGAAGTACTCGGGCTGGTACGGCCGGCCGTCAGGTCGGCAGAACACGAGGTCGTTGTCTTCGTACGCGGATCCGACGAGGAGGCGCTCTTCGGCCTGGTGGGCCCGCCACGTTCGCAGCGCGGCGAGGGTCTGCCGGTCGAGCTCGATCACCCGGGCCCGACCCGTCTTCGTCCACGGCTTGATCCGGGCTTCCCGGCCGTGCCCGTCGGCCTTTCGGAGCGGCACGACGGTCTGACGGATCGCCGCTGTCGCTTCGTCGAAGGAGATGTCGCGCCAGCGGAGGCCGAGCGCTTCGCCCCGCCGACAGCCGCTCGTCGCCAGGAACAGCCAGACGAAGTGGAACCGGTAGCGGGCGCGCGTGAACTCGGGCTCGGGGCCATCCGGCCCGCCGTCGCGCTCGCTCAGCTCGAGGAACCGCCGCAGCTGTTCCCGCGACCACACGGTCATCTCGGGCGCCTTCGCTGAACGTGCCGACGGCGGATTCGCCTGATCAGCCGGGTTGACCGGGATGCGCCGCCACTTAACCGCATCGTCGAGGGCGCCGTGGAGGATGGCGTGGATGTAGCGCACGGTTCGGGGCGACAGCCCGCCGGGTCGGCCGTCCCGTCGGCCTCCGGCGAGGAGGTCCGCGTAGAGCCTGTTGAGCGAGCCGGCGTCGATGGTCTGGAGCTGAGCGCCACCCAGGTACGGGATGACATGAAGGCGGACCTTCCGCTCGTAGTCCTCCCACGTCGACTCCTCGAGCTCCCTCCTCATCGCCGGCAACCAGTCGTCGACAAGGAAGGCGCGGAGCGGCTGGCGCTGCGGCGCGACGAAGGTCCCTCTCCGCGCCGCGCTCCGCAGCTCGTCCAGCGCCTCGAGCGCCGCCTTCTTCGTGGGAAACCCACGGCGCTTGGCCTGACGGCGCCTCCCGCGCACATCCGGTGGCAGATCGACAACGAACCACCACGTCCCCGTCTTCGGGTCCTTCCTCGGCGCTGCGGTCGTCGACACCGCTTACCCCCGCTTGGTCTTTCGCCGGCTGGCGGGCGGTGTCGTGCCGTCCGCGATGTCGGCCCGTGCCGCTTCGTCCATCGTGCCGGCTGATGCCGTCTCGTCCGCCGCCGAGCGGTGCTCGGGTGATGTGACGAAGTCCTCGTCGTGGGTGTGCTCGGCGACAAAGCCGCGGATGCCGACCTGGCGGAGGTGGTCGACGAGCCGGCCGAGCTCGTCGACGGCGGTGTCGAAGCTGTCGGCGTGCTCGTCGAGCAGCGCGAGGAGCAGCTCCTTGCGGCGTTCGCGGTAGCTCCACTGGCGGGCCTGGCTGGGGGTGCCGGTGATGCGTTCGACGGCTTCGTCGGCTGAGCTCGGCTCGGTGATGCCCTGCTCGCGGAGCCGTGCGAAGACGGGCTCGAGCTGGTCGGGGCGCCCGAGCAGCCAGCTGTAGAGCTCGTCCACTTGGCGGGTGGTGCCGCGCATCAGCCGGTGGTCGCCGGGAGGCGGGAGCAGGAACCACAGCATCGGCAGGTCGAAAACCATGGCGAAGACGAGGAGCTCGTGGGCGTCGAACTCCCGGCGGCGTTCGCCGTCCCAGGCCCGTTCGATGGCCGAGACGCTGGCCTGAGTTAGCCGCTGGCCGAGGTAGGGCTCCATGCGGACGGCGAACTGCTCCTGGGTCCAGCCCCGCAGCTCGCGGGCGGCGCGCACGTTGTAGGCCACGACCTGGTTGAGGTCGACCTCAGGCGGAGGAGGCGGCTCTGGTGCGCGGCGTCGGGGCACGCGCTAGAGAGTACATCACTTATAGACCGTGCTGATACTTCCTCCGAGCATTGTCGCCCTGGTACTATCTGCTGCCAGTCCTCGCAACGTTTGGAGGTTGTGGAGATGTGCGAGCAGGTCCCGGCTCTGCTGACCGTCGAAGAGGCGGCTGTCTTGCTCCGCGTCGGACGCACGAAGGCGTACGCAATGACGCAGGAGTGGCGCGCGTCGGGTGCGCGCTCCGGCCTGCCCGTCGTCGACTTCGGCAACGTGCTGCGCGTGCCGAGGCAAGCGCTGGAGGAGCTGCTGGGTGTCGACCTGACAACCGTCGGGGAGGTCCAAGCACAGGTGGCCCGAGCGCCCGCGGTAGAGCGCGCTGGCGCCGCTGCTGCCGACGGGAGCGCCCGAGGCGTTCAGGACTCGGCCCCCGTGACCGCTTCGGTGGCGAAGCACAAGAGGGGGGCGCGGCGCGTTCCCCCGGCGCAGGCAGCGCTGTTCGACGCATGAGCGCGGGCCGTCGGTGACGCTTCGATCCACTGGCGCCGAGGCCGCCGTGACGCCGTCGCGAACGGAGTCCGCCCATCGCGCGTGCGCCAACGGCCACCCGGCAGACTCCTGCAACGCGACGAACCGGCACGCATGCAAGCGCCGGAACCCGCGAAGCCGAGCAGCGCGCAACCGGCGAAGGCCGGAACCCGCAAAGCCGAGCAGACCCGAACCCGCGAGACCGAGGAACCCGGAAGTCCGGACCACGCAGCGCCGGAACGCCGAGCCCGAGAACCTCCGCAGACATTGGCACCCTGTGGTGCCGGGAGTTCGGGCCGCCGTCCCGACGGCCCGCCGCCTCGTGGGGGGTGGCCGATGCTGAGCCGGGGGAAGGTGACCCCTGCGACCGTGTCTTACTACACGGACACGGTCGCGCGCGGGCTGGACGACTACTACGCGGGCCGAGGCGAAGCTGCCGGCCGGTGGGTCGGCCGCGGCTCGGCCGCAGCCGGCCTGAGCGGGGAGGTCGCCGCGGAGGAGCTGGTGCGCCTGTTCGACGGCGTCCACCCGCGGACGGGGGAGTCCCTTGGCGAGCCGTATCGGGTGCGTGACGGCGCAGATCGTGTGACCGGGTGGGACCTGACGTTCTCGGCGCCGAAGTCCGTGTCGGCGTCGTGGGCCACGGTCGGCGGCGAGGTGGGCATGGAGGTGCGCGACGCGCACGACGCCGCCGTGGCCGCGGCGCTCGACTATCTGGAGGACCACGCCGCGTTCAGCCGTCAGGGCAAGGCGGGAGTGCGCCAGGTCGACACCGAGGGACTCCTCGCCGCGGCGTTCGTCCATCGCTCGTCGCGGGCCGGTGACCCGCAGCTGCACACCCATGTCCTGGTTTCCGGACGCGTGCGCTGCACCGATGGCGTCTGGCGGGCGCTCGACTCGCGGGCGCTGCACCGCGAGTTGAAGACCGCCGGCATGGTGTACCAGGCCGCGCTGCGCGTGGAACTGGCGAACCGGCTCAGCGTCGTCTGGACGCCGGTGGACCGCCACGGACAGGCCGAGATCCGTGGTGTCCCCAGCGACCTGTGCGCGCTGTTCTCGAAACGGACAGCGGCGGTGGAAGCGCGGGCGCGGGAGCTGATCGCCGAGGCCGAAGCGAAGCTGGGTCGAGAGCTGACCCCGAAGGGTCGCCGGCGCATCTATGAGGTGGCGGTGCTAGAGACCCGCACCGCGAAGAACGGCGACGGGGCCGATGAGGGCCTGTTCGACCGGTGGCGCGCCGAAGCCGTGGCTGCCGGCTGGGACCCGGATCGGTGGATCGACGAGGTCGTCCACCGCCGGCCGCTACCCGCACTGGAGCAGCCGGCGGCGGCTGGTGCAGTGCTCGAGGACCTGTCGCGGTCGCTGTCGACGTGGTCCCGGCGTGATGTGGTGCGTGCCGCCGCCCGCCTTGTCCCGATCGATCTGGGTGACGCGGCGGCGTCCCGCCAGTGGATCGAGGCCACCGCCGAGCAGGTGCTGGCCCAGCCGGAGGTGGTGCGCCTGGCCGCCCCGGAGCCCGCCCCGCCCACCGATCTGCGGCGACGGGATGGCCTGTCGGTGTTCGAGCGCCACGGCGCCGCCCGCTTCACCACCCTCGACACCCTCAGCGTCGAACAACACGTCCTCGACCTCGCCGCCCAACCGCCGGACCGCCGAGGGGTCGCGCAGCTGGCCGCCGTCGACGCGGCCATCGCCGGGGCGGGTCTGGGTGCCGATCAGGCCGCGGCGGTGCGGGACGTGACCCAGGACGGCGACGCGGTCATCTGTGTGGTGGGCCCGGCGGGGACCGGCAAGTCCCGCACCATGGGCGCGGCCGCCCGGGCGTGGCAGACCAGCGGCATCCCCGTCCGGGGCCTGGCTGCGTCTGCGGTGGCGGCCGGGGTGCTGCAGGCCGAAGCCGGCATCCCCGCCGAAACGGTCGCCAAGCTGCTGTTCGAGCACGACCGGCCCGGCGGACCCGGCCAGCAGTGGCGGCTTGGTCGGGGGGAGGTGGTCGTGGTGGATGAGGCCGGCATGGTGGCCAGCCGGGACCTGGCCCGCCTCGCCCTCCTGGCCGCGCGGGCGCAGGCGAAGCTGGTGCTGGTCGGTGACCACGCCCAGCTCGGTGCGGTCGAAGCCGGCGGACTGTTCCGGCTGCTGGCCGACATCCGAGCCGTGGAGCTGTCCGGCGTCCGGCGTTTCAGCCACGACTGGGAACGCCACGCCAGCCTGCGGCTCCGTTCCCGCGACCCCAGGGTGATCGCCACCTATGACCAGCACGGCCGCATCCGCGCCTGTGACCGCCTCGGGGTCCTCGACGCCGCCTTCGCCGCCTGGGTTGACGCCCGAGCGGCGGGCCAATCGGTGGTGGTGTGTGCCACCGATCACGCCACCGTCGACGCCGCCGCCCGCCGGATCCGGGCCCACCGGGTGGCCGCCGGCGAGGTCGAGCCGGCCGGGGTCCGTGCCGGCGGTCAGGCCGTGGGCGTCGGCGACGAGATCGTCACCACCCGCAACGACCGGCGGTTGATCACCTCTGCAGGTGGCTGGGTCCGCAACGGCGACCGCTGGGCCGTCACCCACCGGCGTCCGGACGGCTCGCTGACCGTGTCCCATATCGGCGGACACGGCCGCGTGGTGCTTCCCACCGACTACGTCGCCGCCGACGTCGCTCTCGCCTACGCCCTCACCGTCCACAAGGCCCAAGGCGTCACCGTCGACCGGGCCGTGCTGGTCGCCGACCAGGCGACCACCGCCGAAGCCCTCTACGTCGGCATGACCCGAGGCCGCCACCACAACACCGCTCTGGTGGTGTGCGACGACCTCGACCCCGACCACCACGACCCGGCGCCGACCGCCGCCGAAGCGCTCGCCGCCGCCCTCGGGCGGGTGTCGGCGGAACAGGCCGCCCTCGATGTGCTCCGCGAGACGCTCGCCGCATCCGAGTCCCTCGCCTTTCTCGCCCCCAGGCTCGCCAACCTCAACGCTTCGATCCGCCGGGAGACCCCACCGGATCCGTCGCTGGAGCTTCAGCGGCTCGCCGCCCGGCGCGCCCACCTCGAGCGCCACGCCCGCCCTGGCGTGCTCACCCGAACCAGCCGTGACGACCGGCGCCGACTCTGCCAACTCGACGAACGACAACACCAACTCGAACAGGCCGCCAGCCAGCGCGACGCCTGGCTCGAACAGCACCGCGACACCCTCACCTACCGCGACCAACTCGCCCGACAGGTCGCCAGCCGGCGCCAAGCCCTCGGCCTACAAGCCACCGCGACCCAGCCCCAGCACCTGGTCAACCTGCTCGGTCCCGCCCCCGACGACGACCCAGGCCGAACCCGGTGGACCCGAGCCGCCAGCCGCATCGAGGCCTACCGAGAACAATGGGCCGTCGACTCCCAGGACCTACACCAGCCGCCCGTCGACGGCATCCAGTACCGCAACTGGGCGGCATCCGTGGAAGCATCCGTTGAGACCGCCGAGATGCTCCAGCGCCTCGACGCCCTCCAACTTGAACGCGGCGCAGACCGAAGCCTCGGCATCGACCGAAGCCTCGGTATCGAGCTCTAGCCGTGCCGGGATTGCGGTTCCTCCAGTAGCGATCCCACGGTCGTCGGTGCACGGTCAGAGTGGTCCAGCCCATCCCGCTCGCCACCGCTAGCTCACAGTCCAGATCGCCGAATCGGGCGGGCTCGCGAGACCAATACATGGCGACGAGCGGATCCACCCGCGGGACAGCCGCCGGTGTGGCGCCGACATTCAGGTGTTGATGGGTGCATGCTTCGAGATCGTGCTTGCCATTGCGCTCATCGGCACCGCGGTCGCGCTGTACCTCGATCGTCAATGTTGGGGCGCGGCTTCGTCCTGGGCGCGTACGCGTTGCTGCTCGCGTACTTGGCCTCGATCCACCAGCTCAGCCGCCCAGGCCCCCGCACGTGGTCCGCCATGTACCGAGGAGCACGGTTCGGTTGGCTCTGGTAGGGACACGGACCCACTAGCTTGACGGCGTGCTCGCACTCTCGGATCTGCGCAGGGACCATGCGGTGCAGGTACTTGCGTGGGTGCGCACCGCCCTCGGTGTCGTTGCCTTCGCGGCTCCGACGCTGCCGTCGCGTCCCTGGGTCGGAACAGATGCCGGCCGTGCGTCGACAAGGACCTTGGCCCGTGCCCTCGGGGCCCGCGACGTCGCCCTTGGCCTCGGGACGCTGCTGGCCCACCGCCACCGCTCACCGGTACGAGGATGGCTCGAGGCATCCGCGCTCGCTGACGCCGGGGACGTGGCCGCCACCCTCGCCGGCTGGGGATCACGCCCTCGGCTCGGTCGTGTCGTGGTCCTCGCCGCTGCGGCCAGCGGTGCTGTGGCGTGCAGCGGCCTCGCCCGCCAGGTGCCGGCGTGAGGCATCGAGCAGTACGACCTCCGCCACCCCCGCCACTCGCCGCCCGCGACACCGACGCGTGTGGTCGGCGATGCAGGTCGTTCGGTCTGCACGGCAGGGTCCGCCTCGCCGTGCCCGACGACGCCGGGTTTGACCGTCTGCCTGATGTGCTTCGACGCCGTACTGACGTGCGGCGGCACGGTCGCGGACGGCCTTCGGCTGCACGTGGAGCGCCGGTAAGTGTCACGGCGCCGAGACCGTCGGCGCCGGTTCTGGGACCATGAGTCGATGAGCACTGACCCGGACGAGGCATCGGCGCTCGACGAGCTCACCATCACGATCGTCGTCGACAACGCGACCGACACGCTCTCGAGCATCGGCCCCGGCATGCCGCAGCTTCCTGAGATGGCCTACCTCCTTGGCGGGATCCCGCCGAGCGGTCAGCACGACGGGCACGACTGCGTCGTCGGCTTCGACCACCTCTGCGTCGCCTGTCACGGCTTCTCGGCCCTCGCGACAGCCCGCAGGGGCGAGCGTACGGCAACGGTGCTCTTCGACGTCGGTCCCTACAGCGACGTCTGGCTCGCGAACGCCGAGCGCCTGTCCGTCGACCTCTCGAGCATCGAGGTCCTGTTCCTGTCGCACTGGCACTGGGACCACTCGGGTGGCATCCCGACCGTCGTCGCCGCCATCTCCGAGGCGCGCCGCAGCGCCGGTCGCGCACCGCTCGTGGTCGATGTGCACCCCGACCGTCCCGACCAACGCGGGATCCTCACCCCACTCGACATCTTCGCGATGCTCCCGCCCGAGCCGACGATCGAAGCCATCGAGACAGCCGGCGGCCAGGTCGTCGCTCACAGCGACGTGCACTCCGTGGCCGACCTCTTCGTCTCGAGCGGAGGCATTCCGCGCCAGACCAGCTATGAGACCGGGTTGTCGGGACACCACAGTTGGCGCGGCGAGCGGGTGACTCTCGACCCGGAGATCCACGACGAGCGCCTGCTTATCGCCAACGTCGCCGGCCGAGGCACGTCCGTGCTCACCGCGTGCTCCCACGCGGGTGTCGTCAACGTCGGGCTCGAGGCACGACGGCTTCAGCCGAGCCAGCCGATCGACCTCCTGCTCGGCGGCTACCACCTCGCTGGCACGACCGTGGAAGACCGCATAGAGCCGACCGTGCGCGACCTGAGAGACATCGTTGTGCCCCGGATCGTCGCCCCCGGGCACTGCACCGGATGGCGAGCCGCCGCCGCACTCGCCGACGCGTTCAGCCCGACCGGCTACGCGCCCAGCGTGGTCGGCACCCGCTACCTGCTCAGCGCCGCCTAGATCGGGCGGCTTGCGTGACGATGGTCGAGTAGCTCGCGCAGTGCAAAGTGACGGCGATCTCTACTCGTCTACGCAGGTGCGGAGCTCCACACGGACGGCGTTGTCCGGGCTGAGAGTGTCGAGACGAACCTCCGGACGAGCGCCGCACCGCTGGACGCTACGTACTGGCGCAGATCGAGCGTGTAGGCGTCGCGGGTCAGGCCGCTGTAGCCGGCCAGGAACCCGGCCAACGCCAACTGCTCGTTGGTGCTGAACAGCTCGTGTCGCGTGACGAGCGTGGTGCTTGTCGAGATGGAAACGTCCACGGTGGAACCTCCAGGCGTCGAGCCTAGGCTCCAGTGGCCGGGACCGGTCAGGCAGCCCCAGCAGTCATCAGAGGCCGCCGGCCGTACGTCTGGCCCGCGAAATCGCTCCAGAGCGGGCAATACGCGCCTTCTGCGGTGTCGCCGGTGCGCAGCCCGAGGACCTGTCCGTTCTGGGAAGCGGTCAACCCACCACAGTCGCTAATCGACCGGTAATGTCGTCGGCGCACACTCATCAAATGGCGGGTAGGTTCTCCCGCCGTCCCGACCCGGGGGAGGGTGAGCATGACACGCATTCTGTGCGCCCTGGCGGTCATCTCCCTGGGAGGACTTGCGACGGGGGTTTCACCGGCGCTCGGGGCGTTCCCGGGCGACAACGGCAAGATCGCGTTCGACCGCGACGACGGCGACCTCGATATCTGGACGATGAGCCCGAACGGGAGCAACCAAGTCAACCTGACCGCCAGCTCCGAGGCTTTTGACTTTCGTGCGAGCTGGCGGGCCGACGGGAAGAAGATCGCGTTCATGAGCGATCGCGAGACACCGACCAATCCCACGCCCCCGGGCTTCCCCGGGCCCGACTTCGAGATCTTCGTGATGGACCCGGACGGGTCAAACCAGTCGCAGATCACCTTCAACGCTCTCGACGACGAGGCCCCCGTCTGGTCGCCGAACGGCAAGAGGATCGTCTTCCAAAGGGACTTCGACCCCGTTCGCGGGCAGCTCGACTTCGACATCTTCACGATGCGCGCCAACGGCGCCCACGAGCGCAACCTCACGAACTCGCGCGGCGTCCAGGACTTCGATCCGGACTGGTCCCCCGATGGTCGCAGAATCGCCTTCACCAGCGAGCGCGACGGCGACGGCGAGATCTACACGATGAGGCCGAACGGCTCGGGCGTGCGGCAGCTCACGTTCAATGATCAGTTCGACGGCGACGCGAGCTGGTCGCCTGACGCCCGAAAGATCGCCTTCAGCAGCGAGCGGGATGCCGTCCCGGAGACGCCGTTCCAGGTCGAGATCTACACGATGCGCGCCGACGGCCGCGACCAAACCAGGCTGACCTTCGACGATCTTTCCGACTTCCTTCCCGCCTGGTCGCCGGATGGCCGCCAGATCGCCTTCTCCAGCTTCCGCGATGTCACCCCCGGGACCGAGGACAACGCGGAGATCTTCACGATGCGCGCCGACGGCAGCAACCAGGTGAACCGGACCAACAACCCGGCCTTCGATGCAGCCCCCGACTGGCAGCCGCTCGACGACGACCACCACGACGACTGAGCCTCCGACAAGCGTGCGTGAGGCCCGTCGCGTGCACCGATGTCGTCCACTGGATCGCAGACCGTTTCTCCGGCGAGTCTGCGCCAACCACATGCAAGTAGTCATAACGGGGGGCGCTCTGACGCGCCCTATCTGCCGCTCGGTGCCCTGTCGTCTGGGCGCTATGTGGCGGAGCCGATCCTGCGCACGGGTCCGGCGGCGGCGACCACAGCAACGATGGCGAGGGCGGCAACGGCCTTCTCGAGTGGTCCTGTCTCGGGCGTACCGACGGCTATCACGAGGCCGAGCGCTAGAAGCGTCATCACGGTGAGGAGCACGAACCGAACGAAACGCAGCACGCGCCTGATCGTAGATCCATAGGCGCGCCATAACTGCAGCCGATCTCGCGCTTCGTCGTTCTGTGCTGACGATCGGATAGGCGAGGCCCGCCCGTAGCGGGCATTCTGCGTGCGTGGATGTGATGTCAACGCACGCGGCAAGCGCCTCGTACGCGGGAGTTATGGCGGAGGCCAGGTCCCAGGTGTCGTCTGGGACTTGTGCCAGACGGTGCCGTTCGGGTCGATGCCGAAGGCGTGCTGTCGACGGTCGGCGCCCTCGGCAAAGGCGAGCTGTCGGAGCCCTTCGCTTGGCCACCCGAACGGCTGGAGCGGGCCCCACTGGCCTGACGGGAGCAGGGCTGCGTGCCAGGTCGAGTAGTCGGGGGCGGTACCGGCCACCTCGCTGGCGAAAACGCTGTTCCAGATCGGCGTAATCGTGCTCAGGCGGTCAGTGGGGGCGCCGAACTGCACCCAGTCGGTGCTGCCGGGTGCGCGTCGCCAGATCGTGTCGTCCAGCGCCAGCGCGAACACATCGGACTCGGAGCCGTCCCATGAGCCGGTTCGCAGCGAGGCGACGGCACGGAACCGGTCGCCCGGTGCGCCGAAGGGTTGCCACCCGCTCCACTGGGCCAGGTTGAAGTTGTTGAAGTATGGCGCCGAGTTCCTCCAGATGGTGTTGTCGGGAGCAATGCCGATGGCCTCGATCGTGATGTCGTCGGGCCGGCCGATGACGAGCGAGCTGAGAAGCAATCCCTCTCCGAACTCCCGCCAACCGAACCACCGTTCGTCCCCCCGCCACTCC